>Ga0315275_10003234_pt1 | contig 14972 bp, 14 predicted proteins | sample YL17G03_0_MG_FD_205557 | JGI IMG/M metagenome (GOLD analysis project Ga0315275, IMG submission 205557) | Sediment microbial communities from Yellowstone Lake, YNP, Wyoming, USA - YL17G03_0 | ecosystem: Environmental > Aquatic > Freshwater > Lake > Sediment | place: USA: Wyoming | collected... | reverse complement strand
ATTTCATTATGGGACTCCCCTGTCAGACATTTGAACATTTTACAAAACAACTGAAACAAATCCTTGAACTCGGACTGCAACACCTCTCATTCTATTTTCTATCCTATGACACCAAAAAAATCGATCTTTTTAAGGCAGATTGTCCGGATGAATCAACGCAAATCAGAATGTACAGGCACCTCACACGAAAAATGAAAAAATGCGGATACATCCACTACGAGGTTTCCAATTATGCAAAACCCGGATACGAATGCCGGCACAATCTCCGCTATTGGAAGCAGAAGGAATACCTTGGGTTTGGACTCGGGGCGCATTCGTATATTGATCGTGTCTGTGTGGAAAATGAACGTGATTTTGATCATTACCTGAAAAATCCCGTTTCCATCAACGAAAAAGTCACCATTGATGACGAAGTCCACCGCATGGACCATATTCTCCTCCAATTAAGGACACACCGTGGCATTGATTTAAAAAACTATAAACGCCTTTTTGGGGAAAACGAGGACCTGCAAAAAAAAGCGGGCGCCTATATTTCTTCAATGCAACTCATCATTGAAAAAGATCATCTCAAAGCAACCGAAGAAGGATTTTTAATTCTAGACCGTATCACTGAAGACCTTGTAACACCAATGAGATAAAGTGCTAATGGGAACCTCCTTCGCGTCCCTTCCGCAGAAGATAATCAACCATTTGGGAAGCGATATCAACTTTTGAAACATTTTGGGCACGCACAAAATTGCAGGGAAAATTCACTTCAGAAACATAAGCTTTTGCGCCCTTTACCAAAACATCGACACCGCCGAATTCCAGGCCCATGGCTTTTGTGGCTTTTACCGAAAGATCTTCCAGTTCCTTTGGATAATGTTTTGGAACCACCTGAAGCACTTTTGCCTCATTAGTCCTGAAATCATGATTCAGTGCCTGGTATTCGAGAGAAGCGATAACTTTGCTCCCCAAAACAATAAAACGGGCGGAATTTTTGACGGGGATATACTCCCGCAAAATGACAATACGGCCTTGCGCTAAAAGAAAATCAATAACACCAAATAAAGAAGACTCCGTATCGATTTTCATGACTCCAAGCCCATGGGTCCCGCCAAGTGCTTTAACGACAATAGGAAAACCACCAAGTTTTTTCACATATTTCATCAGCATGCGACGGTCGGATGTCGCACAATAAATCGTCTTTGGAGAAAGGATATTTTCCTTCAGCAAAGTAAATGGATCACGCCGCCTTGGAACCGGATCGGAATAAAACGTTACAAGTCCCGGACATAAAAGAAAATTTTCAAAGGTTCTTAAAATTTTACCCCTGCTCGCCCGAAATAAAATATCCCCCTTATTCAAAGGAGAAGGGCCTGAAAAATCGTAAGAATAGGGATCAAGAAGCTTAAAAGAAATCTTGTGTTTTTTGGCGGCTTTTTCAAGAAGACGCACGCGTGCAGTCTCAACGCCGGGAATATGGAGAACATAAAATTTCATGAAAACTTAGGATAAAAACAGTAAGGTGTTTGATTTTTATAGTGTGCATAATTTCCGTCACACTGAAGTGCAAGACGCTCTTCTTCCCGCAAAGCATACCACCGTCTCGTCATGAGATTAAAAAGAAAAGGAAAAATCAAAATCAGCTCACCGGTATACAATAACGCCCCGAGAACCATCCATGGCATCACAGCATAAATGGGATGCCGCAGATACCGGTACACGCCATCCATACGCAAATGAATTCTTTTTCCTTGAAGCAAAGGGATAAAAAATCTTACTTTAAAAGTGATAGACCTTTCCGCGACCATGATAGCTATAAAAGTAATCCAGAAAATCAAAAACCCCGCAATTTGGAGCGGTAGAGCGAACGGATAAGACCACAAAAACCACCATTGTCTCGTGAAGAAAAAAGCAAGAGGGACACCAATGAAAAAAAACACCATTCCTAGATAGACCATCCAGATATTTTTTTTCAAAAGATCAAAAAACGTCCAGAGAAAAAAGAACATAACCGGAACTCCGGTAAAAACGAGGGAATAATAAAGAACAAAATAAAAAATGCCTGCTGAAAGAATTTCCTGTGTCATTTTTGATTGCAATGGTGGGCGGGGGAGGACTTGAACCTCCGACCTCGTCATTATCAGTGACGCGCTCTAACCACCTGAGCTACTCGCCCTTAACTTGCGAGAAAACCGATCCGGAACGGAGTCAAAGCGAGCTACGCGAGACTTTGACGAAGTGCAGGACGCCGAGTTGAAAATAAGGAATGAACTTGTGAATGACTTATTTTCATCGAGGCGAGGTTTTCCCTAGTGAGAACCTGTTTTTTAAGACCTTTTGGTGGAGCCTAAGGGAGTCGAACCCTTGACCTCCTCGGTGCAAACGAGGCGCTCTGGCCAGCTGAGCTAAGGCCCCTTAAGATGCGAGAAATACGTTCCGAAGCGTAGCACCAGCGGAACGCTGGGCGGAGCAAAGGACTCCGAGATGAAAATAAAGAAGAAGCAGAGCGACTGAATTATTTTCCATCGAGGAGAGTATTTCCCTTCTGGTACAATTTTTCAACCATCGTTACAAAAATAGCTCGATTATTATAAAGAAACGCGACAATTTTGCAAATATAATATGACAGAAAGATATAAGTAATACCTAAATAAAATCAAACTAAAAAAGGGCTCCTTTCGGAACCCTCTCTAGTTGAATAAGCTGATCTCTAAGCAGCCATTGACTTGCCTTTTTCTTCAAAGCAGGCGCGGCAATAGACTGGACGATCACCCTTTGGGACAAATGGCACCTCAGTTTCGGCACCGCATGAAGAGCAGGTTACTTTCGTAAAGGAAGATCTGCGTGAATCCTTCTTTGCCTTGCGGCAATTCGGACAGCGCTTTGGTTCCTGAAAGCCCTTTTCAGCAAAAAATTGCTGTTCCTCGGCTGTAAAATCAAATGCATTGCCACAATCCTGGCAGGTGAGCTGTTTCGTTTCCATGTGAATATTGGTGATAATAAATTATGAGTTTTTTCATAAGTCCGAAACCCTTCAATTGTTCTCCCTCGACCAAATTGAATAACTTGATAGATTTCGAGACTCAGAAAATTCTGGTGTTCTTCAACACCCAGGATGTAGTAGAGAAATTTGCTGTGAACCCCATTGACACCCATAAATGGGTATAAATGGAGCTCGACCTGGAAGAATTCTGTGGACTTATAAAGCCCGCAGTCTTCTTAAATATCTCCTAGAAAGGAGGTGATCCATCCGCAGGTTCTCCTACGGATACCTTGTTACGACTTAGTCCCAATCAGTGGTTTTACCTTAGGGCCCCGCTAAATTAGCTAAGGGCACTTCGGGTACTCCCACCTTTCATGACTTGACGGGCGGTGAGTACAAGACCCAGGAACATATTCACCGCGGCATGGCTGATCCGCGGTTACTAGCGATTCCGACTTCATGAGGGCGAGTTGCAGCCCTCAATCCGAACTGAGACCGGTTTTGGGGATTAGCTCAGAGTTGCCTCCTTGCATCTCACTGTACCGGCCATTGTAGCACCTGTGTCGCCCAAGACATAAGGGCCATGCTGATTTGACGTCATCCTTACCTTCCTCCGACTTAGAGCCGGCAGTCTCCTAAGAAAAATACAACTTAGGACAAGGGTTGCGCTCGTTCACGGACTTAACCGAACACCTCAAGGCACGAGCTGACGACAACCATGCAGCACCTGTCTCCAGGTTCCTTACGGCACATCCACCTTTCGGCAGACTTCCTGGGATGTCAAGTCTTGGTGAGGTTCTTCGCTTACTATCGAATTAAACCAGATGCTCCACCGCTTGTGTGGGTCCCCGTCTATTCCTTTGAGTTTTAGTCTTGCGACCGTACTACCCAGGCGGAACACTTAACGCGTTTGCTACGGCGCTGAAGGGGTCGAGACCCCCAACACCTAGTGTTCATAGTTTAGGGCGTGGACTACCGGGGTATCTAATCCCGTTTGATCCCCACGCTTTCGTACATGAGCGTCAGAAGAGGCCCAGTAGGCTGCCTTCGCTTTTGGTGTTCCTCTGTATATCTACGGATATTACCCCTACATACAGAATTCCACCTACCTCTGCCTTTCTCTAGCTTGCCAGTTTTGGATACCTATCTTGAGTTGAGCTCAAGGCTTTGACATCCAACTTAACAAGCCGCCTGCGTACGCTTTACGCCCAATAATTCCGGATAACGCTTGCAACCTACGTCTTACCGCGGCTGCTGGCACGTAGTTAGCCGTTGCTTATTCCTGAGGTACCTTCAAAATTATTCCCTCAGAAAAGGAGTTTACGACGAAAACGCCTTCATCCTCCACGCGGTGTTGCTTCGTCAGGGTTTCCCCCATTGCGAAAGATTCTTTACTGCTGCCTCCCGTAGGAGTATGGGCCGTGTCTCAGTCCCATTGTGGCTGGCCGTCCTCTCAGACCAGCTACCCGTCATAGCCTTGGTGAGCCGTTACCTCACCAACAAGCTGATAGGCCGCAGGCACCTCTCGAAGCGCATTGCTGCTTTACCCTTTCGGGACAATCCGGTATTAGACCCTATTTCTAGGGCTTATCCCCGACTCCGAGGTAGTTACCAACGTGTTACTCACCCGTCCGCCGCTCCCGGCACCCTATCACCAAGAAACTTGGGAACAGAGTGCCGGGCGCTCGACTTGCATGTATTATACACACCGCCAGCGTTAATCCTGAGCTAGGATCAAACTCTTCGAATAAAAAGTTTGATGTAATTTTGATTCGAAACCGAACCAAAATAAATTTTTGGGTTAGTACGTCACCCTGCTTAAACAGAGTGACCGCAAATTTTCTCTACCACATCCTGAATGTTAAAGAACAAACCAAAGCCAAATGAGCTTACAATAGCTCAAATAGCAGAGCAATTTTAGTGAAACACTTAAGCAAAGTCAATATGTTTTTTATTTGATAAAAAAACCATGCACGAAGCCTTTTAAGGCACCTGATTAACAGGATTCCTTACAACATTAATTAAAAGTTCGTCAATTTTCTTCATCACCAAAACAGGCAAAAATATGCTATTATAATTAAGAGTAAAGAAAAAACATTTCCAAATTATTCATTAATTTTTCAATTCAAATGTCTAACGATCCAATCAGGAACAACTTGCTCATCCCGACGGTTATCGAAAAAACGAACCTGGGCGAAAGGGCCTATGACATTTATTCAAGACTTTTAAAAGACCGCGTCATTTTCCTTGGAAGCGCCATCAACGATGCCGTTGCAAACAGCGTCATTGCACAGCTCCTGTTTCTGGAAAGTGAAAACCAGAAGAAAGACATTACCTTATATATCCATAGTCCCGGCGGGCATGTCACCGCGGGTCTGGCTATTTATGACACGATACAGCTTATCCAATGCGACGTTTCCACCGTTTGTATCGGCATGGCTGCTTCAATGGGAGCCGTTCTCCTTGCCGGTGGAACGAAAGGAAAACGTTTTGCATTACCAAACGCTGAAGTCCTGATCCATCAGCCGCTCGGCGGAACCGAAGGCCAGGCATCCGACATTTACATCCATGCCACACACATCATCAAAATCAAGGACCGCCTCAACAACATTCTTGCCAAACATACCGGCCAGCCGATCAAGACCATTGAAAAAGATACAGACCGCGACAACTTCATGTCACCGGAAGAAGCACTCAAATACGGTATCATCGACAAGATCATCAGCAAGAGGTAGAAAACCTCGTTGAATAACGACATAATAAAATTCAACGGCCATTCTTCAACTGAAAGCCGTAATTATTTTTCTTTTTGCAGCGATTTTTGTTTATGGGCAACAGACACGGCATATCGGACCATCTCAGTCGGTATATCAACGCCTGTAACTTTCATGAGACCTTCAAATCCCGGGTTGGCATTCACCTCCATAACAACGGGACCGTTTTTCGTGCGCAATAGATCAACACCGGCAACATCAAGCCCAAGTGCCTGGCTGGCGCGCACGGCAAGACGCTGTTCTTCAGGGCTTAAATGAACCTTTATAGCCTCGCCGCCATAATGGAGGTTGGAGCGAAAATCACCAGTTTGAGCAATCCGCTGCATGGAAGCAACAACTTTATCGCCAATTACATAAGCCCTGAAATCACTCCCCTCCGCCTCGGCGACATATTCCTGGATAAGGATAATGCTGGAACTTGTGCTCTTCCATATGATATCGAGGGCTGAATACAGCGACCGCCTGCTTTCCACAATGGCGACACCGACACCATATGAACCGTATGGCGCTTTAATAATAACCGGATACCCGCCGACTTTTTTAATTCCATCATCAAGAAATTCCAGCTTACGGACTACAAGGGTTCTTGGGACCGGAATGCCGCGGTGGGTTAAAATCTGCAGTGTCCGGAGCTTGTTTTTGGCGCGTCCCGTCGGAAGATATTTATTAATAACCGGCATTCCCATCATCTGGAACTGTTTCACAATGGAAATTTCAAGGTCTATGTCGCCGGAAACCGATACACGCGGGATTACAACATCACATCCCTTAATCGGCTTGTTCTTATAAAGGATTTCTGGCCTGCGGTTGTTAAAATAAAGCTGGCATTTCTCAACCTTATAAGTTTTAGGGATATGCCCAAGCGCTTTGATGGCATCCCGCAAAAGGAAGATTTCGTGGGGAGTAGATACTGACGCCGTGCGTGAGGATTTAAGCTTGCTGATATAACTAAAATCTAAAACACCAATCTGGAGCGGCTTCATTGGCAAAGTGAAAATAAAATATCGTCTTTATGATATATGATTTTTTAAAAACAGCAAAACAGTTGTACGCTGTTACTGCATTTTACGAAAACTTTTGTGACAAATCGTGCCTTTTCAGGTACAATAAAATTGTTAAAAATATTACAAATTATGAATATTTACATGAAAAACCGGAAAATATTACTGTTGGTACTTCTGACCATAGCATTGACTCTTTCAGGTTGTTTTAATTTCAGCGGCAGTACGACTCAAAAACCGACCGCGGATACAAACTCAAGAATTATTGATTATCCCGAATTTACCCTTACGATCCCGCGTGAATGGGATGTCATTGAATCCAAGAATTTCACAAGTGAAGTTCCGCCGGAAACTGCAATTGTTGTGCGAAACAATGTGAAAAACGATACTTTTACGGCTAATGTAAACGTCGTTAAGCGCGGTCTGCAGGGAACCATGGAATCCCTCGAATATGCCAAAGAAGTGATCAACCGCCAAAAGACGGGACTCTATAACTACAAGGAGAACAAACAGGAACTCACCAAAATTCAGATCGGCGATAAAAGTTTTGATACCTACCTTGAACGTTATGAAGGTAAAAAGGATGCATCCAGCGATCTTGTGGATTTCATCCAGATTTATGCCGTGAAAGGAAATCTCGGTTACATTGTAACCGGAGCGTATTCCCCGCAGGAAACGGGAAGCAATATCAGCACCGTCGAAGGGATCGTCAAATCGTTCTTATTAAAATAAGGTTCCGCTAACGCAATGCCGAGGTGGTGGAATTGGTAGACACGCGGGACTTAAAATCCCGTGGTAGCAATACCGTGCGGGTTCGATTCCCGCCCCCGGCACCACACCTAAATCATAACGATCAGGTGTTTTTAGCTTATGCAAAGCTCATAAATCGGTGAGAACCGCAGTTTCCAAGTTCGATCATACGATTGAAATCCATAGCGGAAGAGTAACAACAGCCAGAATCGTGCTCAGAACGATTACACGGGCGATGAACTCTTTGTCTAATTTATATTTGTCTGCCAACGCAAAAGGCGTAATGGCGAGCGGCATAGCTGCCTGGATAAGTGAAGGTGAATAATCAGGGGTGGAATATCCTAAAAATTTGAGCCCAAAGTAGAATCCTGCAGGTAAAATCGCGATTTTGACCATGGAGAAAAGCAGTACTGGAATCCATTCCGTAATTTTCCCGAGTTTTGATTTGCCGATGAAAAGGCCAATCACTATCAGTACGGTTGGTGTTACCGATGCGGTAACCATATCGAGTGATGTTGTGACAATTCCGGGCAACTTAATTCCAAAACTTGCCATGAGTAGACCCAATACTACTGCGATCAAAAGCGGGTTTTTGACCAAATTTGTTAAAATATTTTTAAAGAGTTCTTTTTTACTTCCCTGATTTTCAAAATCGATGAATCCTATACCAATCGTAAATAACCAGAACAGGTAGATTGCAACGATGAGGCTGGCGATGGGCAGAATGGCAGCCCCTTTTATCTGCGTAAGCACAGGGATGCCCAGATAAGCCACATTGCCGAAAGCCAGACAAATAAATGTGGTTTTTAACATCTGTTTGTTGAAGCGGAAAATTTTTCCGACAATATAAGCCAAAATAAAACTGATGATGATAAAAATAGAGTTTGAGATTAAAAGTGGAGCCTGCTCTGAAAAGGAAAAAGATGCTTTGGAAAGCGAGGAGAAAATTAAAACAGGGAACCCTATTTTCAGAGCGTAATCGTTTAAAACCTGGGACCAGTCATCTCCGATCAGTTTAAAGTACTGCAGAATCGCACTTGCGAAAATAATCAAAAACAACGGTGCGATAACGGTGATGATTTGTCCCATAAGCTTTATAAAAATTATTATTAAACGTTAAATATAATATTCCTTAAACCGCAGAAAGAAAAGCATCAAACTATTAATTATCGGCCATATTCTCATTACAAAATCTCGACACAAATAAGATAAAATTATAAGATTCATATATAAATTATAAACAAAACATATGAAACTTCAGGATAAAATAGTTTTAATTACAGGCGGATCGCGGGGAATAGGGCGCGCTATCATACGTCTTTTCGCAAGTGAAGGAGCAAATATAGCACTGCACTGCCATATTTATGATCAGGAAGAAGATGATCTCACGAATGAAATACGTAAAAAATATGGACGAAAAATCGAATGTTTCGAGGCTGATGTCACAAAAGTCCCGGAAATTAAAAAAATGGTCGCGGCGGTGAAAAAGAAATTCGGAAGAATCGATATTCTGGTCAATAACGCCGGTTTTTATCCCGAAAACTCGTTTTTTGAATCAACGGAAAAGATTTGGGAAAAAGTTATGAATACAAATTTGAGAAGCACCTATTTTTGTTCCCAGTTTGTTTCCAAAATCATGCTTGTACAAAAAGAAGGAAATATAATCAATATTGCTTCGGTCGCCGGTGTCTATCCACGAAATAGCCATTTTGAATATGCTATTTCCAAAGCCGGCATTATCCATTTTAGTAAATCATTGGCTTTAATTCTTACACCGAATATTCGCGTAAATGCCATCGCTCCAAGTTATACATGGTCGGACTTCATGTCGTTCATGAAAGACCCTAAAAAGGTTAAAGAAAAAATGAAACTTATCCCAATGAAAAGGTTTAATGATCCTGAAGATGTTGCCACTGCGGCATTATTTTTAGCCACTGAAGATTCCAGAAATATTACCGGCCAGGTTATTGTAATTGATGGCGGAAGAGGGCCGGGTGTTTGAAAAAACGGTGTGAACATCTTCTACGATGGAGCACCAAAAGTCCATAAATGGCTTCCTTGAGCCACTTTTAAACTTAACTAAAAAGAGATTATTCCCGCAGAAATGCTATTATAACGCGTGAGGACGTACTAGGTAAGTTTGGACAATTCATCTTGCAATTTACTATCAGCCGAAGCGTGTTCTTTTTTTTCATTATCAGCTTTAATTTTTTGCAGCTTCTGAAGAGCATCATTAACATCCATAGCTCGATATTTCCGATATTCTTTTACAGGAACTACGTTTTTAAGCATCAGATCAATCAGCAAATTAACTCTATCCGTTTGCAGATCCATCCAAGATACCGCTTGTTCAAGAGGTAATGCGTTAACTTTATTTAATTCATCGGCCGTAAACGTATTAAATATGCCTGTTTCTGCTCCATTATTCCTCACTTTAGACACTATTAAAGCACCCCAAAGTATATTATACTTTAGCACCATAAGCCACATTGTCTTTGCTTTTGCGGCAATTTCACTAACATCATTGACACGTCGCACTTCACCCTCAATAAGATTAGTGTCAGCCTCAGTTATGGGTAGCTTTTTCTTCCATGTTTTTTTACCAATGGAATATGTGATTCTTTTGTCCTGCAACTCTACAAACCCCCTTAAATGTTCCGCCATATACTCAAGTTTTTGAAGTATTAAAGGCTCTTTTTTTATTTTCTCCTTCAAACTATCTGAAATCAAAATGCCATCAGCATCCAATTTTTCCAGTCTGTGGTTAATAGGATCTTGTTCATGCGGTGTTTCCGGATTGGCCATGGTTGCGATTATTAATTACCATGTTATTATACCATTTTATAGTGATAATTTCAATTCCGAAAACGGACACAAACCCCGCTCCGTATATTTAAGCCCGCATAACGGTTCGAATATCCGCCAGCCGCGGGAGCCAATGTGCTAGAGGCGCATTACTCAATATTCGGCTCACTATTCGGCATAAAACTTGCGACCGCTGTGAGTTTTCCATTTTCTTTTTTAGCCCATACATTGAAACTTGAATAATCTGGATCTGAAATATTTACCGGTTCAAAACCAAGATCAACATATCGGATGCCTGGAAAATCATATGTCTTTGTCAATTTATTCAGCCAGTCCTGACCATTCTTTTGTAATGCATCCAAAATATTTTTTTTAATATTAGCAACCTCGTCAGCAGTACCAGTCTTGGGGTAATTTTTGCTTTTAATCTCGGTTAATGTTTGTTCGCAGGCATTTTTCAATACTTGTTTCACCATAGCATTCACTTTTTCCGTTTTTTCTTTGGATTCTTTTCTTTCAGTTCCGGTTTTTTGGCCCAATTCCAAAGGTGTTTCTGGATGTTTTGCTTTTACAGCATCTATTCTGCTTTGCTCCATTGCATTTTCAGGAGTAGGCTGTGCCGGTTGTTCGGCGTTTTCTTTGTTTTGTGGTTGTTCTGGTCCCGCCATATGTTTATTGTTAAGAATTATTTTTTATTTTTTGTAAGGAATTACCAAAATCTTCCGGGTACTCTTCAGCAATTTTCTCAGGATTTTTATTTTTTTCCTCCAACTCTTTGACCTCATCCAATATTTTTGCAGCTAATTCCAGATCTCCTTTTTCCATAATGTTCTGGACTAAATCTTTTATGACCAAATCCAGCTTTTGTTCATACTCAAAAGAAAATTCTTTCTCAAGTCCCGAAAGCTCCTGAAATTTATTGGCTAATTGGTGGTAAAAGGCTTCCGCTTGGGCGGGCGTTTCAACTTTTACGACCTCTTTTTCTACATAATCCAATATCTCATCACATCGCTCAGGTGTAACTCTATGGCTATCCATTTCCCAGAAGAGCAGTTTTCTGGCCTCCTGGAAGATATGGAGTTTCGTGAGCGGATTGAGTTGTAATTCGAGATCGCCCATATATGCTGAACAACATCATATAATTATAACACAGAATTAATAAAACGTAAAATCCAACCCCAAAAGCGGGCTAATATAAAGAAGAGCGTGAGTTAGCCAAAAATGAACATTGTGAACTTGGTGAACGTACTATAGAGCAGTATAGGTTTGAACAAAAAACATTTGTCTATTTGGTAGTCAAATCTATTGCCGCCACAAATGCGGCGCTGCTTAATTTTTAATCAATAAGCCGTCTATGACGATGGTGGCGGCAGTGGCGGTATTTTTTATATCTTCAACCTTCGGCACCAGCAAAACTGGCGTGAACATCCTCTACGATGGAGCACCAAAATTTAAATTCATGGATAAAGACAAACTGGAAACTCAGTTTTTTTTAACGTAAAATAGAATTCGTCACCTCATAAAAATAATTGTTTTTATCATTTAAGTTCCCAATATGAAAATCAGGAAAAAACTTGCAGGGCTGCTTACAAGCAGCATCCTCCTTTTTTCGATCCCGATAGCTTTTGGCAGCACTTTGACGCAAGGACAGGGATTCAGCGACGTCCCGCTTATGCATCCAAATTATACGGCCATCATGTACCTGAAAGACCATGGTATTATTCAAGGATATCCCGATGGCACCTTCAAACCAGACCAAACAGTCAACCGTGCTGAAGCCCTTAAAATCATTCTTTTAGGATCAAACATCATTGTACCTGCGGTACATACCGATGCGGGTTTCAGTGATGTCGACGGGACGGCCTGGTATGCGGAGTATATTGCAAAAGCCAAGGATCTAGGCGTTGTACAAGGTTACGCTGATGGAACATTTAAACCATCGCAAACAGTAAACCTTGTTGAAAACCTTAAAATTCTTATTGCAACCAAGAACATCGATCTCAGTGCTATTCAGGTCAATGTAAACCCATATGCAGACGCACTAAAAGACCAGTGGTACGCCAAATACGTTGAATATGCCAAGGAAAAGGACCTCATTGACGCTGACAACATTAACAATATCTACCCCGACCAGGGCATGACCCGCGCCAAACTGGCGGAAATGATGTACCGCCTCATTTATATCCAGGAAAACGGGTTAAACAGTTTTAACGGATCTTCCAAAACCCAACAACAAACTCAACAAACGCAGCAGCAGACTCAACAACAGACCCAACAGCAAATCATGAATATTGATATCAGCAATTTTGCCTTTTCACCAACAAACCTGACGGTAAAAGCCGGAACAACTGTAGTTTGGACCAACCATGATGTAACGGGACACACAGTCACAAGCGATAATGGGACACTCATGCAAAGCCCGACACTCGCCAATGGCGGAACCTACAGCGTCAGATTCAACAATATCGGCAGCTTTGGATATCATTGCTCCATCCATCCATTCATGACAGGCCTGATTACAGTCACTCAGTAAAAGTATCTACAAAAAGCATTTTTAAACATGAGCCGGAAAATTGTGAGCAAAATGAGGATTCTTGAGGATTGGGTCTTGTGGGTCCCAACCCGGAAAGAATCCGATTAGTGCGAACAGTTTGGAGGCGAATAACCTATAAGGGAAAAAGTTCCCAAAAGAAAAAACCGTAAAAAGTTGCGAGTATGGCGACCGAAGCGTAGCTTTAGCGGAACGCGTAAGCGGAGCGAAGGGCAAATTGCTGAAAATAACGAAGTTATTAAAAGCAATTTGAGCCAGACCCAATTGAGGTTTTGTCTTTTGAAATTTGGTGGGCCTGCTCGGGGTCGAACCGAGGACCGTCTCCTTAAGAGGGAGCTGCTCTACCAGCTGAGCTACAGACCCAACCCACACTTTTTTAAAAAAAGCGCAATAAAATTAACATTGAATGCCTGTTGATTCAAGAAGTTTTTCACTATCATGGAAACTGTCATGAGAAATATCATCCTTTATACTGATACTCCGATTGCCGGAGGTGCTGAAAAACACATTCACCTTTTGGCCCGGCAATTAACAAATGATGGATATAATGTCACAGTTGTCTGTTCGAGAAATAAAAGTCTCGATGCCTGGGTGGAAGACATGAAAAAAGATGGAATGAAAGTTATACGACTCAATGTGAGCCATAAACATGACCCGCGCCACCTTTTTCAGCTCAGAAAAATCATAAGGGAGCTCAAGCCTGACATCCTTCACATCCATTTGTGGAACCCGGGTGCATGCCGTTACGCATTCTGGTCAGCTTCCCCAAAAAAAATAAAAATTGTAACCACGGAACACGATCCTTTTCCGCTTAAAAGCCTTAAAAAAAGAATCAAGAAAAAAACCCTTAAAAGGACGGCGCATACGATCACGGTTTCAGAAACAAGCTACAACCAGATGCTAACCTTGTACCCTGGACTCAAAGGAAAAATGAGCGTCATCCATAATGGTATTGACCTTGCAGCCTTTGAAAAAGACCTCGTCCATTTTTCAAATCAAGAAAAAGCCAGGATACGTCAGCAAATCATGAAAGTAGATGCCAATGACTTTGTGATTGTATCCATTGCGGCGCTGCACCCTCGCAAGGGTCTGAAATTCCTTCTTGAGGCTTTCAAAGAAGTGTGCGAACAGAGAAACGATGCCAGACTGGTCATTATCGGTGAAGGGCCGCAAAAAAAAGAACTGGAGAAGCTTGGAAAAAAATTAAAGATATCGGAAAAGATCCGTATGCTTGGCTGGCAGGAAAACATCCCAAGGATGCTGAAAAGCAGCGACCTTTTTGTATTGCCAAGCGTTAAGGAGGCATTCGGGCTTGTCCTCCTGGAAGCCATGGCGGCACAACTCCCGATTTTGGCCACGAAAGTCGGCGGCATCCCGGAAATCGTCCAGGATAAAAAAAACGGAATACTGGTTGAACCCGGTAAAAGCCGCGAACTTTCTGAAAAAATTCTTATGCTTATATCAAACAAGCCCCTGCGTGAAAAACTTTCCTTTCTTGGCCATCACCGGGTCAAGGATTTTGACATCAGAGAGATGGTTCAAAAGACCAAAATGGTCTACGATCAGCTCGCCGGAACTTTAAAAAGCAAATAACTCCAAAATTATGAGGCTCAAAACAGTATTTCTTTGTGAAAAATGCGGATTCCAGTCCTCCAAGTGGATCGGCAAATGCCCGCAATGCGATGCCTGGAATTCCTTCTATGAAGACGTGATAGAAAAAAGAACTTCATCGAAACAGGCAGGAACTATTCTGACTACGACTCCCCTTCTCCATGAAGCAAAACCGGAAACAAGGATTGACACCAGCATTGCCGAATTGAACCGTGTTTTGGGAGGAGGAATTGTGAAAGGAAGCGTGATTTTATTGAGCGGGGAACCCGGTATCGGGAAATCTACCATGACACTCCAGCTCTGTGACCAAACCGCAAAAAACGGCAGCATAGTGATGTATATTTCCGGGGAGGAATCCAGGAATCAAATTGCCATGAGGGCAAAACGGCTTAATATCCAAAATAACCAGATCCAGTTCCTGGCTGAAACCAACTTTGAAAACATTCTAGCAACCCTGGAGGCGGTAAAACCGGACTGTGTCGTGCTTGATTCAATCCAGGTCATTTTTTCAA
>Ga0315275_10003232_pt1 | contig 14973 bp, 7 predicted proteins | sample YL17G03_0_MG_FD_205557 | JGI IMG/M metagenome (GOLD analysis project Ga0315275, IMG submission 205557) | Sediment microbial communities from Yellowstone Lake, YNP, Wyoming, USA - YL17G03_0 | ecosystem: Environmental > Aquatic > Freshwater > Lake > Sediment | place: USA: Wyoming | collected... | reverse complement strand
GTCGGCCGTTGATTCGCAGAAAGCACAGACGGAGCATGCCTTCTTCGCACGCAGACGCCGCGTAGAGTTTGAAGAATTCGCCTTTGGCGGTTTCGTTCGCGAGCGCCGTGCCTTCGCGTCCTTTCCAGGACGCCGCTTCCACACGAAACGCTTCCTCCAGCACCGGGGCCAGACTCGAGGGTTCCGGTGTCAACACCTCCCAACTCACGGTCCCCGTCTGTTCCGCCCGCCGCCGCATACGGCGAAGAAGCGATCGCCGGCTCGAGCTCAACCGCTGCTCCGGGGCCGTCCACCCCGCGTCGAGGAGAATCCTGGGATACGGGTTCGCAGGCCGGCAGGTGAAAAAGCCCTTGCCGCGGGACGCCCGTTCGAGTGCCGCTACGGTCGGGGAATCGGCCGGGACCCGCTGCAGCTTCAACGGCAGACGCGAATGCGCCAGCGTCTCCGCAAGCGCTCGGAGCGCCGCCTCGTCCGCGTAGACAAAATCCATGGGCTCGGAGAGCTCTTCGACACCCAGCAACCCCAACCGCACCGGACCTTTCCGCCGTTTGACGAGAGGCGCGATCGCAATTGGCCCGGTTGGGTTCGTTACCACGACGACGTGGAGTTCATTGCGGGCGACGAGGGTTGCCGCGCACGCACGCACCCACGCGTAGTCCTGCATCGGAAAGCGCGCCGATACAGAAAGCGTCTTCCATGCCTCTTTCAGCCCGTCGAGATCTTCGACCTTTCGTATGAGATAGCTTGTGGTCTTTTCGATATGCGGCGAAGCATTCATCGTGGCCAAATCTACTTCCCCGAGTTCATCACGTGACGGGAACGCGGGACGACCCTGAGCCTCCGACCGATCGCGGCCAAAACGCGACTGGCCACAACCATCGAATCCTCGACGAGGGTCGTGGTCGTCGGAAGCAGTATCGAGGTGAGAAACGTCGACACCAGAAGCCCGCCCATGATCACCATTGCCATCGAGTAGTAATACACGTCCCCGAGCGATGGACGCTGGATCGCCATGGGCAAAAGACTGATGAGCGTCGTAATCGCCGTCATGAGAATCGGCCGGAGCCGCTCACGGCCCCCCTTTACCATCGCTTCATAACGCGGCATCCCCTTCCGGCGGTAGCTGTTGATGTGCTCGATCATGACGATGCCGTTGTTGACGACGACCCCTATGAGGAGGAGCAGTCCTATGGCCGCCGGCGAGTCGAAGTCCGTGTGCGTAATATACAACGCCCATACCGCCCCCGACAACGCGAATGGGAGCGCGACCATGAGCCCGATCGCCTGACGCACCGACTCGAAGAGCGCCGCCATCACGGCGAAAACGAGGAGGAGAGCGAGGAGCAGGTTCACGAGGAACTCGCGGGATTTTTCCTGACGCATCTGTTCCCACCGGCCAAACGTCCACGAGTATCCGTACGGCATCTCCATCCCATTCATCGCCGCCGTGACCAGCTGCATGTAATCATCGCGGTTCCCCTCCTCGTACCGGGCGCCGACCAACACGCTCGTCAACCGGTCGTCGCGCTGGATCCGCTCCGCACCGGGGAGTTCTTTGAACTCGGCGAGCGAGGCCAGAGGGACTTTTCCCCCACCGGCGGTCCAGATGGGAAGGTTGGCGAGCTGCGCCGTCGACTCCGTTTCTTTCTCATCGAGAGTGACACGCATCTCCCGCTCGCCATCCGGCGTCCGGAACCGCTGGAGCCGCCTGCCACGATACGTGAGCCCCACTACCTCCGCCGGTTGAGCAAGAGAGACGCCGTACCGGGCGGCGAGCTCGCGATCGAGCTCGACGTGGAGCTCCTGCCGGTCGCCCTGTTCGTTGCTCGACTGCGGATCTCCAAGCCCGGGGATCGCCTCGAGGAGCACCTTGGCTTCATCCGCGAGACGGGCGAGGGTTTCGGAGTCCTCGCCGACGATCTGGAACCACACCTGCTTTCCCGCGTCCGCGCGCCAGAACTGCTGGTTCTCCATCACTTCCAACTTGACCCCGGGGATCTCCGGAAGAATCTCCTTGAGCCGGTGGCGCACCATGGCCATGTTCTCGGGCGTCGCTTCGCCTTCTTTCAAGTACACACGTGTGAAAGTCCACTCGTCTCCCCAGAAACTGTAGACCGATCGCGCCTTCAATTCATCTCGGTGCGGTTCGATGTATTGCTCGACCCGCGTGATGAGTTTCTCTCTGTTCTTGAGGCTCACATTTTCGCTCACATCATAGCCAACCTGGACGAACGTCTCCGCCGTGCTGGCGTCGAAATTCTTGTCGATCTTCATGAAAGGATAGATCGACCCGAGGACCACACTGATGCCTATCACCGGTGTGAGCCAGCGATGACGAAGGTTGAACTTGAGAAGCCGCACGTAGTGGTCTTCCACAGATGTCATGAGCCGCCCGCGCGGGCGGGGTTCGGCGCGTATGAACCACGACGTGGCCATGGGGATGAGCGTCTGGCTTATGAAGAGCGATGCGAGAAGCGTCAGGCACACGGTGATCCCGAGTTCCTTGAGATAGATGTTCATCTCGCTCGGTTTGTTGAAGATGAGCGGCAGAAAAACGATCACCGACGTCGCCGTAGCGGTGATGACAGCAAGCGAGACTTCCTTGGCACCCACGCGGGAAGCCGTGTGCCGGTCGTACCCCTCCTCCCGCAGACGGAAGATGTTCTCCATCACGACCACTGCGTTGTCGACGAGCATTCCGATCCCCACGATGAGACCGAGAAGGGAGAGGGTGTTGAGCGTTTTCCCCTGGGCCCAGATAACACCGCACGTCACGATGAGCGCAAAGGGAATGCACATGACGCACACCACGGTTGTCCCGACGCGCCGCAGAAAGGCGAAGAGCACGAGCGAGGCGAGAATGCCGCCGTATATCCCTGTGAACGTGAGATCCTTGAGCGTCTTCTTGATCTCGCCGCCCTGGCTGAACCACACGAGGAAATTGATGCCTTCGAGCTCAGGATCTTTTGCCATCGCCTTGATCTCGTCTTCGATCATGCCGCACACCTTGACGGCGTTCGCCTTCGCCTCCTGTGTCACGCTGATGCCGACGGCGAATTTCCCATCGAGATGCCGGCCGTACACGAGAGGCGGCTCCTCGTACACGACGTCGGCGATGTCTCTCAGACACAGGCCATCTTCACGGATGGGGAGGTTTCGAACCTCCTCGACATCTTTGAAGGCGCCCACCGTGCGGACAGCGAAACGGGTCTCACCCTCCGTGATCCTGCCGAGCGACATGTCGAAATTGCTGCTCCGTAGCGCGCGCGTGATGTCACGGATGTCCACGCCGTGCGCCTCGAGATCGGCGATGCGGAGGTTGATCCGCACTTCGCGCGGGTTCACGCCGTCGAGACGAACCTGGGCGACACCGGGGATACGCTCGAGGGGTCTGATGATCTTCCGATCGAGGAGATCGTAGCTTTCGCTGAGATCGCGGTTCGACGAAAGCCGTCCTTCGAGGATCGGCATGTCCCCTCCCGCGTCCCAGCTCGAGCTCACAACGATGTCGCCAATGTCGTCGGGAAGATCGCGGCGGATGCGGTCAATCTTCTCCCAGGCTTCGGTTCGCGCGACCGACATATTGGTGGACCAGTCGAACTCGAGACGGACGGTACCGCCCTCCCGGTCGCAAGAGGACCATAGACGGCGAAGACCCTGCATCGAACCCAGCGCGTCTTCGAGCGGCCGGACGATCATTCTCTCGATCTGTTCGGGCGACGCGTTATCGTACGGCACATTGACAAAAAGAAACGGCTGTTCCACATCCGGGAGAAAACCGAGCGGAAGCCTGAGAAGCGCCACGAGACCCAGAACCACGAGACTCACGATGATCATGAGCGTCGTGACGTGGCGTCGGATGGCAAGTTCCGGAAGCGTCATGCCGGGACCTCCTCCCCACCCGAGATCTTTTCCGCTTGTTTCACTTCTTCCTCTTGCTCCAGAGCAACGTGGGAGGGGACGACCATGTACACAGCCGGTATGACGATCAGAGTTAGCAGCGTGCACAGAAAGAGACCCCACCCCACCGTGATGGCCAGCGGCGCCCGAAGCTCGGCTCCTTCGCCCCAGCTCGCCGCCATGGGGATGAGTCCGAGAACGGTCGTGAGCGTCGTCATAAGGATCGGCCGGAGCCTTTGGTGCCCGCCGCGGACAACCGCCTCGAGCTTGTCCACTCCAGCGCCGCGCAACCGGTTGATGCCGTCTATCAACACGATCGCGTTGTTCACCACGATACCCGAGAGCAGGATCACGCCGATGAGGACGATGACGGTGATCGTCGTCCCGGTGGCGAGCAACCCTGCCACCACGCCGACGAGGCCCAACGGGATGGTGAAAAGCACGATGAACGGATGGATGAACGACTCGAAGGTGGCCGCCATCACGAGATAGACGAGGAAGATGGCAAGCGCCGCGGCAAAGCGCAGGCTCGCGAACGATCTCTGCATCTCACGGTTCTGCCCGGCGAGCTCCATTGTGATCCCCGAGGGCGGCGGCACTCTTCCGATGGCTTGCTCGACGTCGCCGATAACCGAACCGAGGCTCCTCTCGTCGAGGTTGCCGGAAATCACCGCTGCTCTCTGTTGCTGCAAGCGGTGGATCTCCGCAGGACCCCGGTCGAGCCTGACATCCGCGACGGAGAGCAAACGAATCGGTTCCCCGTTCTGCCCGGGAAGCACGAGATTCCGGACATCATCGATCGATGACCGGTCGCCCTCCTGGTTTCTGATCCGGACGTCGATCTGGCGGTCTTCTTCTTTGAACCGCGTCGGAACGACACCCTGCACGCGGTTTCTCAGCGTCTCGGAGAGAACGCCCATGTCGAGCCCGAGACCGGCGAGTCTGCGCCGGTCGAATGTCACCTGGACCTCCGGATTGCCCGCCTCGAGGGACGAGTGCACGTCAACAAGACCGGGGATGGAACTCATTTCTTCGGCGAGCTCGAGCGAGTAGCGCCTCAGATCCTCGAGATTCTCCGCGTAGAGGACAACCTCTACCGGCGTCGAGAGAGTGAAGTACGACGGCCGTCCGAATTTCACTTGAAGATCGGGGATCGCCTCGAATTGCCGGCGGAGGCTCTCGGCCACGGCCGCCTCGCCTGTTTGATCCGTCCGGTTCTTCATCACGATGTGAATTTGTCCCAGATACTCCGCTTTCGTGTTGAGCGACATGCCCCCCGCCACGAGGCGGCTCCCCACAGTCGAGTAGTAGTACTCGATCGCGGACTCCGAGGCCGTGGCTTTCTCCATTTCGCCAATGACGCGGTCTGTGGCGGCGAGCGATGACCCCTCGGGCATATTCACTTCGAAGTAAAACTCGCCCTCGCTCAGCGGGGGTATGAGTTCGGTCCCGATCCACCGGATGGAATAAACGGCGGTGACAAAAAGGACGAGCGCAATCGCGAGAGTGGCCCACCGGTGGCGAAGCGCCCCCCGGACAAACCGATCGTACCACCGCGAAAACCACCCCAGTGTCATGGCAGGTTCGGTTTCCACAATTCTGCGCCGGGGCCCTACTTCCCTTACCTTTGCTCCCAGGGCGCTCAGCATCGGAATCACCGTCACCGCCACGAGAAGCGAGGCCAGGAGACTGATCGTTACGGTGAGGGCCTGATCCTTGAAGAGCTGCCCGGCGATCCCCTCGACGAAAACGATCGGCAAGAACACGGCGACCGTTGTGAGAGTGGACGCCGATATGGCGGGCCCCATTTCGGATGTGCCGTCAACCACGGCGTGGAAAAGCGGCTGCCCGGCGGTTTTTTTCCGGTGGATGGCCTCGAGCACCACGATCGAGTTGTCGACGAGCATCCCGATCCCGAGCGTGAGTCCGCCGAGAGACATTATATTGAGTGAGATGTTCATCCGGTACATCACGAGGAACGTGGCGATGACCGACAGCGGAATCGACGTCGCGATGATGAGCGTGCTCCGAACCTCTCGAAGGAACGCGAAAAGGACGAGTATGGTGAGAATTCCGCCGAGGATGGCGGCATCTCGAACCTCGTTGATCGCCTGCCGGATGAAGTGCGCTTGATCGAACAGGACGGTCATCGTGTATCCCGGCGGAAGCTTCTCCCGCCACTCGTCGATCCGTTGCCGGATGAGCCTCGAGGCGGTCACCGTATTGGCATCCCCCTCCTTGAACAGGGCGATCTCGACGCACTCCTTGCCGTTCACACGTGTGATCTCGTCTCGCTCCTTCGTCCCCATCCGAACCGTGGCGACCTCGCGAAGCCGGACTGATCCGTTTTCATCCTGTGTGATGATGAGATCCGCGATTTCGTCGACAGTATCGAACTCGTTAACCGTGCGAATCAGATACTGACTATCCTCCCCCCGCAACGCCCCGCCGGGAAGGTTCACGTTCGACACACCCACGACCTCACGGACCCGATCGAGCGGAATACCAAGCGCGGCAAGCCGCTCCTGATCGATGTCGATCTGGACCTCGTCCTCGAGTCCTCCCTTGATCTGCGCGGCCGCCACGCCGGAGATCGTTTCGAAATCGGGTTTGATCTTTTTTTCCGCCAGCCGCCGGATCTCCGCAAGACCGCCGGGACCGGAAAGCCCGAGCCGAACGATGGGATCGAGTGACGGATCGAATCGTAAAACGATGGGGTCTTCCGCTTCCTCGGGGAGGATCAACCGGTCGAGTTTCTCACGGACTTCCATGGACAACATGTCCATGTCGGAGTTCCAGTCGAATTCGAGCGTGACTTCGGAAACACCGGGGCGGGAGACCGAATGGATATCCTGGAGTCCGCGGAGCACCCCCACCGCTTCCTCCACCGGCCGCGTCACGAGATACTCGACTTCCTGCGGGGCCGTATCGGGAAAACCGGTCTGAACGGTGAGCGACGGGTAGGTAATGTCGGGAAAGAGCTCGAGAGCGAGGCGTTTGTACCCCACAAAACCGAAGACCGTCACGGCGAGGGCGAACATAATGACACTCACCCGGCGGCGAACGGCGAGCGCAACGAATGAGTGCATCACATACCTGCCTGCTTTGCCTGCGGCGTCCGCGTCGAATCCGCTGCGGCGTCCCCGATGACCTTTATCGCCGCACCGTGTTTTAGCGAACGCTGGCCTTTGACGACGACGTTCTCGTCTTGTTTGACGCCACTCAAGATCTCCGCGTACACGTCATCCTCGAACCCCAACTCGACGACCCGCCGCTCCGCGGTGCTGTCCGCAGCCACATAGACAACCTGATCCCCTCTGTCGGTAAAGACGGCGACCTTGGGGATGAGCGTGCTCCCCTCGCGCCGCTCGGTCACGATGCGGACCTCGGCGAAATCGCCGGGGCGCGTACCCACGGGGTACTCTGAAATCTCGATCGTGATTTTGATCGTGCCGCTCGTGGGATCGATGACCGGACTCACCAGCTTTATCCGGCCGTCGAGGCGCTGGTGGTTGCTGTCGAGCAACAGCTCTACGGGCTGGTCCGGTTTGAGCCGTTTGAATTCTTTCGACGGGACGTGGACGATGGCCAGAAGCGGGTTGAAATCCGAGACGACAAAGAGCGGGGTCCCCACATTGACGTTCTGCCCGACATTGACGAGCCGCCGGACGACACGGCCTGAGAACGGGGCGCGGACCGCCGTATAGGACAAATCGAGCCGCGCGAGCTCTTCGGCTGCTTCGGCCGCCTTGAACTCGTTCGTGGCCGCTTCGAACTCCTGGGCGGACACGAGCTGCTGCTCGAACATCCCCTTGAGCCGGTTGTGTCTGTTCTCGAGGTTTGTCTTGTTTGCCTCGGCCTGGCGGAGACGGAGAAGGTATTCGTCGTTGTCGATCTGGAGAAGGACGTGTCCGTTCTGGACCACGTCGCCCTCTTCGCACCCCAAGGACTCGACGAGCCCCGTCACACGGGCGAGAACCTCGGCCTCTTTTTCGGCCGTGAGCGTCGCCGTAGCGGTGTAGTAGCTGGCGATCGCACCGATGTGAGCGGGCACGACAGCCACGGGGATCGCCGGCTGGCTGGGGCCTTTCTTTCCCTCGGCCTGCCCCGCCGCGTTGGCCGCCCCGTTTGCGCCGTTCTGCTTGCCGCTTTTCTTGCCGCATGCAACCACGCCCACCGCGACTGCGCCGACAAAACACACGACGAGAATCTCCCGAGTCCAACCCGCTCGCCTACTCAACGTCTTTCTCATGAACGGATCATCCTTTTTCACACTTCCGTATGGTGGAACTTCGATGGGTCGATCGCAAACAGACATCGCCGTGCGATAGTCTGTGGACACCTCTGGAATGGATTTTATTGGTGGGGGAAAAAGATGCCCCCCCGCAACCCATGCGCGGGGGCTCCCACCGGTCGTCCCGTTACTTGCCTGTTACGAATAGACGCGGCCGATGGTTTCGTAGAATTATGTCAGCATTGAAGATAAAAAGCAAGGGGCTGCCACAAGGGGGGCGCTTTGAACAAATTTGCGTGCAGCTCTTGACGCCCCCACCCGCGCCCTGCTGCTCGACTTCGAGTGTGACACGGGGGTAACTGCCGGCATCGTCCCCCCCGCGCGGCGAGAACAAAGACCCGCTCTGGATGATCCGCCGGGTCGCTCAAGAGCCCGAGCTCGTTGTACGCCCTGGCGACCCATTTCTGGTTGCCCGCAGCAAACGACAACATGGCCACGAAGGTGGCGATCGCGATCACCACGCCGGCAATGGTGAGGAAAGCGCGAAGCTTGATCCGCCAGAGGCTCCCGATCGAGAGATCGACCAGATCGTGGAGCGTTACGGGTTTCCTCCAGTCCCATCGTCGAAGAATCGCTGACCACACGGCCGTAGTGCATGCGGAGGATCCGGTTCGCCCCCCACTTCGATGTGACCCGCCGTGGGCCGGTCGAGCCCGGCGGCCAGGTTGAGGAACGTCGATTTGCCGGATCCGGAGGCCCCCACGCCATCACACGCTCACCCGCCCGTTCTCCACGCGAAACGTCCGCACGGATCGCCCATCCCCCCACTCGAGCACGATCGGCGACGTCACGAATATCTGGTGGTCGTTTTCGAGAAGCGCACGGAGTTTTGTGCTCGCATCGTGGTCGAGCTCCGAAAAAAGATCGTCGAGAAGAAGCACACACGGTTCGCCGAGTCTCTCTTCGATGTACGAGAGCTCGGTCAAACGCAGCAGCACCGCGAGGAGTCTCCTCTGGCCCTGAGACCCAAAACGACGGATGCCCCTCCCGTCCAGAAGGATCCGAAGATCGTCGCGGTGGGGTCCGATGAGCGTCGTTTTCCGCCGGAATTCCTCCTCCTCCACATCGACGAGGTTTGCAGTGAACTGCTCCTCGGGTGTGACGCCCTCGGGGAGGTTCTCCAGAACGTCGGATTCATATACGAACTCGACACGATACGGCGCGCCAAGCGCTTCCACGTGTTTCTCGAGATGCGAGAAAAGGGCGTCGACGAGCCCCATCCTCTTCTCGATCACCGCACAACCACGTCTCACCAGCTCCTCGTCCCAGACGTCCCGCGACCCGCGCGACCCCGCTTTTTTGAGGAGCGAGTTTCTTTGGCCAAGCACGCGCCGGTACCCGCGAAGCTCGTCGAGGTACGCCCGATCGGTCATGCTTCCCGTCACATCGAGGAATCCCCGCCTCTCCCCCGGGCCCCCCGAGACCACTTCGAGGTCCTGGGGACCAAAGAGAACGCACGGATAGAGACCGACGAGTTCGGAGAGCTTAGCGACCTCCTTGGAGTTTACTTTGATCCGTTTGGTTCCGTCGCGTTCGATGGAAGCGGAGAACACGTCCGTCCCCGCGTCTTTTTTCTCCACGGAGACCTCGACGCGGGAGAACGGCTGCGAAAAGCTCACGAGATCCGTGTCGCGGCTCGTTCGATAAGACCGGCCGATTTTGAAAAGGGAAAGCGCTTCGAGGATGTTCGTCTTCCCCTCGCCGTTGTTTCCGACGAAAAGATTGACACCGGGAGAAAACGAGATCGGCTCGTGTACGAGGTTCCTGAAGTGGGTCGTCGCTAATCGTTGTATGCGCAAGACACGGATCCCTCGATCGAGCCTGATGTGGGTGGGTGCGCTTGAGGGTCATCTCTCACCCTCTGCAGCCGCGGCGGGTGGCGGCCACGGGCGCCCGCTCACGCGCGCGCAGCGAAGCGAGCACGGCAGCGGGCAGATGGCCGACAGGACCCGCTCGGACAGATCCCGTTCCAACCGCCGATCTTAGTCATTCAGCCTGAGCGGCATGAGGAGGCAGTGATACTGGAGATCCTCCGGTCCTCCCACGGGAAGCAGCATACCCGCGTTGTCGCTGCGGTCGAGGAGAAACGTCACATCATCCGTGTCCATCGTTTTGAGAATGTCGAGGAGGTACCGGGCGTTGTACCCGATGTCCATCGGTTCGTTGCTGAACGCGCAATGGACTTCCTCGGCGGCCTCCCCTACGTCCGGCGTGTTGACGCTCACCATGAGGGTGTCTTTGCCGACGGCGAGCCTCACCTGGTGCGTGATCACGCTCGAGAGAATCGACACCCGTCTGCACGCGTCGGCGAACTCCTCGCGGTTGACGATGAGCTCTTTCTTGTTGTTCTTTGGGATCACTTGCGTGTAATCGGGGAAAGGGCCTTCCAGCAGGCGCGAGTAGATCACATTGTTCTGGAGATCAAACGTGATGTGGTTCTCCGCCAACGTGATTTTGACTTCGCCGTTGTCCTCGAATAGCGAACGTAGAATGTTCAACGCTTTCGGAGACACAATGACGTCTTTTCGCTCAACGTCGCCGAAACCGCCGGTCCGGGTCACGCGAGAGAGACGGTGGCCGTCGGTGGCCACCATGATGAAGTTGTCCTTCTTGAGCTCCCAGAGCACCCCGCACAGCGCCGGACGGGTGAGATCGCCGGAGACCGCGTAGATCGTTTTCTGGATCATGTCGTCGATGGTCTTCGTTGCGATGGTGAAACTCGCGATCGGCTTCTGATCGGGGAGTTTGGGGAATTCTTCGGCGGGCTTTCCCGACATGCGAAAACGGCTTCTCCGGCACTTTACCGATATCTTCTCGCCATCGACGTCGACTTCCACCGTGTCCTCGGGGAGCGACCGGACGATTTCAAAGAACTTCCTCCCCGGGACCGCTGTCTTACCCTCCACCCCGACTTCGCAATCCATAATCGTCGTCAGCGATACATCGAGATCGTTCGCCGTCAAATAGACCTTTCCCTTCTTTGCCTCCATGAGAAAAGTGGACAGAATCGGGAGAGAAGTCCTTGTCGGGACGACGGCCGAAATCCCTTGTATTTTTCTCGTCAGCAGCTTCTGATCCACCGAGAACCTCACAACCAGACCTCCTCGATTTCGTTGATAAGTCACCTCTCGCAACGCTAGCGCTCGACCACTATAAGCCAACCGAAAAGCGCTTTCAAGACCCGTCGATGTTTTTTTGTCACAGGAAGTATCACCCACCGTCCGGGGGACCGTGTCCTACTATGATTTATACAAAAGGTAGTAGAAGTAGTAGACCCTGTTGATATGTGGGTAGATCGTCCTTTTTGTTCTTGTTCAACAGATTTCGGCTGCTGCTGTTGTTGACCGTTTGTTGAAACCGTTTCTCGAAGGACGAGCTTCTCCACAACACGAGAGGAATCGACACGCCCTCCACAGCAGATATCCACTGTCGTTGAAAACTCTAGGTGAGCTCCTTTTTCAGTTGAAGGATCGTCGTCTTTAGCGACACGTCTTCGGTCATTTTCTCACGGATCTTGGCGATTGCGTGAAGAACCGTCGTGTGATCCCTGCCGCCGAAGTGCTGCCCGATCTGAGTAAGAGAACAGTTCGTGAGCTCGCGCGACAAGTAGATGGCCACCTGGCGGGGGTAGACGTAGGCCGCCGTACGCACGGGAGATTTCATCGCGTCGACGGGGACGCGGAAATACTGCGCAATGACCTTTTGTATGATGGCGATGCTCGTTTTCTTTGGTTTGTGATCGATGAAATCGTTTAGCAAATCCTTCGAAGTCTCGAGGGTGATTTCTTCGCCGTACACGCTCGCGTGCATGAGAAGCTTGACGAGGCTGCCCTCGAGCTCGCGGATGTTGCTCTTGACGTTGTCGGCGATGAACGTAAGCACCTCATCGGGGATCGGTCTTTTCTCTTTCTCCACCTTTTTCTTCAAGATGGCAAACCGGGTCTCAAAATCGGGGGGTTGGATATCCGCGATGAGCCCCCACTCGAAACGGGATCTCAAACGCTCTTCGAGCGTGGGGATCTCCTTCGGCGGGCGGTCACTGGTGACCACGATTTGCTTGTTCGAACCGTGGAGCGCATTGAACGTGTGGAAGAATTCCTCCTGCGTGCTCTCTTTGCCGGCGAGGAACTGGATGTCGTCGATGAGAAGCGCGTCGACGTTCCTGTATTTCTCGCGGAACTCGTGGCTCTTGCCCTGACGGATAGCCGTGATGAGCTCGTTCATGAAGATCTCTGCCGAGCTGTAGTGAATTTTCATCCGGCGCTTGGTGTCGAGGAGATGGTGGCCGATCGCCTGCATCAAGTGGGTCTTGCCAAGACCCACGCCGCCGTAGATGAACAATGGGTTGTATCGGGTGGCCGGACTCTCGGCGACCGCCTGGCACGCCGCGTAGGCCATCTGGCTGTTGGTGCCCTGAACAAATTCCTCGAACACGTACTTGGGATTGAGCGGCTCCCCACTATTCCCGTTTCTTCGTCTGGGGAGGAGCACCGAAGGATTTTCGAAACGCTTCAACAGGGAGTCATCCACGGATCCGTTCGCGTGTCTGAAACGAACGAGCGGTTCTCCGCCGATGAGATCCCTGAAGACGTAGCACACCTTGTCTTTGTGGTGCTCTTCGACCCAATCCATGAAGAACTTGCTCGGGCATTCGATGGTGATGGTGTTGTCCTCGATGGCGGCGAGTCGCATGGGCTTGAACCAGGTCTGGAGGGTCTGTTTGGTGACCAACGTCGTAACCCGGGTCAAGAAGTCCGACCACACCTGGTCGTAGTTCCCGTCTGACGGGTGGATAGACATCGTTGAACGCCCCTTTTTCGTTACTGCGAACCATCGCGAGAGACACCCGCCCGAAAGGCCGGGCGCCCCGGTTCTTTAACAGTGTTATCGATAGGTGGAAAAAAGACCCCCGCGTCCGGGGGAAAAAGGTTGAAACGCTTTATCCACAATTGTGGAAAACAAAACAACTACTTGCTAAACAACAAGTTGCGCAAACAAAGACGACGAGAATCGACAAGTTGTCCACAGTGCGCCCCTAAGATGTTGAATTTCTTGTTGTTGGGAAAAAGCCGCAACGGCTGTAGAAGACACTCGACTGAGCGACGTGACGCTAACAGAAAACCGCGGATTCGTTCAAGGCGAAAATGCAGTTACCCACAAGATTCCCGAAGCGAAATGTTAACAAATGGTTAACATTCCAGCGGCCGTGGATTACTGCACGGTACAATTGGCTTGACTTTCCCGTTGGGCTGGGGTAGCTTCTCTCTTTTGAGCGGCCAGTATCGAAAACTCGCCCGGGTTCCGTGTAACCCGATCACCTATTTTCATAGAGAAAGACTCTATCGACAATCGGCTGGAGTGTCATCGTGAAACGAACATTTCAACCCAGACTTCAGAGGCGTGCACGCGTTCACGGTTTTCGCAAGCGGATGAGTACGCGGGGCGGAAGACTCGTCCTCAAACGTCGCCGGGGCAAAGGAAGAAAACGGCTGGGTGTTTGAACGTGGGGCGCGGGGTTTTCCGTAAACGGTCGTGCGAGCGAGGTTTTTGAGAGGGGAGGGCGGTCCGATGCCGCGAAACGTCCTCCGCAACCCGTGGCAGTTTCGGCTGGTTTACCAGGACGAGAAGAAGGTCAACTGCAAGCACGCGGTTCTTTTCTATCATGAGACGGGTGAACCGGACGGCGGGCCGTTGTTCGGGTTTGTCGCGAGCAAGCGTGTGGGGGGCGCGGTCGAACGGAACCGGGCCAAACGGTTGCTTCGCGAGGCCGCCAGGGTCACCGCGCATCGAGTGATCCGTCGGGATCTCTGGATCGTGTTCGTCGCGAAGAAGAGCATTCTCGGGTGTACCTCCGGGGACGTGTCGAGAGATCTCCAACAGGGGATGATGGGTGAGGGGTTGATCCGGGGCGAGACCCCGGCGTAATTATCTCGATATTTAATAACGAGAAAATCTCATGAAGCGCATATTGAGCGGATCTCTGATCTCTGCCGTCGGCGCGTACCAGAAGTTCGTGTCTCCTCTTCTCCCTCGGTGCTGCCGGTACTACCCCAGCTGCTCGACATACGCGGTTCAATCGATCCAGAAGTACGGTCCGTGGCGCGGTTCGTTCCGTTCTATCCAGCGCATTTGCCGGTGCCATCCTTGGCATCCCGGGGGTGTCGACCCGGGAGAGTAAACCCCCCAACGACGAGGAGTCCTACCCTGGAAAAACGACTACTGACTGCCTTTGTCCTTTCGATGGCGCTCATCCTGGCGTATCAGGGACTGTACTATATGCCGCGGATGAGAAAGGTCGAGGAGGCCCGGCGGGCGAAGCTGGCGCAGGAGCAGCTGAATGCCCCTGCGTCCAGTGACACTCTCGACGGAGGTCTTGCGGCGGACACGCTGCGGACCGCGGGAGAGAGCGCGGCCGTATCCGCCACAGGCAGCCCCCTCGATCAAGGCTTCCCCGTCGTTCAAACCGGTCAGGCACGTCTAATCACCGTCCGCACTCCCCTGTACGACGTCGTCATCACCACATCGGGCGCCGAGATCGTCTCGGCGCGGCTCACTCGGTTCAAGACGGCAGGCGCCCCGGTGGAGCTCGTCGCTCAGGACGAAACCCCGGGGACAGGGGGTATGGCCGGGGTCACCCTCGTGGGAGACGAGAGGGCTTTTTCACTGTCCGGCGTGGCCTTCGATGCCTTCGCCGAGGGGGCTTCGTCGCCCCTCGATGATGGGACAACCGTCGTCGTCGATGCCGGGAACCCCGAGAAAACGCTCACATTCCGAGCGTC
>Ga0315275_10003230_pt1 | contig 14975 bp, 7 predicted proteins | sample YL17G03_0_MG_FD_205557 | JGI IMG/M metagenome (GOLD analysis project Ga0315275, IMG submission 205557) | Sediment microbial communities from Yellowstone Lake, YNP, Wyoming, USA - YL17G03_0 | ecosystem: Environmental > Aquatic > Freshwater > Lake > Sediment | place: USA: Wyoming | collected... | reverse complement strand
CTGGCTACGTATGCCCGGGTGAACGAATTCGGCTTCATAGAGACCCCTTATCGGAGGGTGATTAAAGAGCTGAGCAACACCTCCCCTGAACTCGTGGGCAAAACCGTTGCTGCTGACGTGGTCAAAGCAAAGACAGAGATTGTGGTGAAGGCGGGAACGGTGGTCACCCCTGAGGTGGCTCGCAAGCTCGCCAAGCTATCGTCCCGAAAAATAAAAATCAAGCCCGTTGTCTCGAATGAGGTAACCTATCTCTCTGCCGATGAAGAGGAGGTTTACATAATAGCTCAGGCTAACACCCCTCTCGATGAGGATAGCCAGTTCGCTGTGGAGAAAATCGAGGCTAGGCATGGCGAGAAGTTCCCCATAGAGACGCCGGATAAAATCGACTTCATGGATGTGGCGCCAAGGCAAATCGTCAGCGTGACCACATCGTTGATACCGTTCCTGGAGCATGACGACGCTAACCGAGCCCTCATGGGTTCCAATATGCAACGCCAGGCGGTCCCCTTGATTAGACCTCAGGCTCCGTTGATAGCCACAGGGATGGAGAGAGAGGCGGCTCGTGACAGCGGACAGGTGCTTTTCTCCCCCTGCGATGGCGAGGTTATATCGGTCTCGGCTTACGAAATCTTGGTCAGGGATGCCCAGGGAAAGGAGCAAACCGTCTCATTGACAAAGTTTGCCCGTTCTAACCAGGGCACCTGCATAAACCAGAGACCTGTGGTGAGCAAGGGCGATAGAGTCAAACGTAATCAGATTGTAGCGGATGGCTCTTCCACAGAGGGTGGCGAGCTTGCCTTGGGACAGAATGTCCTCTGTGCCTTCCTGAGCTGGGAAGGATATAACTTTGAGGACGCCATCGTAATTTCCGAGAGCTTAATAAAAGATGACAGATTCACCTCGGTTCACATGGAAAGACATGAGGTCGAGGCAAGGGATACCAAGCTGGGACCCGAGGAGATAACCAGGGACATACCCAATATCGGCGAGGAAAGCCTGCGCAACCTGGACGAGCATGGCATTATCCGCGTCGGCGCTGAGGTCGGGGCCGGCGATATACTGGTGGGCAAGATAACCCCCAAAGGCGAGAGAGGGCTAACCGCAGAGGAGAAACTCTTGCGTGCCATTTTTGGAGAGAAAGCCCGTGAGGTAAAAGACACCTCGCTCAGGGTTCCCCACGGAGAATATGGCAAGGTCATAGATGTGCGCGTTCTGACACGCGATGATAATCATGACCTCCCTCCTGGGGTCAACCAAATGGTCAGGGTCTTTGTGGCTCAAATGCGGAAAATCTGCGAAGGGGACAAAATGGCAGGGCGCCATGGCAACAAAGGTGTGGTTGCCCGTGTTTTGCCTCCGGAGGACATGCCATTCCTGCCCGATGGACGTCCCGTTGAGATTATCCTCAGCCCCCTGGGTGTTCCCTCAAGAATGAATATCGGGCAGTTGATGGAGACCCATCTGGGCTGGGCAGCAAGCTCTCTAGGCTTCAAGGCGCTGTCCCCGGTTTTCGATGGTGCCGATGATCTCTCTCTGGAGGATGCGCTGGGGCGGGCGTGGATAGCGCACAAGGTGGGCGTTGTGGGAGGCGACCATAACGGGGATACAATTCAGGTGGATAAAGCCAAAGCCTGGCTCTCCGAGCACGGCTATGATGGAGAAGAGATATTCAATGACAGGGCAAGGGGTGAAGCCAGGGCAGCGTGCCTCAGGCTCTGGCTGGAGGATGTTGGAGTAGATGTCTCATCGTTGAGCCCCGAGGAGATAGATAAGACGGTGGAAAACCTCTGGCAGGAGAGGGGTCTATCGCCCCCTATCTTCGGTAAAACCATTATTTATGATGGGCGCAGCGGCGAGCCTTTAGACCAACCGGTAACGGTGGGCAATATATACATGATGAAACTGATACACCTTGTTGAGAATAAGATACATGCTCGCTCCACAGGTCCCTATTCGCTGATCACACAGCAGCCTCTGGGCGGCAAGGCACAGTTCGGCGGACAGCGCTTCGGCGAGATGGAGGTGTGGGCGCTGGAGGCTTATGGTGCAGCCCATAACCTTCAGGAGATGCTCACTGTCAAGTCAGATGACGTGGTCGGCAGGGTCAAAACCTACGAGGCTATCGTCAACGGCGAGGATATAGTGGAAGCCGGCGTGCCCGAGTCATTCAAGGTGCTGGTAAAAGAGTTGCAGAGCCTGGGTTTGTCAATCGAGGTGCTCAATGAGGACGAGGAGAGGGTAACGTATTTGATGGAATCCACTACGGAAGCACCACCGAGGCTGGGTATAAATCTGGCTGGATTTGAGGAGGGTGAGTAATGCTCGAAGTCAGTGACTTTACTGCGGTACGCATCGCCCTTGCGTCGCCAGAGCAGATCAGGGGATGGTCTTATGGCGAGGTGACCAAGCCTGAGACCCTTAACTACCGCACCCTGAAACCTGAGAAGGATGGTCTTTTCTGCGAGAAGATTTTCGGACCGACCAAGGACTTCGAATGCTACTGCGGAAAATACAAGAAGATACGCTATAAGGGTATTGTCTGCGATAAGTGCGGCGTTGAGGTAGCTCGCTCCAAGGTGAGAAGAGAGCGCATGGGGCACATTAATCTGGCAGCCCCGGTCAGCCATATCTGGTTTGTCAAGGGCACGCCGAGCCACTTGGGATTGCTCCTGAATATCTCCCCTCGTAATCTGGAGCAAATTATCTATTTCGCCAAATTCATCATAACCAGGGTGGATGAGGGGAAGAAGGCTGAGGCATTGAGGCAGCTTCGCGATGAGATCGCCAAGCAGTTCATGGAGCGTGAGAAGGCGTTAACGGCGAAAGTAGAGGAATTGAAATCGCAATCGAAGCTCAGCGAGGATAAGCTACAGGACGAGGTAAAGCAGCTACAGCAGCAGTACGCTGAAGAGAAAAGGAAGCTCGATACAGAGCTGAGGGAGAGGATTGATGACCTCGAGGGGCTGGTGCCCAAAACCCTCCTCAGTGCAACCAAGTGGCGCGAGCTGAGACAAAGGTGGGGAAATGTCTTCAGCGCCGGCATGGGCGCCGAAGCTGTGCTAGAGATATTACGCGATATTAATTTAGAACAGTTGCGGCAGGAGCTTTATCAGGAGGCAGCCACCAGCTCGGGGCAACGCAGCAAAAAGGCTATTAAGATGCTCAGGGTAGTCGAAGCCTTCCGCAAGAGCTCGAACAAACCTGAGTGGATGGTTTTTACCGTTCTGCCCGTCTTGCCCCCCGAGCTGCGCCCCATGGTACAGCTCGATGGCGGCAGATTTGCCACCAGCGACCTCAACGACCTCTATCGCAGGGTCATCAACCGCAACAACCGCCTGCGACGATTGCTCGATATAGGTGCCCCGGAGATAATCACCCGTAACGAGAAACGCATGCTCCAGGAGGCTGTTGACTCCCTGATAGACAACGGTCGCCGGGGCAGGGCAGTGGTCACAGGCAACAACCACAAACTGAAGTCGCTATCGGATATGCTTCGCGGCAAGCAGGGAAGGTTCAGGCAAAACCTTCTGGGCAAACGCGTGGACTATAGCGGACGCTCCGTTATTGTAGCCGGACCCGAGCTAAAACTGCATCAATGCGGTCTCCCCAGAAGGATGGCTCTGGAGCTGTTCAAGCCGTTCATTATGCGCAGATTGGTTGCCCGCGGCTTGGCGCTTAACATCAGGAGCGCCAAGAGGATTGTGGAGCGGGGCAAGCCCGAGGTCTGGGATATCCTCGAAGAGGTGATAAAGGAACGGCCGGTATTGCTCAACCGCGCCCCCACCCTGCACAGGCTGGGCATTCAGGCGTTCCTGCCAGTGCTCATCGGTGGCAGCGCCATTCAGGTACACCCCCTGGTCTGCGTGGCTTTCAACGCTGACTTCGATGGAGACCAGATGGCAGTACACGTGCCCCTTTCTAAGGCAGCAGTGGAAGAGGCAAACAAGGTCATGCTGAGCACCTGCAATATGCTCCTGCCCAGTTCAGGGGAGCCGGTTGTAGCGCCGACCCTGGACATTGTTTTGGGCTGCTATTATCTGACCATGCTCAGACCGGGCAGGAAGGGCGAGGGTATGGTGTTCAGCAGCTTCGATCAGGCAAAGCTGGCTTATGAGATGGGCGTCGTTGACACAAATGCTGAAATCGAGGTCAGACAGCCCGATGATGCAGGGAAGAGGCTTAAGACTACCAGCGGGCGTATCATCTTCAACGATGTGCTCCCCAAGGATCTCGGCTTCCGCAATCAGCTTATGGATAAGAAGGCACTGAAAAGCATCGTCGCTGACTGCCATCGGCTTATGGGGAACGACAGCACAGCCACCATGGTAGACAACATAATGCGACTTGGCTTCCGATATGCCACCAAGTCAGGCATGACCATCGCCATCAATGATGTCAAGGTGCCCAGGGACAAAGCAAAGATACTGGAACAGGCTGAAGCCAAGATCACTGCCATAGATAAGGAATACCAGCGTGGTCTAATCACCGAGGACGAGCGCTACACCCGCGCAGTATCTATATGGACTCAGGCAACCGAGGAGATTCAGGCAGCTCTGGAACGCTCCATGGATAGATACGGAGCTATCTATATGATGGCTTCCTCAGGAGCCAAAGGTAATATCTCGCAGATAAGGCAGATGGCGGGCATGAGAGGTTTGATGACCGACCCCACAGGTCGAATTATCGACCTGCCTATTAAGGCGAGCTTCCGGGAGGGGCTTTCAGTATTGGAGTACTTCATATCTACCCACGGTGCTCGTAAAGGTTTGGCAGATACAGCTCTGAGGACATCCGATAGCGGCTACCTGACGAGAAGGCTCATCGATGTGTCTCAGTCGGTGATTGTCAGCGAGGAGGACTGCGGAGCGATAACAGGCATCTGGCTCAGCGAGCCTGCTGACAAGACACTGCTTTTGCCGCTTGCCGAGCGTATAGTGGGTCGTGTGGCTGCTGCCCCCATCGCTCACCCTGAGTCCGGCGAAATTATAGTTGACCGTAACCAGGATATAGACGAGGACAAAGCCAAGACGATTGTTAAGACGGGAATCACGAAGGTGCAGGTCAGGTCTCCCCTGAGCTGCCAGTCACGGCGCGGTATCTGCCAGATGTGCTATGGCAGAAGCCTTGCTCGGGGACGCCTCGTTTCCATAGGCGAGGCGGTGGGTATCATCGCCGCACAGAGCATCGGCGAGCCGGGCACTCAGCTCACTATGCGTACCTTCCACACAGGCGGTGTGGCAGGGTTGGACATCACCAGCGGCTTGCCTCGTGTGGAGGAGCTGTTTGAAGCCAGGTCTCCCAAGTCTCAGGCTATCATCTCGGAGATCGAAGGTGTTGTCGAGATAGGCCGCACCGACGAGGGCAGAAGGATAAAAGTCACCAGTTCCGAAACCTACCGCGATGATTACAACATTCCCTCGGGCTATGAGGTGATGGTGGAAAATGACCAGTGGGTTGAGGCTGCTACTGTGTTAGCAGCTCCTATGTCCGCCAAGGCAGAGAAAGCAGGAGTTGTCGCCTCTCCTCTGGTGGCTCGAGTGGGAGGCAAGGTTGAGGTCAAGAAGAAACAAATCTCTGTTCTTTACGAGGAGAAGGAGGCAAGGGAGTATCTGGTGCCTCAGATGACCCCGATTCTGGTGGAGAACAGGGCCAGAGTGAAAGCGGGTGACCAGCTCACTGAGGGACTGATTCACCCGCAGGATATGCTGCTCATAAGGGGACGCGAAGCGGTTCAGCGGTATCTTGTGGATGAGGTGCAGAAGGTCTATCTCTCCCAGGGTGTGAATATTAACGACAAGCATATCGAAATTATAGTTCGCCAGACTCTGCGCAAGGTCAGGGTGGATTCCCCGGGCGACACCGGGTTCCTGCCCGGCGATTTGGTGGACAGCCTGGTTTACGAGGATGTCAACGCCAAGGTGCTGGCTGAGGGTGGCGAGCCCGCTACCGCCAAGCCCGTGCTTCTGGGAATCACGAGGGCGGCTCTGAACACCGATAGCTGGCTGGCTAAAGCATCCTTCCAGGAGACCACCAGGGTGCTCACCGAGGCTGCGATAACAGGCAGCACCGACAGGCTGAGAGGGCTGAAGGAGAACGTCATCATCGGCAAGCTCATCCCGGCGCGCAGCGAGTTCTCGCTGCTACTAGCCCAGAAGCGTACCGAGCTGCCTCTAGGCGAAGCGGGACTGGAAGCCAAGGCTGAAGCCGAACCAGCGGGCGAAGACAAATCCGACAGCGATGAAGCGAAGGACGAGGGTAAATCCTAAACAAGCACTTAGCGGTCAGATTTCTGGGTAGGTCGGAGCAAGTGCTCCGACCTCTTCGTAGGGGCAGGTTTTAAACCTGCCCTCACTTTATAGCGCACCCCGGATTCAAAATCCCATTGGGGTCGAAAACCTTCTTGATGCCCCTCATCAGCTCCAACTCCTTTTTATTCAGAAACATATCTATCTCAGGGATTCTGATTTTGCCCACCCCATGCTCCGCCGTCATTGTCCCGCCCAATTTAAGGGCTTCTTTGTATATCTCCCTTTTCGCTTTCTTAAGATTCTGCAAGCCCCCGTCTGCCAGGCTTTTAATCAATGTAGGATGAAGGTTGCCGTCACCTACGTGTCCCACCATAGGAATGACAGTGCTGAACTCATTTGCAACCCTGTCTATGGCATCCATGAGGCTCCCCATGCTGGCTGGGGGCACAGCCACATCCAGGGCATCCGCCACCAGGCCGCGCTTCGTCGCCGAGTAGATGTTGCTTCTAATCTTCAGAACCTTCTCCTGCTCCTTCTTGGTTTCCCCTATAACAGGCTCGAGCCCATGGTAGCTCTGGCATATCTCAGAGATCCTCTCCAATTGTAGGTGCACCTCTTCATCGCTGCGTCCCTCCACTATAAACATCAAATACCCTGTCCCAGCCTTGCTGGGCCACTCCATACCAAGGTTCGCCGCCGAAATCTCGACTACCAAACGATCCATGTACTCTGCAGCTAACGGTATAATCCCGCTTTGCAGTATTCTCGGCACTGCGTTGATGGCATCGTTTCGGTTATCATAGGGGACAATCATGGTAGCGCTGGCGGCAACCCGCGGGTACAGGCGCAGAATCGCCCTAGTGATGACCGCCAGCGTGCCCTCGCTGCCTATTATCAGGTGCATTAAGTCATACCCCGTGTTATCTTTCAGCAGCATTCCCCCCAAACTCAAAATCTCCCCTGTGGGCAGCACAGCCTCAATGCCCTTAACATAGCTCCTCATCACCCCGTATTTTACAGCCCGCGCCCCGCCGGCGTTGCAGGCGACCAGCCCGCCCACCTGGGCGCTCTCATCGCCCGGGTGTGGGGGAAAGAACAAACCCTCCGCTTCCACCTTCTCAATCAGCTCCTGGAGAGTAACCCCCGCCTCAGCGATTGCCATCAGGTTATCCTTATCCACCTCCAGCCCCTTCAGCCTTTCCAGCGAAAGAACAATGCCGTTCACAGTGGGGATAGCGCCGCCGCACAACCCTGTCCCTCCACCTCGGGGGAACACAGGTATTCTCTCCAGATTAGCCAGCTTCAGAACCCGGCTGACCTCCTGCGCGCTGGCAGGCTTCACCAGAATAAGCTCTTTCGCAGGCTTGGGCTTCACCGTTGCAGCGGTCTCATCGGTCAGGTAATCTATCATGCGCTCCCTATCCGTTATCACCCACTGGTTACCCGCGATATCTTTCAACTTCTCGACTAGCATTGGATGAATTCCTTTCAGGGGCAATTCGCGAACCGCCCATAAGAGTTTTTGTTATTTGGGTTTTGAATTTGTTTAGAATTTCATATTTAGAGTTTAGGATTTAAACCAGGAAGCCCTTTTCCCCTTTGCCCCGATTTTTGTTCTTCGTGGGGGCAGGTTTCAAACCCGCCCTTTCCCCAGACCCTCCTTACTTCTTGTTAGGGGCGTTCGCCTCTGGCAGACGCCCTAGTGCTTTGACATATATTCTACCATCCTGGTCAAAACCTCTACCGACTTTGACGCCGAAGCAAAGGCAAGTTAAAATGAAGAGCAGCATTTGTAAGTCGAGAGGGTTTTTGTACGATGGCGCGAGGACAGAAAGATATCCCTAAAAGCTACGACCCCAAACAAATCGAGGGCAAGTGGTATCAGTTCTGGATGGAGCGGGGCTACTTCACCCCGAAGATAGACCACAAAAAGAAGCCCTTTGTTATCATCATGCCTCCTCCCAATGTCACCGGCGAGCTCCATCTGGGCACAGCGTTGGCTGCTATTGTCGAGGACATCATGACCCGCTGGCATCGCATGAAGGGCGACCCCACTCTGTGGCTGCCGGGGAGCGACCATGCCGGCATCGCCGGACAGAACGTGGTGGAGCAGCTTTTGGCTAAGGAGGGGCTAACCCGCCACGACATCGGGCGCGAGAAGTTCTTGGAGCGGATGTGGGAGTGGATGAGCAAGTACAAAGGCATTATCACTGAGCAGCACAAGCAGCTTGGCGCCTCCTGCGACTGGACTCGCGAGCGCTTCACCATGGACCCCGGACCCGCTAAAGCAGTGCGCACCACCTTCGTAAATCTCTATAACAAAGGCTTGATTTATCGCGGCGAGCGCATTGTCAACTGGTGTCCCCGTTGCGCTACCGCCCTCTCCGACCTCGAGGTTGACCATAAGGAGATGCAGAGCCACCTCTACTACGTGCGCTATCGCCTAGAGAAGGGGGCAGACAAGTACATCACAGTGGCTACCACCCGCCCCGAGACTATACTCGGCGACACTGCGGTGGCGGTCAATCCCAAAGATAAACGGTACAAAGACCTGGTGGGCAAGAAGGCCATCCTCCCCGCCATAGGCAGGGCAATCCCTATAGTCGCCGATGAAGCCGTCGACCCCGCTTTCGGCACCGGCGCAGTGAAGATAACCCCGGCTCATGACCCTGTGGACTTCGACGTCGCCCAGAGGCAGAACCTGCCCTCTGTAAACATCTTGAACCCGGATGCCACGATGAACGAGAACGCTGGTCCCTATGCGGGACAGGACCGCTTCGCCTGCCGCAAGGCGCTGCTCGCTGACCTGGAGAAAGATGGCTTGCTGGTAAAGATAGACCCTTACGTGCACTCAGTGGGACATTGCCAGCGCTGCCGTACCATCGTAGAGCCACTGGCATCCAAGCAGTGGTTCGTTAAAATCGCCCCGCTGGCAAAACCCGCCATAGATGCTGTTGTAGATGGCAGAATAAAAATTGTCCCTGAACGCTTCACCAAGGTATATCTCAACTGGATGGAGAACATCCGCGACTGGTGCATCAGCCGCCAGCTCTGGTGGGGGCACAGGATACCCGTCTGGTACTGCGGCGACTGCGGTGAGCTCACCGTGACTATCGAAGACCCCAAATCCTGTGCTGGCTGCGGCTCGAAGAACATAACCCAGGACACAGATGTCCTCGATACCTGGTTCAGCTCCGGACTCTGGCCTCACTCTACACTGGGCTGGCCCGAGCAGACTGAGGACCTCAGGTATTTCTATCCTACCTCGGTTATGGAGACCGCCTACGACATCCTGTTCTTCTGGGTAGCCAGGATGATTATGATGGGGCTGGAGAACACCGGCGACGTGCCCTTCCGCACGGTCTACCTGCACGGGTTGATACGAGATGAGAAGGGCGAGAAGATGAGCAAGTCCCGCGGCAACGTGGTCGACCCCGTGGGAATCATAGAGAAGTATGGTACCGATGCGCTGCGCTTCGCCCTTTGCACCGGCAACTCACCGGGGAACGATATGAAACTCAACCCGCAGAAGCTGGAGGGCAGCCGCAACTTCGCCAACAAGCTCTGGAACGCCGCCAGATTCGTGGTCAGCAAGATGGATGATGTAGACATGAAAATCCAACCAGGCGTCCTCACCCCAGAGGACCGCTGGATACTGAGCCGGCTGAACCACCTGGTCGCCGAGGTGACCGAACTGAACGAGGATTTCCAGTTCGGCGAGTCGCTGCGGCGGATTTACGACTTCCTGTGGACTGAGTACTGCGACTGGTATATCGAGATTGCCAAGATAAGGCTTCGCCATAATGAAGGGCCCAACAACTCCCCCCTTCCGCTGCTAGTCCAGGTGCTGGAGACATCCCTGCGCCTTCTTCATCCCTTTATGCCCTTCATCACCGAGGAGTTGTGGCAGAGCCTGAGAGAGCGCCAGCCAGAGGGGAAGCCCGCGTCTATCATGGTTGCACCTTATCCCACTGCCGATGCCGGAGCCTTCAATGACGGGGCAGAGCGTGAGATGGAGTCGGTGTTCGAGATAGTGCGCGCCATCCGCAATGCCCGCGTGGAGAGCGGCGTCGACCCTGCTAAGTTCATTAGAGCCTTCATTGTCGCAAGTGAATCCAAACTTGGGCTTGAAGCCCATGTCGAGGCGATTCATACCTTGGCTAGGGTACGCCCACTGACTATATCGCCTACTGGCATTAAAAGTGCCGAAGAGTTCGGTAAGGCCAAGATATTAGTGCTCAAGGGCGTGGAGGTTATCCTGCCTCTGGAGGGCATGGTTGACGCCGATGCCGAAAGAAGCCGCCTGATGAAGGAGATAGAGGCGAATCAGGCGGAGATAGCGCGCATAGAACGCCTGCTAGCTGACGAGTCTTTCACCGGCAAAGCGCCCCCTGCGGTGGTGGAGAAGGAGCGCCAGAAACTGAACGACCGCAAAGACAAGCTGGCAAGGTTGAAGGAGCGACTGGCTCAACTTGGCTAGGGGGCACAAAATTTCGTGCGGACAGGAAGATGGTGCACGCCCCATACCCCATCAAAAACTCCCTCTTGCAATCTTAGTTTTAATGGTGTATATTCTCTCAGGAGCATAGACCTCGTAACGAGGTGTATCAGCTTCGGGCCCCAGGAACCAGGAGGCAATATTCACCCAGGGAGAACTTTTTCTAGTTTAACCCGTGGAACTCAGGAGTCTCAGACAGGAACTTGGGCCGCAGAGCGCATCGAAGACGAGGCCTGGCTAATCGATTGGGAAAGGAGGTCTAGCGATGGCGTTTGCGGACAAGAACCTGACCTGCCGTGACTGCGGCGTCCAGTTCGTTTTCAGCGCCGGCGAGCAGGAATTCTACAAGTCGCGCGGACTGGAAAACGAGCCTGGTCGCTGTCCAGATTGCCGGTCAGCGCGGCGTCAGGGGCGCCTAGGAGCTTCCAACAAAGGTCCACGCGAGAAGTCAAAGGTAACCTGCGCTTCCTGTGGCACCGAAGCGGAAGTCCCGTTCCAGCCTCGCAGTGGACGCCCTGTTTACTGCGATGCATGCTTTGCCAAGATGAGAAGCCAGCATCAGCCACAGTAATAGGCTGAAGGCTAAGCGAAAGATAGAAGCAGGGCGGTCGGCACTAGCAGTGCCGACCGCCCTCTCCTTATGTCATATTGGTGGGACAGTCTCCCCAGCCTGTCCGAACGTACGGGGTGGGTTGGAACAACCACTCAAAAATCTCACGGTGAAAATGGTATAATTTATCTAGCCACGCTGGCGGGCTTTAACTATAACTTCAGGCTATCGGAGCTATAGATATGCCACCCGATGTCATAATAGCTGACTGGAATGGTACGCTGATAGAGTACCGTGATGAGAGACCTGTGCTGGAGAACACGGCACGGGATGTATTCAGGGCTTCCATCCCCTGCCATCCCCGCAGGATGGCTCGTATCCTCAAGGCGAGAAGTGAGCTTGAGGCGCTGTACAGGGGCGGGCAGAATAACGATTACGATTTCATCAGGGAACTGTTCCGGATTTATAACGAGCGGATAATCGAGGGTGTGCCTGTCTCGTTAATACACCGCTCTATTGAAAAATATGCCAGAAAACGGCGCACCCAGTCAAGTCTCGACCACAGGGTTCTCAGACCAATCAAAGAGTGTCATAGTGACGGGAAAACCACAGGCATCTTCTCCGCCGGGTACGGGCATGGCATCGCCAGGATTCTCGCAGTAGCCGGCTATGACTCACACTTCGACTTCATCGAGGCGGATGTGCTGCGGGAGAACGGAGGCAAAGCCATCTCCTTCGGTTTGAACATCTACAAAAGGAAGCCGCCGCTGTTGCAGAGGTTGCTCAAGGAGAAAACCATAGATGCGGGCAGGGTGGCTTACATCGGGGACAGCGAGGACGACGAGGGCTGCTTCGAGATGGTGGGCTATCCTGTGGTGGCTTTCTTGGCTCCTGACGAGCTCAAGGAGAGGTTCGCCCGAAAATACAAAGCCTTCGTCCCTTCCGACGAGAAAGACCTGGCGAACTACCTCAACTGCGCCTGAAGGCTATTATCCCAGGCTAAGCTCCCACTTGCACCAGAAGCCCTCTTGAGGCGGGTCTGGGGGACACTGGATGCACCTCACCACCGTCCTCGGCTCGACAACACTGGCAATGTTCGAAAGCAGCCTCAGTTTCATGGTCTTGCAGGGGAACACCGGCTTATTGTTCTTGTTTCTGCTTTCGTGGACAGCGCAGCGCGGGTAATAGAAAATTATCCTGTCGGGGCCCTCCTCCTCGATCTCGAAAAGCGGCGAGGCAAGCTGCCAACTCATGAAGCTCAGCACCGTCAAAACCGATGATGGCCCCCCGTTGTTGAGCTTCATGAGTTTCTTTATCCTCTGAGCCTCCAGTACAGCCTGCTTCTCCCAGCTTCTTAAATCCAGCCTGACCGCAGCTTCCAGCCCGAACTCTTCTTCAACAAGCCCGAACCAGTTTCCGTCCAGGGATTTCCAGTTCTGGGAATACATCTTCGCCAGCTCTATCAAAGTCTTCTTTGGAAGCTTCTCAAGTTCAACTTTTTTCATCTCGACACCCCTAACCTTTTTGCCATTGCAATTCTACCCTGACCACCATCGTGCCGCAACCCGGAGTAGGCAAGGGGCTTAAGCCCCTTGTCCCCCAGCACAAATCGTTGACAATCTACCACCATTGCTTTACCATCGAAGGCTAGTTCAGACTATCTCTGATGAGATGAGGGCTCAGTGCTTCATAACTTTGTATTGACGTTCGTGCCCCTGTTCATCGTCATCGATGCCATAGGCAATCTGCCTTTTGTCATTTCGGCTAGCGAAAGCATGACCGGCCGCGAGCGCGTCAGGATGATCAATATCGCTATCATCACTGCTGCTATAGTGGGCCTTGCCTTTTTGTTCCTGGGCCAACTCATTCTGAATGCAATGGGTATCTCCTTCGGCTCTTTCGCCATCGCAGGAGGGCTTATCCTGCTGGCACTCTCCATCAGATACATGATAACAGGGCATATGGTAGAATCGGCCGCAGAGGACAAACGTGAATTGCTGGGTGTTGTCCCTATCGGTACACCTCTAACCGTAGGGCCAGCCACCATAACCACCCTGCTGCTGCTGGTAACGCAGCAGGAATTCCCGCTCTATATGGTCTTGATATCTTTTGCTCTAAATCTATTCATTGCATGGATGATCTGCATGGCAGGCAACTGGATTGCGGGCTTCCTGGGGCAGGGCGGAATCAAGGCGGTCTCCAGAGTATTCAGTTTATTGCTCGCAGCTATCGCAGTGAGCATGGTTATCAAGGGCCTGGAAATACTTGGCGCACTCCACCTTACGACTTAAGGGCATCTTGATTCAGAATAAGAAGAGGCGCAAGCATTCAGCTCAAAGTTAGTTTCCTGGGCGCAGCCCAGAACGTCACCGGCTCCGCATACCTGTTGGAAGCCAACGGATTCAGGCTTCTGCTGGACTGTGGGGTCTACCAGGAAAGGGAGTTCAGGACAAGGAACTGGGACCCCTTCCCCGTACCTCCTCACACCATTGACGCTGTGCTTCTATCTCACGCCCATCTCGACCACTGTGGCTTGTTGCCCAAGCTGGTCAAGGAGGGGTTCGCTGGAAGGATTTACTGCACCTCTGCCACCTATGACATAGCTCAAATCATCCTCATGGATTCCGCTCATCTGCAGCAACAGGACGCTGAGTTCAAGCGCAAAAGGCACGAGAAGGAGGGCAGGAAGGGTCCTTACCCTGAAGTCCCTCTTTACACGGAGAGCGATGCCACTGCGTGTTTCCCGCTATTTTCACCTGTAGGCTATGAGGAGCCGGTTCATTTGAGCGATGGAATTGAAGCCACCTTCCACGATGCTGGACACGTGCTCGGCGCATCCATGATAAAAATAGAGGTGAGAAAGAACTCGGAGAAAAGGATTATCCTTTTCTCCGGAGACATCGGCAGATGGAACAAGCCGATACTGCGCGACCCCACAACCTTCGATGAGGCGGATTACATCGTGGTGGAATCCACTTACGGCGACAGGCTGCACGAGGATGAGCAGGACATCGGGAAGGCACTCGCTGAAATCATAAACTCCACCCGAAAGCGCGGGGGCAACATAATTATCCCCAGCTTCGCCTTCGAGCGTGCTCAGGAGATACTGTACCACCTGAACAACTTGCTCATCGAGGATAAAATACCGCATCTGCTGGTCTTCCTGGATAGCCCCATGGCGATAAGCATTACAGAGGTCTTCGAGCGCTACCCCGAGTTGCTCGACGAGGAGATGCTGGAACTGCTTCGCCAGCGCAAATCGCCCTTCGACTTCACAGGGCTGAAAATAACCAGGACAACCGGTGAGTCGAAGGTGATCAATCACATAAGCGGCACGGTTATCATCATCGCTGGCTCGGGCATGTGCACCGGCGGCAGGATAAAGCATCACCTGGCTAACAACATCTCCAGACGTGAGAGCATCATCCTCTTCCCGGGCTTCCAGGCGGTGGGGACGCTGGGCAGGCAGATTATTGATGGCGCCAAAGAGGTGAGGATACTGGGTCAGATGTATCCTGTGCGGGCAAGAGTGGTTCAGATGAACGGATTCTCAGCCCATGCCGACAGGAGCGAGCTGTTCAAGTGGCTCTCCGGGCTGAAGAAGCCCCCTCTGCATATATTCGTCACCCACGGCGAGCCTGACGCCGCAAGGAACTTCGCCAGCTTCGTTAGGGAGAAG
>Ga0315275_10003226_pt1 | contig 14981 bp, 11 predicted proteins | sample YL17G03_0_MG_FD_205557 | JGI IMG/M metagenome (GOLD analysis project Ga0315275, IMG submission 205557) | Sediment microbial communities from Yellowstone Lake, YNP, Wyoming, USA - YL17G03_0 | ecosystem: Environmental > Aquatic > Freshwater > Lake > Sediment | place: USA: Wyoming | collected... | reverse complement strand
CTGCGTGGGTGATCTCCAAGGTATGGATGGCGCTTTCCAGCTGGTTTTGCTGGATATCGACCAGGTAGAGATTGCCGTCCGATATCCGCCGCGCCTCTTCGTACTCACCGACCAGGGCGAGTATGCCGATCAGGAAGCGGTTGGACAGTTCATCATGCGGGTCCTCACCGTAGGCACGCATGAACCAGCCCAGGCTGCCGGACAGGTCCTTGCCGGGCCACAACTCGATCTGGCCCAGAGCGGAGTAACCAGCCCACGGGTTTTGCTCGACCAGGCCGTGGGCCATTTCGCGCCCGGCTTCAAGGTCTGACAGGGCCAGTGTCGGGCTGTAGTTCAGGCGTCCGATGATGGACAGTGGGTCCACTTCGACGATACGTCGCTGGATCTCCAGGGAAACCGCGTAATCGCCATAGGCGCCAGCCGCGATTTGCCGCCAGTTCATGGCATCGATATAGACCGGGTTGAGCTCCAGGGCGAGCGCCGTTTCCGTCATGGCTGTGGGGTAATCACCGGAATCCACGGCAAACAGGGCGCGTGCTCCATGCGCCTCGGCGAGGTTTGGGTCCAGCGTCAGCGCTTTCTCGATATGCGGTGTGGCCCGTTCCTTTACCTCAGCCAGGCTGAGGTCCCCATACGTTAAGGGGCTGTCCATCATCATCACCCAGGCAATCGCCATCCAGGCTTGCGCTGGTGCGAATTCCGGATCAAGGCGCACGGCACGTTTGAGTTCCTCTACCGCCTGCGCGATATTGCTGCGCCCACGCTGGTTGACCAGGTGGCGGCCGCTCAAATAGGCCTCGTAGGCTGCCGTGTTGGAGGACTCAGCAACACGCGGCGCCTCGGCTTCCTCGCCGGTTCCCAGCTTCAGTTCCACCCGCAGCGCTTCGCCGATGGCAGCCGAAATCTCATCCTGGATGGCAAATACGTCGTCCAGTTCGCGATCATAGGTTTCCGACCACAGGTGATAACCCGTATCGGCCTGGATCAACTGCGCCGTAATCCTTAGTTTGGTGCCTGATTTGCGCACCGAGCCTTCCAGCACGTTCCTGACTTTCAACAAACGGGCGATCTCGCCAATGTCGAGGTTTTTGCCCTTGAACTGGAATGAAGAGGTACGCGCTGCCACGCGCACACCCGGATACTGCGCCAGCACGTTGAGCAATTCTTCCGATATGCCATCGGAAAAGAATTCCTGGTCCGGGTCATTGCTCATGTTGACGAAGGGCAATACGGCGATGGATTTTTCTGGTGCTGCGTTCACGGGCGAGGCTGACGGCGGAAAAGGGGTCAGAGCCCTTTTCTCGTCTGAAGCACCCGGGTTTTCAATGGTTGCCGAAGTGGAAAAGGGCTCTGACCCCTTTTCCGATGCAGTGCCGCCTTCCGGTGCGAGGAATTTATCCCAGGCAAAATAGCCCAGGCCCACGGCCAGCACGGCAATGATGGCAATGTCCAGCCTGCGGCCGGTGGTGCGTGTAATGGATTGCGTCCGGTCTACGTCTTTTTCTTTCTTCAGGCCTTCAGGGGTCATTTCGAAGACCCAGGCAAACAGCAGCGCCAGTGGCAGGCCGATGAGCAGCAGGACCATGATCAGGTGCATGACCCAGGACGGGGCCGCGGTGTTGTCCAGAACGATATCGGTCACCTGCAGCAGCAGCCACGCAGTAACCGTGTAAGCGATGCCTACGCGGATCACGTTACGGCGTTTCAGTTCCTCAAACAGCGACATTCCGTATCCACCCCATCCTTATTATATGTATTGCTCGGGGTATCTTACAGATAAAAGGGGACGGGGCTAATTAAGTCGACTTAATTAGCCCCGTCCCCTTTTATCTTGTACACGTTCATGTGTTCCTCTACAAAGGAAAGAACCCACAATCCTTGCCACAACAGTTGGTCAATATTGTCTGTTGGCGACACCTGCGATGGATCATCCCCGATCTCCACGAGGCGAATCAGCGCCTGCATGATCCGATCGTAGCTTTCCACTGTTCCCTTCAGCAGGGCGCGGGAGGCGTCCAGATCGGCATCGAGCGCCACCAGGTACGTGATCTCATCGCGCCGGTCGATGCGTGACTGGTTCCATGCGCTCGCCTGCAGGCCAATGACGATGCCGAGGACCACGACCAGAAGATCCAGCACCACGGCGAACCAGTCCTGGCGGTGGAAGTGATGGGAAAATCGTCTCAGCAACATCGTGGGTACTTACTTCCTTCAAGGATGTATTCCAGGGCGTTCAGAGGAACTGCGCAACTCCGCCGAAAGTATTTGCTTTGTCTGCCATTAAGGCAAGTTTATAGTGCAGCTGATAAAGGCTCGAAACTGAACAGGAGGATTTTGCCATGATGCAGATTCGCAAGAGTGAGGAACGCGGTTACGCCGACCATGGCTGGTTACGCGCTTTCCACACGTTTTCATTTGCCGATTACCATGATCCGGCACACATGGGTTTTGGCGCCTTGCGCGTGATCAACGAGGATCGCGTCAAGCCGGGCATGGGTTTTGGCACCCACGGCCATCGCGACATGGAAATCATCACCTACGTCCTGGAAGGCGAACTGGAACACAAGGATTCCATGGGTAACGGCTCGGTCATCCGTCCGGGGGATGTGCAGCGCATGAGCGCGGGCACAGGCGTGCAACACTCGGAGTTCAATGCGTCAAAATCCGCGGAGGTGCATTTGCTGCAGATCTGGATCCAGCCCAGTGTGACCGGCATTGCACCCGGCTACGAGGAAAAGCATTTTGATGCTGCCTCCAAACGCGGCAAGATGAAACTGGTGGCCTCGCCCGATGCCCGCGAGGGCTCCGTAAAAATGCACCAGGACGCCTTGTTGTACGCGGCACTGGTCGATGGCGCTGAAAAAATCACCCATACTCTGTCCGCAGGGCGGCGCGCATTCGTGCACGTGGCTCGCGGCAGCATCAGCGTCAACGGCCAGGCGCTGGCAGCAGGTGACGCGGTGAAACTGTCTGGCGAGCCAGCCGTCACGCTGGATAACGGTGACGAGGCTGAGGTGCTGCTGTTCGACCTGGCGTGAAGCCCAAATCGGATTATTCTTTAGTTGCGTTATTTCAGGTGCGATGTCCATGACTACAAAAATTCTGGCTTTCTCCGGCAGTGCACGCAGCGGCTCGTACAACAAGCAGCTTGCCTCAGCCGCTGCGCATGCGCTGCAGACTGCGGGAGCGGAAGTCACCCTGATTGACCTCGCTGACTACCCCATGCCGATCTACAACGGAGACCTCGAAGTCAAGGAGGGTATCCCGGCAAGTGCGCGCGAGCTCAAGGCCTTGTTCATGGCGCACAATGCCTTGCTGATCTCCTCACCAGAGAACAACGCGTCCGTGACTTCGCTGCTGAAGAACACGCTGGACTGGGTATCGCGGCCCCATGCGGGTCAGGACGGTACGCTGCCCTACCGCAACAAGGTAGCGGCACTGGTTGCCGCATCGCCGGGTGCGCTCGGTGGCTTGCGCGGGTTGGTGCATCTGCGCGCCATCCTGCAAACCCTCGGTGTGCTGGTGCTTTCGGAACAGTTCGCACTCTCACGTGCACACGAGGCGTTTGCAGCGGATGGCAGGCTCATTGATGCAAAACACCAGGCCAGTCTGGATGGCATTGCCAAACGCCTGGTTGAGGTAAGTTCACAGCTCTCGCTGGTGTAGGCGCGAAGCCGATGAGCACAGCGGGATTGGGACATGCATTGGGTTAAACTTGGGGTTTGACGAGCGGTTCATCGGGGTCTTTCATGGCTGAAAGCGAAATCATTGCTCTTACCATCGCGGCAGTCATCATTGCTTTACAAGTCGCTGCTTTGCTACGTGGGTCCGGCCGGGACCACGTGGCACGACTGGAGAAGCTGCAGGAAGATCTGCAGCAACACCAGCAGCAAACCAACGAACGCACCGAGCGTGAATTGCGCAGCGAGGTCCAAACTACCGCGCAAGGCACCCGCCAGGAATTGTCCGGAAACTTCACGCAATTCCAGCAAACCGTCATGGCGCAACTGACCAGCGTTGCCACCATCCAGAACAACCAGATTGACTCCTTTGCCCAGCAGCAGGCCGTTGCACTCACGCGCTTCGGTGACACCCTCAACCAGTCGCTGGGCACGCTGACCGAGTCCAACGCACTGCGCATGGCAGAAGTGCGCAAGACCCTGGAAGACAAAATCAAGGACCTGCAAACGGACAACAGTGCGCGCCTCGAAGAGATGCGCAAGACGGTCGACGAGAAATTGCACGCCACGCTCGAGCAGCGTTTGAGCGAGTCGTTCAAGCAGGTATCGGAGCGGCTGGAGAAAGTGCACCAGGGCCTGGGCGAGATGCAGCAACTGGCCATTGGTGTCGGCGACCTCAAGCGGGTCCTCACCAATGTCAAGACACGCGGGACCTGGGGCGAAGTGCAGCTCGAGATGTTGCTGGAACAGGTGCTCACCTCCGATCAATATGCGAAGAACGTGGAAACGATTCCGGGCACGGGCGCGCGCGTGGAATTTGCCATCAAGTTGCCAGGGCAGGACGATGGCCGCAACCCGGTGTGGTTGCCCATTGATGCCAAGTTTCCCAAGGAACAATACGAGCGCCTGGTCGAAGCAGCCGATCGCGCCGATGCTGAGGGCGTGGCAAACGCGGGACGGGAACTGGAGCAGGTAGTGCGACTGGAAGCCAAGACGATTTCCACAAAATACCTGTCCCCGCCGTTGACCACCGATTTTGCCATCCTGTTCCTGCCGACCGAAGGCCTGTATGCCGAGGTGATGCGTCGCCCCGGCCTGGCGGATGACTTGCAGCGGGTGCATCGCGTGAGCATTGCCGGTCCATCGACCCTTGCGGCCCTGCTGAACAGCCTGCAGATGGGCTTTCGCACCCTGGCGCTGGAACAGAGATCCTCGGAAGTGTGGCAGGTGCTGGGCGCGGTTAAAACGGAATTTGCCAAGTTCGGCGATGCGCTGGCCGCGACCAAGAAGACGCTGCAGCGTGCTGCTGAGAACATTGATAAAGCCGAAGTACGCAGCCGGGCCATGGCCCGGCAGTTGAAATCAGTTGAAGCCTTGCCGTCGGATGCAGCGCAGCGGTTGCTGGGTGTCGATGCCCTCGAATCCAATGAATCCGGGGCCGGTGAACCCGGTGTCGATGAACCAGGCGGCGGCGAACTGGAATCCGGGCCGGATGACGCCGGTACCACCGGATAGCACGAAAGCTGCTCCAAGCGCCATGAGCAACGCCAACTTCTACCACGCACTTCCCACGCTGGAATCGTTTGCAGTGGCGCTCGAGACCAGCCGGCACAACCAGCTTCCGTACGACTGGTGGATCATAGTCGCCGATGTCATTGGGTCCACCCAGGCCATTGCCGGGGGCGCCTACAAAGACGTTAACACGGTGGGCGTGGCGTGCATTGCCGCAGTGATCAACGTCGACCGTGGTATTGAACTGCCGTTCGTGTTCGGTGGCGACGGCGCCACCTTCGCTGTGCCCGAGGTGCTGCGTGAGCGCCTCATCCCCGCCCTGCGCGAGGCCCAGCGCCTGGCGCGGGAGAGTTTTGGCCTCGCCCTGCGGGTAGGTCTGGTGCGGGTCGGGGACTTGTTGAAAGGCGGGTTCGAGACGCGTTTTGCCAAGGTGCGCCTGTCCGCTGACCTGACGCAAGCGACCTTCTCAGGCCGTGGTTGGGAAGAGGCCGAGCGCCGCACCAAGGACCCGCAGGCGCAGGGAGTGGTGCGCGTGCTGGAAACCGACGGTCCTTGCGATGGCAGCTTTGAAGGGTTTGAGTGTCGCTGGCAGCAAGTGCCCAGTTTTCGCGATCACAAACTGGCGCTGCTGATCGCGGCGGTTTCCCCTGATGCAGACACCAACCTTGCTACCTACCGCGGCGTATCGGAAAAGATCCATGACATTTACGGCGAGGTCGCCAGCTATCATCCGCTGCGCGCTGACCGCATGCGACTCTCGTTCAGCCCGAAGCAACTCAGCCATGAATGGCGGGTACGTTCCAGCCAGCTTGGGCCCTGGGGCCGCCTCAAGTACTTCGCCAACATGCTGTTCCTGAATCTCGCCGGCGTCTACCTGTTTGCCCGCAAAATGGATACCAGCGCGGTGCGCTGGAGTCGCTACATATCAGACCTGGTGGAGAACTCGGACTTTCGCAAGTTCGACGGCGTGCTGCGCATGGTGATGGACGGCAGCGAGGCGCAGTACCTGGAGTTAGAGGCTTACCTGGAAAGCCAATACCGGCAGCGTCTGCTGGTGTACGGCATGCACAAGTCCAGCGAGGCCTTGCTTACCTGCATCGTATTTTCCTACAACGGCAACCACATGCATTTTGTCGATGGCAGCGACGGCGGCTACGCACTGGCCGCGCGTGGACTGAAGCAGCAGCTCAAATCCCTGGCTGCCGCTTGATTTGTTTTCAATACCGGCTTAGTCAACATACAACTGGAAGGCAGCCCATGCAGTGTTGTCTTGCAGTCCATTTTCCGTCAGGTAGCTGCGCTTGGTTGCAGCCAGGGCTTCTGCGACATCGGGCGTAGTCGCGAGCGTGCGGTAGAAACGTTGCCAGAACTCCGCTGCCGCCTGGTCGCCTACCGACCACAAGCTGGCAATCACTGCACCCGCACCAGCTTGAAGGAATTCCCCGGGGAAGCGCGTGTTGCGATCGAAGGCCGTTTTGCTGCTGCCGGCAAAATCGCACGCGCTAAGGACGACCAACCCGGCTTGCAGGTTCTTACCCGCAATGTCCTGCGGCAGCAGGAATTCGTGGCCGGCCTCTGCGCTGTTGTCGGACATCAGCAGGCGTGATTCGCCGGGATTGCGCAGGTCGATGACACAGGGCATGGCCAGGTGCAGCAGGCCGGCTTGCATAAAGCGCTCATCCTGGAATTCATCCCACTGCAGGGCCGAGCCCTGGACAATGTGCAAACCCGGGCCGGTGAACAGGTCCGCCACGGTCCTGACTTCTGCGCTACTTGGCTGGGCTACATCAAATGCACCCGCATCGGCGAGCTGGTTGCCCGCGAGGAAAAGTTGCTGCATATCCTGCGCTGCAAGTTGTCGCTGCCGTGCGTGCAGCGACTCGAGTGAAACCAGGGTAAAGACCTGATGCTTTTCCGCCAGGTAGCTGCCGTTCCAACGCAATGCATCCAGCGGCAGCCCTTCCATGCGGCCAACCGGGAAGAAGTAGATCGATGGCTTCAGGTAGTGTGCCACCGGCGCCAGCAGGGTCTGCCCCAAATCTTCCAGGGTTCTGCTGAATCCTTCGGTCTTGCCACTGGCAGAATCAAAGCGCAGGCCTTCAAGGGTGCGCGACAATTGTGCCGACCGATCCTGTGACCAGGGCATTTCCACCAGTTTCAAACCCTCGTTGCCGCCAGCCCAGATATACGCCTTGCCTGCTGCCAGGTAGTAACTGAGCAAAACGGCAGTGCTGTCCAGTTGTGCCAGTTGGCTGGCCAGTGACTGGCTCATGGAGCGCTGGGATGTTCCGGTCTCGACCTGCTTCAGCCGCAACTGCCTGAGCAGGCCCTGTGCCTCGTGATCAATCTTTGCCACAAGCTCGCTGGATTGAGCAACTACCCGTTCAGCAAACAGGGAGCGCAACCGATTCACGTCCGTTTCGTCGGCGACCGGTATTTTTTGCTGCTGGTCAAAGGCCGACAAACGACCCAGGGTTGCAAGCGATTGAATGGCGAGGCTGTCCGGACCCGCACCTGTGGACTCGGCGCCCGGCTGCGACAGCACAAGAGCCATGGCAGTGTTAAATACGTCCTCGCGTGTGTTCCAGTACCAGGAACCCAACACGCCGGGAAGATAAGCCTGGTAGAAGCGCACATCATCTATCAGGCGGTCGAGCTCGGTTTGGGCCGGGCCGTTCTGGCCCGAGCGGCGCAAAATCTGTATCCATAACCACCTGGCCTGGAAGGTGGACTCAGGCAGCGCACTGGCCTGCAGGCTGGCCAGCGCTTGCCGTGCCCCGTCGATACCACAGCTCTGTGCATTGAGCGAACACAATTCCAGTGTCGCCAGTTGCCACACTGACTCCGGGCCGCTGGCGCGCGCCAGTGATTCACTCTGTTGTAGTAACGATCGGCCAGATGATGATCCCGTACCTTCACTGGCCAAGGTGTCCAGTGCCTGTGCAAACACGAATGCAGCGCGGGCTGGCGGTTCGGTGATGAACTTGCCCTGTGCGTCGCGGGCTGCCTTCATGGCGGCAAAATCACCCCGTCCGCGCTGGATGGTGGCCACCAGGCCGTGGGCTTCTTCCAACTGGTTGCGGAAGCGGGCTGCGGGTGTTTTTTCAATACCCTGTTGCAATTGCTGCAGGGCATTATCTCCCTGGCCGGCACCATACAGTGCTTTTCCCAGCAGCAGGCTTATGGGCCCGGTGAGCGCCACGGAAGGCGATTTCTGATTCAATGCCTGGGCCTGGAGCAAGGTTGCAACCGCTTCCAGGTGGTGCATTGTTTTTTCCTGCAAACGGCCCTGTTCAAACAGGTAGGAGGCCATTTCTTTATTCGCGCGCACGTCGCCTTGCGGCAGCGCTTCCTCGGGCTCGTCCTCTGCTTTGGATGCAGCCCCGGCTTCGGTGCGGCCAACCGGGCTCGCCGCCGGAGCTTCGGGACTGCCTTGCTGCATCAGCGCTACGGCTGCGGCATTGTTCCCTTGCGACTCCATCAGTTGTGCAGTGTGTTTGCGTACCTGGTTGGCATATTCCTGGTCACCAGAGGCGGTCGCAAGGGACATCGCCATTTCGAACTGCGTCAGTGCCTGGCTGGTTTGCCCCGCCGCCTCCTGCGCAACGCCGCGTTGATATATGGCATGGGTCCTTTCGTGCTGCAGGTCCAGTGACTGCGCCAGTTCTGCTGCCTGGGTAAACAGCGCCTGGGCCTGCTCAAATTTTTGGCTTGAAGCTTTCCCGGTGCTGCCTATGGCCAGCGCGAGCGTTGCGGAGCCTTCCAGTTCCGTGGCCGCCAGCACCAGGGTTTTGAAGCCGGACCGGGTTGCTGCGGCCTTGATGTCTCGGGCATCTTCAGCGGCGGAGGCGGCATCATTGAGCGCGTTAAGAAGGTAATAGCTGGCATAAAGCCCTGACCACAATTGCATTTCCTGCATGCCAAGGTAGTCAAAATAATTCGCTGCCTGCCGCAGTGACGCCACCTTCATGGTCCAGGTGTCTCCGTGGACTTTTGCATCAAGCTCCAGGCCATACGACAGCGTGCGATAGGCCTTCATCAACACCGAACTGTCCGGGCCGGACAGATCGAACTTGATCAGCCGCATGTCAACTCTGGACCTGCTGGTGCCCTTGCCCATGGTCAGCACGATGCTCAGTTCGCGCGCCTTTTCCACCGGATCTATGAACTGGATCACGGGCCCCAGGCGCAGCGAGGGCACTGACGAGGTCTTGAGCAACTGGTTGCCGGGGCCGAAGATCCGCGATTCGAATTCAGACTCGTAAGGGTCCAGTTGAATCACCAGGGCGGAAGCCGCCTCCTGGCGATTGAAGAACTCCCGTGTGCGGCTGGCTGCCTCCGGGCCGGTCTCCGCAGCATGGCCAGGTAGGCTCATTCCGGCCAGCAGCAGGCAGCAGAAAACCAGCGTTCCGCGCCAAGTGGCTCGGGACCACTGCAGTGGCTCAATTGTGAAGAAATTGTTGATGTCGTTTCCAGTCATTGCCGGGTTCAGTCTATTTTGTTAACGTCCACGCGTCATGCGCCGCCCCAACCGGGATATCAACATTTTCAGCATTTCTGCCGTGGATCTTTTTGCATCCGCGCTGGGCGCATTCATTCTATTGGTCATGCTGGTGTTTCCTTCCTACAAAAATGGCGGAAATGATACCGCGCATTCCAAAATCCAGGACATCATGGAACAGCGTAACCTCGCGGCGGGCGAGTTGGCGGATCTGCTCACCAACATTGAACAATCCAGCAATCAATTGCAGGAGCTGAACGAGGACAACCGCGGCATCGAGCAACGCCTTTCGCGCCAACGCACCCAGTTGAAAGACCTCAAAACCCAGGTCGCGGAAGTACCCGTGGCAGTGCCGACGCCTGTGGAGGAAGCCATTCCGGAAGAAAAGATCGAAGAGCCGGAAGAACTGGTTGCCAGTGTTGATTTCTCCATACTCGGGCTGGTCACCGAAGCCAAGTCGTTTGTCATTGTCATAGATATGTCCGGCAGTATGCTGGCTTATTCCGACCTGATGATCAAAACAGTGCTGGAATTGCTCGAACCCCTGGATGAGACCAACCAGGTGGCCATCATCGGTTTCCAGGGCGACCCCTCTCCCGTATTGTGGAATTATCCCAACCGCAGCCAATTAATGAAAGCCACGCCTGAAAACCTGCGCCAGGCCGGTGAGTTTGCCATCGGGCTGGCGAGCCGCTTTGCCGGTTCGACGCCAACCCTGGCTGCCCTGCAGGCGGCGCTGGAGTATAAGGCCGATGCCATCATCCTGTTGAGTGATGGCCAGCCGGATGACAACCCGGCATTCATCATCCAGGATATAAGCGGTAAGAACCGCTTCCTGAAAATGGAAATACATACGGTTGCTATTGGCGACTACACGGAAAACCGCTCCCTGGTGATGTTCATGCAAACCCTGGCCAAGCAGAATAACGGCGATTTCGTGGGTGTGTCGCGATGAGATCCCGCAAGCGGAGTTTTGACGTGTACTCCCTGTCGGCTATCGACCTGTTCGCTTCAGCCATGGGTGCGTTCATCATCATGACCATCATCATGATGCCGGACTACCAAAATAAGGTGCGCTCACAGGGGGACCTTGCGGTCCTTGAGGAGTTCGCCGGCAAGACCAAAGCGCAACTGGATGAATCAGAAGCCGGCCTGGCCGACATCCTCAAGGCGCTGCAAGCAGCCCAAGCGCGGCACCGGGAACTGGAGGCACAGGAGGACGTGATCTCCAGCGAACTGGCAGCGCTCAACGCCAAACTGCAGGCGCCCAGGGACCAGCCGCCGCCTCCGCCGCCCGTTGAGGAGCTTGTGGAAGAGGAGCAAACCCAGAGCAACAAGGTCAGCTTTCGCTTTCTTGGCCTGAAAACCAAAAAAATGCGCATCCTGTTCCTGATCGACATGAATGGCTACCTGGCCCAGCATCAGGCGCTGGTGCGTGACACCGTGATGCGCGCGCTGGATTCCCTGCAATCGGGCTACGAGTTTTCCTTGTTGGGGTTCCAGGAGCTGGATTCAGGACCCAAGTACTACCGCTGGCCGGAAGGAAATGGCATGGCCAAAGTGTCAAAATCTTCACGCTCCCAGGCAAAGCGATTCCTCAATGGCCTGGCCAAGAATTTTCGTGGAGCGTCCTCCGTTCTGTGGGGATTCGAGCAGGCTTTTTCGAGCAAGGCCGACGCCATTATTTTCCTCAGTGATGGTTTGCCAAACCCGCAATACAACGACAGCTTGTCCCCCTCAAGGCTGGTGCGAACCCTGACGCTGGCCAATAACAAGAATAAGGAAATCCATACGATCACCGTGGGCGATTACTTTAAATACCAGGGCACTGTGGAATTCATGGAAGCGCTGGCGCGCGCCAATTCCGGCGGCTTTCTGGCGTTGGCGGAGTAGGGCGGTGATAATACCGGGCCCGGCAGGGCTGAACTCAAGAGATTGTGCGCGGTCCATCAAGGCGAATTGCGGGCAAGGCGAATTGTAAGAAGACCCCATGACCAGTAAAACTATCGGAAGTTGGAACCAGTGTGATCTCCTCGTGGAGGGCGACAAGGTTGCGCACATCCATGCCCAGCTGCATATGGCCAATGACGGCTACCTCACTCTGCTGGACGCAGGTTCCGAACACGGCACTTTTCTGCAGCGCAATGAACAATGGATCAGGGTCATGAAAGTCGAATTGGGCAGTCGGGATGGAATCCGGCTGGGCGACACGGAGGTGGCCCTGGCGCGCTTGCTGGAGCTGTTCGGCGAACACGTGCGCTTGCGCGATCACCATGCACTGCGCGTGCCGGCACACCTGGCTGAACGACTGGCTGCGGCGGGGACGCGGGTCCTGCTGGAGCGGCCAAAGCGCAACCCCGCAACCGGAATCATTGAAGAAGATGCCTGATCATCACAACTTCGCAAGAGCAACCTGATTTATGTCTCCCAGACTGATCGCTCAACTCCTGAGCCTCCTGACTTCCATCCTGGTGATTGCCGTGCTGTCGCGTGTCCTGCCGCCCTTTTGGTCAGGTACGCTGATGGACTATGGCCGGTCAACCTGGCCTTTTACGATCCAGAACCTGCAGTGGTTCGTATTTTTTTCGGGTCTGGCCGAATTGGTGGTGCGCTGGCGTGAATTGCAACTGGAGAAAACCCAGTTCAATCAGGGCTACCTGCCGGAAGATGAAGAAACCGTGCTGAAGCCGGGCGAAGACATGACCCCGATCTACCAGAAAGTGCGGAATAGCCCGTACCGCGACGTTTGCTTCGTACCGCGACTGATATCCCGTTGTGTCCTGGGTTTCAACCTGAGCCATTCGGCGGACCAGGCTAATTCCCTGCTCAACTCGAGCCTTGAATTATTCATGCACGAGATCGACTTGCGCTACAACATGACCCGCTACATTACCTGGCTGATACCTTCGATCGGGTTCTTGGGCACCGTCGTCGGTATCATGATGGCGCTCAATTACGCCGGCGACCGGGCTAACGTTGAAAGCCCGGACATGCTGTACCAGGTGACCGAAAGGCTGGGTGTCGCTTTTGCCACGACCTTCCTGGCCCTGGTCCAGGCAGCCATCGTGGTGTTCATACAGAGCCTGGTGCAGGGCGGCGAGGAAAAGACACTGAACCGCGCCGGCCAATACTGCCTGGATAACCTGATCAACCGCCTTTACTCCTCCTCTTGAGCAGGCCTGCAGTGTGATGTTGCGAACACGCAATCTACGGTGGATTCTCCTGGTCTGCGTTGTTGTGCTGTGCAGCAACGCGACCTGGGCGCAAAACCTCAGTACCGCCGCGGAGCCACCGGTCGCTGCATTGCCAGGCTGGGTCGTGCTGGTGCTCAAGCCCATAGGATTGGAGCGGGTACGCCCGGTCACCGGCGTAGTGATTTCCGCAGATGGACTGGTCATAGTACCGCTGGATTTTGCCGTGCCCGGCGACCAGATCATCATCCTGGACGGTGGCACGGATATCGCAAAAAACGGCCGTGCTGCTACGGTCAAGACCCAGTTGGGCAGTGCCGGCCTGACTGTGCTTTCGGCTCCCCTGCTCAAACGCGCTCCGGCTACCCTGGCGGCCACGCCGCTTAAGACCGGCGATGCCGTCCGCCTGGCTGCATTTCCCCCGGCTGAGCAGATTTCTCAGGGAGCTGCTCCCTTATTGGTTGCGGCAGAAGTTGCCATTGCCGCGGCACCCGCCGGGCAGGCGAATGACACAGCGCCGACGATTTCCATCGTGGCTGGAAAAGCACTGCCCAATGTATCCGGGCCACTGCTGGATGCCTGTGGAAACCTCGTGGGATGGAGTTCCTCCAACGGCGTGCAAAGCATGGAGACGACGGCTTCCCCGGGCTATCTGTGGCAAGCCGGTTTGACCCGGGCCCTCAGCAGTGTGCCCGTGAACCTGGTTACGACTCCATGCCCCATACTGGCTCCAGCTCTGGCTCCGGCCCCTGATACTGTGCCGGAAGCAGCAGCACCTGCGCCGGAGGCCGTGGCCGCAGCGGTAAGCTCTGATGAAGATGCGCAAGCCCCGGCTGAGCAGGACCAGGCAGCGGAAGCTGCCGGGCCTGAAGCAGCGGGCCTTGATGATGCAGCCCTGGAAGGCACCCTCGTTCTGCCTGGCCAGGCCAGCGCGGAAACAGGTGGCCACAGCGCGCTCTTCTGGATGGGTCTTGGCCTGCTGCTGGCCATGGTGCTGCTGGCCCTGCTTGCCGCCCTGGCGTGGTGGTTGCGCAGGTGGCGGGGCGCACAAGAGGAGCCTGTTCAATCCCTGTTGCAGGATGCTCCCCCGCGGTTTTTCCGTGGTGGCAGGAATACGGAACTACCCGCAGTCGAGACCGCACAGGGGCCCTCAGACTGCGTGCTCGAAATCACCGGCAATTTACCTAATGGCACACCCTTCCAGGCCAGTTGCAATGTGCGCTCTGCCGCAGTCGATGCGGTCATCGGCCGCGGCGGCGGTGATATCTCCATCGATAGCCAGGAGGTACAGCGGGCGCATGCGCGCATCAGCGGCAGCGCCGGCATGCTCACTATCACCGACCTGGGGTCCACCCGTGGAACCTGGATCAACCGCGTGCCCTGCCTGAAAGGGGAGATCATGTTCATCGGCCCGGATGACATGATTTTCCTTGGCGACGTGAGTTTCCGCATCGCGGTGCGGTCGCAGTGAACCGGGAGTCGCTGGCACTGCCCGCGGGGGCAGTGGTGGACTGTTTCACTATTGACCAGGCCGTTGCAGCGGGGGTGGACAGCCTTACCTACCTTGCGCGCGAAGTACAGACCGGCATGGTGTACAGCCTGCGTGAGTACCTGCCCCGGCAAGGTGTTGTGCGTTCGGCAGATGGCACCGTCCGGGGCACAGATGAGCAGTGCGCAAATGCTTTATCCATGGGTGTCGCGCATTTCCTCGGGGGCGTTGCCGGTTCTGCCACGCTGCACCATGCTGGACTCGTTACCGCCTCCCGCTGGTTCAGGGCCAACGGGACCGCTTATGTCGTCACGCCCTGTCCGCCTGGTGAATCACTTGCCAGGAGAATGCAATCAACGGGAAAACTGACCGCACCGCAAGTGGCTGCAATTGCCATGCCGGTGCTCGAGGCCCTGGATTACTTGCACGCCCAGGGCCTCATTCACCAGGAACTGAGTCCGCAATTTATCCACGTGCTTGAGTCCGGCGCGGCGGTGGTGCTGGGCACCGGTGGCGCGGCACGGCCGGGCACTGAACCTATACCTCTGCCAGCCGGCCGAACCATGCAAGATTACGGCGCGATTGAGCAGTTCCGGGAAGCAGGAAAA
>Ga0315275_10003222_pt1 | contig 14992 bp, 9 predicted proteins | sample YL17G03_0_MG_FD_205557 | JGI IMG/M metagenome (GOLD analysis project Ga0315275, IMG submission 205557) | Sediment microbial communities from Yellowstone Lake, YNP, Wyoming, USA - YL17G03_0 | ecosystem: Environmental > Aquatic > Freshwater > Lake > Sediment | place: USA: Wyoming | collected... | reverse complement strand
CCATGGCAGGTGAACCTGCTCTTCAAGGACGATGCGCTGGAATTCGACAAGGACGGGTACTATGCGACGCTGCTTGACCTCCACCGCAAAAAGATGATCGGGATCACCGAAAAGGACAAGGGGGCAGGCATCGAAATCCGGCTGCTTGCCACCACATCCCCCGATTCCTACGAGCAGCGGGTCCTCACCTTCATCTCCACCGTCTCGGAGGGCGGGGTGCTCGATACCACCCGGATCGAGGCGCTCGCAAAGGAGGCCCGGACCATCACGTCCGCCGAGGAGAAGGCGCTGCGGTACCAGAAGATGTTAAAAGACATCACGGAACGTGCCGACCCGAAGCTGCCGGTCCAGTACATTGTTGACGGCAGGGAGCACATCGTCCCGCTTTTGCTCTTTGCGATCGTGCTTTTGGCCGTATCCATCCTCCTCGCGTTCGTCCTGCCCATGCAGCTGTTGCTGCTTGGCCCGGCGATTGTGCTCTCTGCGATTGTGCTCGTCCAGGCCATCCTTGCGCTCATGGCCCCCTCCACGCTCTTTGGGCACTGGAAGGACGACCATTACAAGGAGAAACTGGAATGGGACTCCTTTGCCCACTTCCTTTCCGACCTTGCAATGGTGAAGCGGTATTCCCCGGCTGACATCTCAATGTGGGGCGAATGGCTCGTGTTCGGCACGGCGCTGGGTGTCGGTGAGAAGGTTGAACAGGCGATGAAGGCGCTCAGCGTCAGCATACCAGAGACAGGGGTCCCTGTCGGGGTTGTGGGCATCAACCACGCGTTTGTCCCGCTCATGTACTTCTCCCCGCCGAGCCATGGCGGTTCCGGTGGCGGCGGTTTTGGCGGGGGAGGATTTGGCGGCGGTGGCGGTTTTGGCGGCGGAGGCGCCGGCGGGCGGTAATCTCCGCGTTTCCACCACCGGGCCGGTCTCATCCGAAACCCGCACGATATCCAAAAAATTCTTTTCCCGCAGAATTTTAGTGATATTGCAGGTTTTTTAAAGAAATACTCTTTATTAATCAGTCTTGCTGCCATACAAGGAAAATTATCTTATGGATCAGCACGATCTTTCTTTTATGGCAGATGAACCGGGCAACAGGGTGAATTCCGTGGAGGCGCAGGAAATATCGCCCATTTACGGGGAGAAAGGGTTCTGTGCCGTCAGGAAACCGGGCGGCACGTTCCGGTTCGAGTCCCGGCTCATCACCGAGTTGCGCGATTTCATTAAGGATGCCGAGATCGCCTGGATCGATTATGTGGTCGATGATGTCGAAACCGAAGTCCTGGAAACGGCAACCGAACTCGGGTTCTCCGAACTGCTGGTACGCAGCCTTTTAAAAGATCAGCGGAACGGGTACGAGGATTTTGATGATGAACTGGGGCTGCTCATCCCGGCAATCTTCATGCAGGGGTTCGATGTCCGGCTCGAACCGCTCTTCATCCTGATAAAACACAATTTTATCGTCACCCTGCATACCCGTGAGGTGAAACGCTTTTTCAGGGTCCGGCGCTATGCCGAGACGTTCCTGCGCAAGATCGCCGATGCAAGCCTGCCGGGCGACAAGATCACGCTCCTGCTCATCCGGATCATCGACGAGAACAACTCGCGCAACTTCGATTATCTGGCGAGCATCGAGGGCCATGGCGACCAGCTGAGCCGGGAACTCACGGACCCCAAAACCCCGCGGGAGGTGATCGGCCCCAAGATCTACGAGATGAAGCATGCCCTGATCGTCTACCTCGGGGGTCTGTGGGCAACAGTTGATACGCTCAGCTCCCTGCGCTACGGGGATGCGGAGCTGATGACCGATGAAGAAAAGATCCTGGACCGGATCAATGCCCTGATCGCGGAGGTCCAGGCACAGATCGGGCTTGCCGAGCACCTCTCTGAAGTGCTTGCGAGCGGGCTCGAAGTGCTCCAGTCTATTTACAACAACCAGCTCCAGATCCTGAACAACAAACTGGCGCTCCTTGGGGCCTACCTCGCAATTATCGGCACGGCACTGCTCGTACCGAACACGATTGCGACGGTCGCGGGAAACCCGATGTTCCAGTTCACCCCCGAGGACCAGCCCCTGTACCTTTCCGTCATTGTCATCTCCACCATTGTCTCCACTATCTTTGCATACTGGGCGGTACGGCGGCTCGGGCTCCTCCCCTCCCATCCCGATTGATTGTATGCCGTTTGTAACCCTGCACGGGATGCGTGCAGCAAAAAGAGGGCGACCGGCCCGGTATCCGGGTCTCCAGCACGCAAACCATAAGAACCATGGGAAGGGAACCTGATCATATGCAGTACTCGGTCGGGCAGGTCGGCAGGGTCTTTGTCGTGCGGATTGACGACGGGGAGGACTTCCTTGTGTCGATGCGCAAGTTCATCGCCGACAAGGGGATCCAGTCCGGGTCTGTGCTCTTCCTCGGTGCCCTGATGAACGGCAGGATGGTCACCGGCCCCGAGGAGCCCGTCATCCCCCCCATCCCCCATTTTGTGATGTTCGAGGGCGGCTGGGAGGTGTTTGGCGTCGGCACGATCTACCCGGGCGAGGGCGGACCCCACATCCACTACCACGCCTCGGTCGGGCGAGCCGGCCATGCCCTCACCGGCTGCCTGCGGGAGAAGGCGACAACCTACCTGATCATCGAGGCAGTCATCATCGAGTTTACCGGGCTTTTCGGGAGGCGGGAGTTCGATGAACGCACCCAGATGAACCTGCCGGTGCTCGGCACCAAGGAAGAGCCGGCAGTGGAAGAGGCAAAGGAGCCCGGAGAACCGGAGCCGGAACAAGAAGAGAAGAAACCCGAACCGGAACCAAACGACGGGCTGCCGGCCGGCCTTGCCGACATCATCCGGGACCTGACCCGGCGGTGATTTTGTTCTTTCTTTGAAGAAATTTACGTAGTCTTTTACGGGTTCTGTTGCATTTACGGGACTTGAACGAAATGACTCCTCGGTTTTTTAGCCTCTAAATTATCATAAGTCCCCACAACGCAACAGAACTGGCATATAATTTTTCTGCCGATGAAAGAAAAAAGGTCAGAGTTCAGGGATCTTTCCGACGTAATACCATGCAATCCTGGCCGCGTCGCCGACCTCCACATGCCCGCTGGCATCGAAATCCGCGTTCAGGTCATGTGGTAGCAACTCTGCCGCGATATAGGCTACCCGGGTGACATCGCCGATATCAACCCGCCAATTACTGTTGAAGTCCCCTCTGGGAAACACGGTGATCCCGAATACCCGGGATGTGTTCGTGGCTCCGATATTGTCGGTAACGGTCAGGACTACGGAATAGCTTCCGCCCTGCCGGTAGGTATGGACAGGGTTCCGGATGGCGGAGTGATCCGCATCCCCGAATGACCAGTTCCAGGAGGTCGGTGAACCCGTTGAAGTATCGTTGAACTGGACGGTGAGTGGGACCCGGCCGATGGTGACGCTGGCGGTGAAGGTGGCAACCGGGGAAGATACCGGAAGAATCGCCCCGGCATACCTCACCTCTCCCCGGAGATTCCCGAAATAATCCCGTGGTACGAGATTGTTGAGGTTCCCCTGCGGGGCAAGCGGGGGAGACGGGCGGTCATTGCCGGGAAACGGCGGGATGGCATACGCCGGCGAATACAACACCGTGCTGTTGCTGCCCGGAGTAAAGTCGTTATTGTCGGGGGAAATCAGTTCCGGCTCGAGCTGGTTGATGGTGTTGTCTTGGAGGATCTGGGTCTCGTTGCAGGCCGGGTTCTCCGGCCTGCACCCATCTCCGCCGTTCAGCGGCAGGTCAGGGGGGCCGTTCCAGATCATGTTGCCCCGGATCTGCAGGTTCCGGTCGACGACATCCGGGAGGGGGATGTTACTGTCGGAAGGAGGGGTGACATTTCCCTGGATCGCCATCTGTTCCCACCGGCTCGCATTCTCCGGGGGGTTATACATCACGTTATTATAGACGAACACATTTGCTGAAGGGATATACTCCCCCTCTTCACCCGCATTTCCCCAGCCACCCGCAAGCTGGTTCTGTTCGCAGGTTGCATTGTCCCCGTCGCAGCCCCGTCTCCCGTGCATGACTTCAAGAAGGTGGTTCCCCTGCCCGGTCTTGTAGAGCGTGTTATAGGCGATCAGGACATTGTAACCGCCATTGGCGCTGATACCGACAAGGCCGGTATCGTGGATGATATTGTTGACAAACTTTGTGTTGTACAGCTCGTAGTGGAGGTAGGGGGAGACCATCCAGTTGAAACCGGTCCCTGACCCCGCCGAGAACCCGCCGGTATCGCATCGGTATATCTCGTTTCTCTCGACCAAGATGGCTGACGAACCTCCCTTGAGAAGGAGGCAGTACTCCCCCGCATCGTGAAACTTGGATCCGGTTATGGTGGCGTTCTGCACAGAGACATAGTCAAGGGCGTACCAGAACGCGCCGGACATGTCACAGTCTTCAATGGTCAGGTTTCTGATCTGGTTTGCCTTGAAGGTCTCCTGCGGCTGCCGTGTCGTTCCATCGTATCCGTTGAGTGTGCAGCCCTTCAGGAGGATATGATCACAGCCTGCCAGATGCACGACATTCCCGCCCCCGCCATATCCCGGATCCGTAACAACATCGAGGTTGATGAGAGACAGGTGCGAACACCGATCGATATTGAGCCAGCCGTGGAGTATCGCTGTATGGCTGCCGTTTGCCGACTCAATGATTACCGGGTTCTCCTCAGTCCCGAATGCAAGCTCCAGGTAGCCGGGAATTGCGCTCTCGGGATAATGCCCCGGGAGGAGAAGGATCCGGTACCCGTCAGCCAGTGTCGTGTTCTTCGGGATACGTGACCAGCCGGCCGTGAGGTTTGCGAGCGCATCGGAAGGCGATGACCCGGTGTTGTTGTCATTCCCGTGGACCGGATCGATCCAAATCGTCTGCATCCCTGCGGACACAGGCACACTAATGACCAGCAGAATGATAATACAGAGAATTGAGATCGCCAGATGCCTCATGATCGTCACCTTCCATTTGTAAACGGAAAGATATTTGGATAAATAAATGTTGTCCTGTGAGGTGCGTTCACGGGACCTGAAAGAAATGATCCGTCGGTATTCAGGCATCCGGATTGGTCAAAGTCCCGCCAGTCCGACAGAACCTTGCGCTCTAGGAAAGACTGCCGTTCGCGGCGTGAGGGCAGACTGGAGAATATTTCCTTCAGGAAATCTTCGACTCGATCCCCGCCACGTGGGCAGGACGAAAATGATCAGACAATCATTTTCTCCTGTCCGCCCTGCCCATTGGCACTGCAGACATCCCCCTCCCATGATACTCATCCACTACGGTTGATGAGAGAATGAACAGAACAGGATTTTTTTTATCACCGCTGGCATTTTAGCGAAGGCTCGCACAATACTCACCGGAACATGATCCCCCAGCCCCCTGTCCTGCCGATGTCGATGGAGGAAGCCGCACGGCTAGGCATTTCCCGTTTTGACATCATTCTGGTGACCGGCGACGCGTACGTAGACCACCCGTCATTCGGGACTGCTCTTATCGGGCGGGTGCTCTGGGATGCCGGTTTTACCGTCGGGATTATCGCGCAGCCGGACTGGAAGAGTGACCGGGATTTTACCGCGCTTGGCGCCCCCCGGCTCTTCTTCGGTGTCTCATCGGGCTGCGTCGACTCGATGGTCAACAATTTCACGCCAAACCTCAAGCGGCGAAAAAAAGACGTGTATTCGCCAGGCGGGATACCCCGCCGCCCGGACCGGGCGACGATTGTCTACGCGGACCGGCTCCATGCCCTGTTCCCGGAGGTCCCAATCGTGCTCGGGGGGATCGAGGCGAGCCTGCGCAGGTTTGCCCACTACGATTTCTGGCAGGACCGGGTCCGGCAATCGATCCTTGCCGATGCCCCGGCCGATCTTTTGATCTTTGGCATGGGGGAGCGGCAGGCCATGGAGATCGCAAAAAGGCTGGACACCGGCGAACCTGTGGGGAAGCTCCGGGACATCCGGGGCACCGCGTTCCGGATGGAAATCGGAGAGTGGCGGGATCATCCCCGCGAAGGGATCGTGGAGATCCCGTCATTTACCGAAGTTTCAAAGGACAAGGCCGCGTACGCCCGGGCCTTTGCGCTCCATTACGTTGAGCAGGACCCGGTGCGGGGAAGGGCGGTCGCCCAGCCCCACCAAAAGACCGTGATCGTCCAGAACCCGCCGGCACGGCCGCTCACCCCCCCGGAGCTCGACCACATCTATGAACTCCCGTTCTCCCGGCGCGCCCACCCGTCCTACCGGCAGCCCGTCCCGGCGCTCGAGCCCGTGCAGTTCTCGGTCAACAGCCACCGGGGCTGTTTTGGCGCCTGCTCGTTCTGCGCCCTCACCCACCACCAGGGGAGGATCGTCCAGAGCCGGGGCATGGACTCCATCGTGCGCGAGGTGGAACGCATGGTAACGATGCCGGAGTTCAAAGGCACCGTTCAGGATGTCGGGGGGCCGACGGCAAACATGTACGGCCTTGCCTGCCACCAGTGGGAACGATCGGGGGCCTGCCCGGACCGGCACTGCACGCCCGCCTGCCCGAATCTTTCCACGGACCATGCCCGGCAGGTCGAACTCCTGCAGCGGCTGCGGAAAATTCCCGGCGTCAGGAACGTCTTTGTGAGTTCCGGCATCCGCTACGACCTTGTGCCGCCTGACGATGAGGCGTATCTATCAGAACTCTGCGGGCACCACGTCTCCGGGCACCTCAAGGTCGCCCCGGAGCACATCGTGGAAGCCGTGACCACCTGCATGAACAAACCTCCCGGCGAGGTGTTCGAGGCGTTCCGCACCCGGTTTGAAGCCCTGCAGAAGGGCAAACAAAAACGGCAGTACCTGCTCCCGTACTTCATGTCCGGCCATCCCGGCTGCACGGTTGCCGACATGATTGAGCTGGCAGAGTATATCCGGGACAACAACCTGTACACCGAGCAGGTGCAGGACTTCACGCCGACCCCGATGAGCGTCTCTACCTGCATGTACTCCACCGGGCTCGACCCGTTCACCATGGAGCCGGTCCATGTGCCAAAAGGGCGCGAGAAGAAGATCCAGCGGGCGCTGCTCCAGTACCGGGACAGGAAGAACCGGAAGCTGGTCGCCGAAGGGCTCCGCGATGCCGGGCGCAATGAGCCGATCGAACCTGCCGGATCCCACGCTGGGCTGAAACGGCGTAGCTGAAAATAACCGTCCCGGGTACGACATCAGAGCACCCGAGAACCGACTCCGGAGATGAGCCTCTGAACCGGGATGACTCCGGTTACATGAGTTTTTTTTGCCGGGCTAAAGAAAAGAACATTTCCGGTTAAAACTGGAAGTAGATAAACTCGGGGCTGGAACTGGGCGAGAAGCACAACAATACCAGCACAACGGTCATGATATATACGCCCCAGGAGCGTAACTCCAGGTTCTGGAGGTACTCCACGTAATCGAAATTGACCAGGGCGGCGATCCCGTCGGTCCGGATCTTTTTGTTGAAGAGGATCATCGTGATAACCACAAAAGCACCGATCAGGACCAGGTTTGTCTGGATGATATCGGTATATTTGATCAACCCGTTGGCAACCGACTGGGGATCGATGAATAAATATTTCTGCACGGCAGCCAGGAGGTCGGGCAGGCTGTGGACCCGGAAGATGAGCCACCCCAGGAAGATAAAATACTGGGTTATGAGAATTTTGAGAATACTAGAGGGGGTTATCTTCAGCACCTTCTGCTGGATCCGCACGCCAAAACTACTGTCTGAATCTGCCGGTGCGGGCGGCTGGCCGGATGCCTGGGAAGTGCGTTTGAAATATTTCAGGGGATTTTTATCAACGATCAATTTGTGAGTACACAGGAGGACCCCGTGGTATGCCCCCCAGATCAGGAAATTCCAGGCCGCCCCGTGCCAGAGACCGCAGATCACCATGGAGATCATGAGGTTGATGTATGTCCGCACCTTTCCCTTGCGGTTGCCTCCGAGCGGGATGTACAGGTAGTCCCGGATGAAACTGGAGAGCGTGATGTTCCACCTCCGCCAGAACTCGGTCGGGCTTGCCGAGAAATAAGGCCTGTTGAAGTTCTGGGGCAGCTCAAACCCGAGGACTTTTGCGCTGCCCAGCGCGATATCGATGTATCCGGAAAAATCAAAAAAGATCTGGAGCCCAAAGAGGATCGTTCCGGCAATAATGAAAAACGAGGTTGAGTCCTGGATCGGGACAGAAGGGTTGGAGAAAACAAGGTTGACATAGTATGCGAGGTTATCCGCGATGATGACTTTTTTTATGATTCCGGTACTCATCAGCGTGACGCCGGCTTTGATGTTTTCCGGCGTGATCACGACCTTGTTTTTGAGCTGGGGGAGAAACTCCCGTGCCCGCACGATGGGACCGGCGACCAGCTGCGGGAAGAATGCAATGTAAAGCGTGTATTCGAGCAGGGATTTTGAAGGCTCGATTTTTCTGAGATAAATATCAAAAATATAGCTCAATGCATGGAATGTGTAAAATGAGATGCCTATCGGGAGGAGTATCCCGTAGAGCGGTATTGAGTAGGGGATACCAAGGACCGCAAAGAGGCCGTTTGTTGAGTCCACCGCGAAATTGAAGTACTTGAAAAATCCCAAAAGGCCCAGTGATGTAACGGTTGCAATAACAAGATAGGTCTTTTTCTGTTTCTGGGTGGATGTAAGGTCAGCGATCCCCCTGCCACAGTAATACGTGACCAGCGAGATGAATATCATCAGCAGGAAAAGGAAGCTGCCTGAAACCCAGTAGAAATAATAACTGGCAACAAGAAGGAACAGGTGCTGGTATTTTTTCCTTTGTAGTGCCGCAACAACGAGCACGACAAAGATAAAAAAGAAAATATAGTCGATACTGTTAAACAGCATCTCCGTTCACCTCTTGGGAAATTATCGAGGCAATAGCCTTTGAGAATTTTTCCCTGCCGTACTTGCTCTGGTGAACGAGGTCATGGAAATCGTATCCTGCGTATCTCTTCTCAAAGTCATAATTTTTGACTCCGGTCGAATTCATAAACGTAAAAAAGTTGTACCGCGTGGAATCGGGGATCGTGTCAGACCGGAGTGGATCGAGTGGCATGTTGATATAAATCACGGAAATATTGTTCCTTGCCAATTCACCTGTCAGGTAGACAAATGCCTTCTTCTGGGGGTTGTCATCCTGATAAACCGGGGCAAGGAACGCGTCATAGGGATTTTTTGCGATTATATTTTTTTGTTCCAGGCTCATCGTGTCGTTTACTATATTTTCCCGTTCCTGAAGGTGGATTCCCAGCAACGAACGGATGGCCGGGATGATGAATTTCCTTTTGAAGATCTGCTGTTCAATCACGTTCTGATCGATCAGTGCGAGTTGTTCTTTCGTATAGAGGGAACGGGAATACCTGTCCATCACGATCCTTCCGGAAAGAAAAGCCAGATTATCGTCCGGTACGTACCGCGTCAGGTTTGAAAATGATGTATAACTGAAACCGATAATGACAATTTTCGGTTTTGACCGGATAATTCCCTGGAGTTCAGTTAATCTCTGGAGCGGGGTATCATCGTCCACACCAACATTGTACACACGAAACGTCAGATTTTCTGTTTTCAGATAATCCTGCACGACTATTGGATCAAAATCATGGATCACCTGACTGTTTCCCAGGAAATAGATACTATTTTCAGAGGTTCCGGAATTTGATTCATAAACATCCAGGTTATTGGAAATCTGCTTCCATGTATGGGTCTGGATGTAGGGATTAACAAGGCAGGCAATGATGGCAAAATAAATGATGAAGGCACATACAAGGGAAATTGAGATTACCAATGCGATTTTCAGGTATTGAGAGGTAATCAAATATCCACCCCGGTTTCCACACGTATCTGCATTGATTAGACGGTTAAAAATGTTATACGTTTGGCAATAATCCGTGCCATTTCAGCCAGCCTTTTGTGTTCCTGAGGTTTTGCTCACCAGATAGTTCCCCAGTGCCAGGAACCGGAGCCCGGAGTTCCGGAATACCCGAAGTGCAGCATCAGGATCACAGACGACCGGATACCCATGGAGATTAAACGATGTGTTCAGCAGTACCCCTCTGCCGGTTCTCTTCTCAAACTCACGGATCAGCCGGTAGTACTCCGGGTTGTACGGCTCTTCGAGGATCTGGGCCCGTGCGGTATAATCCGCAGGATGGACTGACGCAATGAATTCCTCCCGTCGCTTTGTCGTATCGAACGAGAGCATCATGTATGGCGATGGTATCTGCTTTGTGTTGATGATAAAATCATTCTGTTGTTCAGCCCGCATGACGGGGGCAAACGGCATCCAGAAATCCCTCTTTTTGACCATCATGTTGATCGTCCGGACGCATCCTGTGTTGGAAGGGTCTGCAAGAATAGACCTGTTCCCGAGGGCACGCGCACCAAATTCCATCCTGCCCGAGAAACGTGCGACAATGTCCCCCCCTGCGATCAGTTCTGCCACGTCCTGCTCAATATCGCTCCGGTGCTCGGCAGAGAAGAGGTCCCGGTAGTTTGATAATGCGCCCCGGACTTCCCCCTCGGTGAAGGAGGGCCCGAAGTAGATGTCCCGTAATGGGGGGATGTCCACTTCCTTACCCGTCTCCCTGCAGAGTTCTGCATAGCGCTGGTATGCGGCGCCAATGGAGGTGGACTCATCACCACACGACGGGAATATGAAGATGTTCTCAACGTCCGGCATCTCCATGATGCGCTTGTTTGCTTTGACATTCATGAACACTCCACCGGCAAGAGCAATCTTTCTGATGCCGGTTTTATTGATTGCGTTCTGGATCCACCTGCAGAGCATCTCTTCGGTGAACAGCTGGACCCCGCCTGCAATCCAGTCAAACCGCTGGAATTCAAGGTCCCGCCGCATCCTGCGGTATACGGAATTTGTGGATTCCGGGATCAGCCGGTGGTACTCCAGTTCCCCGTCCGGCACCGCAAGGTAGTTTTTGATGTATTGGTAACTTTTCTGCACCCCTTTTTCAGGGGCGTAGGGTGCCAGTCCCATGATCTTCCATTCGTGTTCGTGGGGAATGAGCCCGAGCATAAACGTGACCCGGGAATAGATATCCCCGATGGAATTTCCCGCTTCTGTTTCTGCGATCCTGGTCAGTGTTCCGGATTTTCCGGTGTACACTGTCGCGCACAGACCGTCGCCGGAACCATCGCTTGTCAGGACAAGCACGTCCTCATCCTTCCACGGGCACCCGTAATACGCCGTGGCGGCATGGCAGAGGTGGTGATCGATAAAGGATGCACGGTCCGGTGGAATATTCAGGGCTGCAAGGTTTTTTAACCGCTCTTTTTGCCGGTGGGAACGGTATATCGTGTAGAACGGCGTTTTTATCCCAACATCGATGATGCTTGAGCGTATCACCGAGGCTTTTTTCCGGTAACTCGAAAGCAGGTTGTCTGCGGGATTGTCCGATGAAAATGTAGCTAAAGAAGCGATGGCAACATGGTCGATTTCAGTCCCGGCAATATGTTCCAGTTCAAGGATTTTCTGTACACTTCTGGTGGGAAACCCGATGTAATTCTTGATATCTGTCAGCCGTTCCTCCTGGATACAGTGTTTGATCCGCCCGTCTTCCAGCAGGCATGCTGACGCGTTGATGCCGTCGTGGACGCCAAGAATTTTCACAATCGCTCCCCTGTCTTTTTTCGTATCCGGCAGGTTAAAGTGTGTACGAATTTCGTTGAGAATCCATAATAAGTTGGTGATAGCAGTCATTCTCCTGTGACCTGTTGGTGATTACCCCCCTGAAGTGGATGAACAGGAAATGGAGAAAAAAATGAGCCGCCGGAATTACTGCTCCTGTTGATCGGTAATTTCAAACGCATTTAGTCCCATGATCCGGTCCATTGTGGTCCTGGTAAGATCCAACCCCTTGAGAAGGTCTTCGACATTATACCGATAATTGTCGGTGCCGTACAGGAGTTTATGGCTGAATGCTGAAATGAATCCCTTGGCATAGGAACGGTCACGGGAAAGTGCGTTGTACCCGCTGTGGCCGGAAAGGTCGGCAAACAGGTTGTCATATGTCCTGAGAAGGTGCACCAGCGCCCCCTCTTTTTTGACGGGGGTGTCAGGAAAGATCCTGCTGTCCCCTGCATCCTGTGCGATCCCTTTCCAGAAGAGCTGTCCGTGGCCGATGAACCGTACGGCCGGGAACTGCTGCAGCCTTTTTTCGAGCGAACCAAAATCCGGCAGGTATCCCGGGAAATACCCGTTTCCTGATTTATTATGGTCATGCAGCCGGCGCCCGATCCTGTTGTTCCTGTTGACCGTGGCATTGTAGATCCTGTTGAGGGAGTGGTGTGAATACGGGAAATAGCCCGGTTCCTCCATGTGAAAGACCACCGGCAGCCGGTAACGGGATGCGAGGGTAAGGAACCGCTCGATCAACGGCGAGTCCCAGTCAAGGCTGACCTTGAGTTCCCCCAGCCCACACAGACCTTTTTCATAATACTTCGAAATTTTTCTTTCAAGGTCGGGTGTTGCCGGGTCCGGAGCATACATCGGGACGATCCGCGAGGGATATGCACGGTACGCTTCGCATACGTCCCGGGCGGACAGGTGCCGGTATTCGCACGGAATGACGGGACGGAGTTCTTCCCAGGTGAGCAGCCAGCACTTGTCAAGGTTGTGATGGTCAAGGTATGCGACGATATCACCACCGGTCCTGATATTCCTGAAATTGAGGTGCAGGTGGGAATCGATGCGCATTGCATGATCTGGAATCTGGCAAACGAAATTATTTTTGGTGGTGCCGGAGTGACCACCGCACGAAAAAACCAAAGGATCTTTTCAATTTTTTTATGGTGGGGACAGAACCGTGTCTACCACTGCCTTTCCCAATCAGGTATGAATGCCGGCTGACGAACGGTTGTCAAAAAACATCCGCAGCCACAGCTCGGTGCAGACAAACCGCCAGATCTCCGGTGAATACGGGTGTTTTCCCTCGAGAAACAACCGGTATTCCTCTGCCACGCCTGCAGCATCCCAGTACTTCCGGTTTTTGAAACTGTCAGATCCGATCATATCGAGAACAAAAGGCCGCAGTTCTTCTCTCATCCAGACCTCTTCGGGTGCGACAAAGCCCATCTTGTCCATCCTGCACCGGATCTCGTCCGGCACAATGCCGCGGATCGCTTTCCGGAGCAGGTATTTTGTGATGCCGTGCCGGATTTTATTGTCCTGTGGGAGCGATGCGATGTATTCCACGAGCCGGTAATCGAGATACGGTACCCGCGATTCGATGGAAAATGCCATCGAGAGCCGGTCCTCGTAATGCAGGAGCGAGGGGAGGTTTGTGCTCATCAGCTCCCGTTTCAGGACGTCTGCCAGTGTTCCCCGGTATCTGAGGATTAATGGGTATGGCATCCGGATCAGGTTCCGGCGTTTTTTCCGGATCCGCAGTTGCCGGAACGAATCAAAAATAAATGTCCGGTGGTGGCGCACCATCCCGACCAGTTCCTGTATCGCCGTGAGGCAATGTCCCCTGAGAACAAGGCTCCTGAGCATGCATCCTTCATAGGCGAGATACCCGCCCAGTTGTTCATCCGCTCCCTGCCCGTCCAGTACTACCTTGACCTGCCGGCTGGCGAGTTCCATCACGCAGTACTGTGCGAACTGGGAGAGCGAGCCGAACGGTTCATCGTGCGTATAGACAAGGTGGGGGAGTTTTTCCAGCAGCAGCTCCGGGCCGGGCCGGGTGCGGTATGCATCAACCGCGGTAGCGGCAACAACGGTATCGATATAGCGGCTCTCATCAAACCGGCGGTCATCGAAGACAGCAGAGAATGTCTTCTGCCGTGCGCCGACACTCTGTGGTGCCTCACTCCGGACCAGCTCGTTGATCAGGACGGCAAGCGTCGAGGAGTCGATCCCCCCGGACAGGCAGGTGCCCACCGCCACGTCGCTGCGCAGGTGGATCCGTACCGCGTCCCGCAGCAGCGACAGGAACTGTTGTGCGGACTCCGCATCCGGGGTGTCCGAGCTGACCGACGGGTTGACTGTCACATCCCAGTACCGGTACGGTGCCGGTTTCCCGGCAGGGGTCACTACCACCGCGTGCGCCGGGCGGAGCTGGAAGATCCCGTCAAACATCGTCTTTTCCGAATGGTCAAGGACGCCCCACGCGAGGTACGTGAGCAGCGGCTCATCGTCCGGTTTTTTCCCTGTTTCGGTGTGGGCGAGCAGGGCCTTGATCTCCGAGGCAAAGAGGAACGACCCGCCAGCCTCGGTGTAGTAGAACGGCTTGATCCCGAACCGGTCCCGGGCACAGAAGAGCTGCTGGCGCTTTTCGTCCCAGAGTGCAAACGCCCACATGCCGTTGAGGCGGGACAGGCACCCCGTACCCCACTCCTCGTACGCGTGCAGGATCACCTCGCTGTCGGTCTTCGACCGGAACGTATGCCCTTTTGCGATCAGCTCTGCCCGCAGCTCCACAAAGTTGTAGATCTCGCCGTTGTAGACGAGCCACAGCGAGTTGTCCTCGTTTGCCATCGGCTGTCGGGCATCATCCGAGAGGTCGATGATCGCAAGCCGGCGGTGGGCAAGCGCGGTGCGGCCGGAAACATACGTGCCCTGCCCGTCGGGGCCTCGGTGGGCGAGGCTTTCTGACATCGTCTCAAGGAGGGCCCGGTCCGGCAGCGTGCTGCCGTAACAGAACTGCCCCGCAATCCCGCACATTACCTATCCGGTGAGCACGGGAGGTTAAAAGGAAGTCGGGTGGAGGGCGGCAGGAAAATCGTGGAGGTATCCCGAACTGGTCTTACCATTTGTTATATATAGTTATATAACAAATCTGGTGTCCGATGACATCACAGGCAAGCTCACTCCACTCCCCCCAGCTTGACACCGTGCTGATGGTGGAATCGTTCATCAGGGAGCATTCCGGGGAATTCAAAAAACGGGCATTATGGGAGAGTCTGCCCAAGAAGATGATGTACCAGACGTTTTTTGTCATCATCCGGTAC
>Ga0315275_10003220_pt1 | contig 14996 bp, 11 predicted proteins | sample YL17G03_0_MG_FD_205557 | JGI IMG/M metagenome (GOLD analysis project Ga0315275, IMG submission 205557) | Sediment microbial communities from Yellowstone Lake, YNP, Wyoming, USA - YL17G03_0 | ecosystem: Environmental > Aquatic > Freshwater > Lake > Sediment | place: USA: Wyoming | collected... | reverse complement strand
GACCGGCTCGGGCAAGACGCTGCTCGCCCAGACGCTGGCCCGCATCCTGAACGTCCCCTTCACCATCGCCGACGCCACCACCCTCACCGAGGCCGGCTACGTCGGAGAGGACGTCGAGAACATCATCGTCAGCCTCCTGCAGGCCGCCGACCACGACATCGAGCGGGCGCAGAAGGGCATCGTCTACATCGACGAGATCGACAAGATCGCCCGCAAGAGCGAGAACCCCAGCATCACCCGGGACGTGTCCGGCGAGGGGGTCCAGCAGGCGCTCCTCAAGCTCATCGAGGGCACGGTGGCCAACGTCCCGCCCAAGGGCGGCCGCAAGCACCCGCAGCAGGAGTTCCTGCAGGTCGACACCACCAACATCCTCTTCATCTGCGGCGGCGCCTTCTGCGGCCTGGAGGCCGTGATCGAGCGGCGCCTGGGCGGGCGCAGCCTGGGATTCGGCCACGAAGCGAAGAAGCGGGACGACCGGAACATCGGCGAGCTGCTGGGGCTGGTGGAGCCCGAGGACCTGCTCAAGTTCGGCATGATTCCCGAGTTCGTGGGGCGGCTGCCGGTGGTCACCGCGCTCGAGGAGCTCGACGAGACGGCGCTGGTGGAGATCCTGACCCGCCCGCGCAACGCGCTCGTGAAGCAGTACCGCAAGCTCATGGAGATGGACGGGGTGAGCCTCAAGTTCACCGACGGCTCCCTGAAGGCCATCGCGCGCGCGGCCGTGAAGAACAAGGCCGGGGCCCGCGGGCTGCGCACCATCGTCGAGGGCGCCATGCTCGACATCATGTACGACGTGCCCAGCCGCCGGAACGTGCAGGAGATCGTCATCAGCGAGGACGTCATCGAGAAGCGCGAGCAGCCGCTGGTGGTCCTGCGCAAGGAGCAGGAGAGCGCCTAGATTCCCTCGGTCTCCACGTACCTGAACCAGCAGAGCTCGTCGACGTCGCTCCGCCCGGTCGGGCGGTTCCAGACGGGCGGCTCGCGCTTCCAGCGCGCCGCGAGCTCGTCGGCCAGCCGCGCGGCCTCAAAGAAATAGCCGGCCCGCTCGGCCTCCCGCTCGGCATGAGAGGGGGGCGGCGACGCCGGGCTCGGCCCGGCCAGGATCTCCTCGGCGGTGAGCCGCACGGGCGACGGGTCCACCACCTCGCCCTCCCGGTGGCGCCAGACCCCGTCGCGCCAGTCGAGCCGGTAGAGCGGCACGAAGGCCTCGCCCCGCGAGGCCACGAACTCCACCGCACGCAGCGTGAACTCCACGTCCTCGGGCGACCCGTACCAGGGGAGCGACACCCTCACCCAGCCGGGCTTCGCGCCGGTTAGCCCCTCGGCGATGAGCCGCCGATAACGCTCCGACCGCTCGCCCTCGATGCCCAGCAGGCGGTGGCCGTAGGGGCCGGCGCAGGAGCACCCGGCCCGGTTCTGCACCCCGAAGAGGTGGTCGAGCAGCGACGAGACGAGGTCGTGGTGCAGCCCGTCGACGTTGAAGGAGAGGATGGGCAGGCGCGGCGCGTCGAGCGGGCCGTAGAGGCGGATGCGGGGGTGCCGGGAGAGGCGCTCCACCGCGGCGCGGGCGAGCGCCAGGTCGTGGTCGCGGATCTCGCGGGCGCCCACGTGGTCCCGCAGCGCGAAGGCGATGCCGGCCCGGATGTCGCCGAGGATGGAGGGGGTGCCGCCCTCCTCGCGCTCGGAGAGCTCGTGGACGTAATCGACCTGATCGGGACGGCAGCCGGAGACGTAGTCCACCGTGCCGCCGCCGGGGCGCTCCGGGGTGCGGGAGTGGAAGAGGTCGCGGTGGGCGACGAGCACGCCCGACCCCTCGGGGCCGCCCAGGAACTTGTGGGTGGAGACGAACACGGCGTCGAGCCGTTCGGCCGGATCGGCCGGGTGCATGTCGATGGGCAGGTAGGGTGCGCCCGCCGCGTAGTCCAGGAAGGCCAGCGCCCCCTCCTCGTGGAGGACCCGGGCCACGGCGGCGACGTCGGTGAGGAGCCCGTCGACGTTGGAGGCCGCGGACAGGGCGCCGGCCACGAACGGCCGCCCCCGGCCGGCACGGGCCCGCCGGCGCAGATCCTCGAGGTCGATCCGGCCGCCAGGGTCGAGGGCCACCTCCTCCACGTCGGCGATCGACTCCATCCAGGGCAGCACGTTGGAGTGATGCTCGTAGGGCCCGATCAGGATCACCGGGCGCCGGTCCGGCGGGATGTGGGCCGAGAGCCCGTACTCCCGTTCCAGCGGCTCGGGCAGCCGCAGCCCCAGCACCCCCACCAGCTTGTTCACCGCCGCGGTGGCGCCGCTGCCGGTGAAGAGCACCACGTCGTCGGGGCCGGCATTCACCGACCGTGAAATAAGGGCCCGGGCCTGTTCCCGCAGGCCGTTCATCACCCGGCCGGTGGTGGCCACGGCGGTGTGGGTGTTGGCGTAAAGCGGCCGGATCCCGTCCACGAAGCGCTCGACCCGATCGAGGTGGCGGCCGGTGGCGGTCAGGTCGGAGTAATGGACCAGGCGGGGGCCGAAGGGCGTGGGGATCCGCGTCCCCCGCCCGACCTCGGCGTCGCGGAGCCGGGACGCAACCTCCTGGAACCTGGACATGCCGCGAGTGTCTATCCCGACCCTTCCGGGCGCACAAGGAACGTCCATTTTCGCGCGTTCCAGGAGGGTCCGGAACCTGTGCCGCCGCCGATCCGGTGGTAGAAGAGGAGTTCGGAGGTCGCCGTGCGCGTCCACACCCTGCCGCTCCTGCCGCTCCGGGACATCATCGTCTTCCCGCACATGGTGATCCCGCTCTTCGTGGGGCGCGAGAAGTCCATCGCCGCCCTCGACGACGCCATGGGGAAGGACAAGACCGTGGTCCTGGCCGCCCAGAAGAAGGCCAAGACCAACGAGCCGGCCTTCGAGGACGTCTTCTCGGTGGGCACGCTGGCCACCATCATCCAGCTTCTCCGGCTGCCCGACGGCACGGTGAAGGCGCTGGTGGAGGGCAAGCGGCGGGTGCGGCTCGCCGAGCTGGTCTCGAAGGAGCGCTTCTACGAGGTCCGGGTCGAGGAGCTCGACGAGGAGGCCGAGCGCGACGTGGAGCTCGAGGCCATCATCCGCCAGGTGCAGACCACCTTCGAGGCCTACGTCAAGCTCAACAAGCGCATCCCGCCGGAGATGCTGGCCAGCGTCTCGACCATCGACGACCCGGGGCGGCTCGCCGACACCATCGTCGCCCACCTCTCCCTCAAGCTGCAGGACAAGCAGTCGATCCTGGAGACCGCGTCGCCGCGGGTGCGCCTCGAGAAGCTCTTCGAGCTCATGCAGGGGGAGATCGAGATCCTGCAGGTGGAGCGCAAGATCCGCACGCGGGTCAAGAAGCAGATGGAGAAGTCGCAGAAGGAGTACTACCTCAACGAGCAGATGCAGGCGATCCAGAAGGAGCTGGGCGATCGCGACGAGTTCAAGAACGAGATCCAGGAGCTGGAGGAGAAGATCCGCGACAAGCGGATGTCGAAGGAGGCCACGGTCCGGGCGCGCAAGGAGCTGAAGAAGCTCAAGATGATGAGCCCCATGAGTGCCGAGGCCACCGTGGTCCGGAGCTACATCGACTGGATCCTCTCCCTCCCCTGGGCCGAGGTCACCGAGGACAAGCTCGACGTGGCCGAGGCCGAGAAGGTCCTCGACGAGGACCACCACGGTCTACGCAAGGTGAAGGAGCGAATCCTCGAGTACCTGGCCGTGCAGGCGCTGGTCTCGAAGATCAAGGGGCCCATCCTCTGTCTCGTCGGCCCGCCCGGCGTGGGCAAGACGTCCTTGGCCCGCTCCATCGCCCGGGCCATGGGGCGCCGCTTCGTCCGCATCAGCCTGGGCGGGGTGCGCGACGAGGCCGAGATCCGCGGCCACCGGCGCACCTACATCGGGGCCATGCCCGGAAAGATCCTCCAGTCGATCCGCAAGGCCGGGGCCTCCAATCCGGTGGTGCTGCTCGACGAGGTGGACAAGATGTCCACAGACTTCCGCGGCGACCCGTCGGCGGCGCTCCTCGAGGTGCTCGACCCGGAGCAGAACGCCGCCTTCGCCGACCACTACCTCGACCTCGACTACGACCTCTCCAAGGTGCTCTTCGTCTGCACCGCCAACACCATGTCGGGAATCCCCCTGCCCCTGCAGGACCGCATGGAGATCATCCGCCTGGCCGGCTACACCGATCAGGAGAAGCTCTCCATCGCGCACCGCTACCTGGTGCCGCGACAGAAGGAGGCCAACGGGCTCGCCGAGGTCGCGGTGGAGATGAAGCTCGAGGCGCTGAAGCTCCTCATCCACCGCTACACGAAGGAGGCGGGCGTGCGCTCGCTGGAGCGCGAGATCGCGAGCCTCTTCCGCAAGACCGCCCGGGAGGTCATCCGGGAGGGGAAGGAGAAGCGGTACGTCATCGGCGCGAAGAAGGTGCAGCGGCTGCTGGGCGCGCCGCGCTTCCGCTACGGCACCGCAGAGGTCGAGGACCAGGTGGGCGTGGCCACCGGGCTGGCCTGGACCGAGATGGGGGGCGAGCTGCTCACCATCGAGGCCACCGTCATGCCCGGCAAGGGCAAGCTCATGATCACCGGCAAGCTCGGCGAGGTCATGCAGGAGTCTGCCCAGGCCGCCATGAGCTACGTGCGCAGCCGGGCCGAGGTGCTCGGGCTGGAGAAGAAGTTCCTCGAGACCATCGACATCCACGTGCACGTGCCCGAGGGCGCCATCCCCAAGGACGGACCGTCGGCGGGCATCACCATGGCCACCGCGCTCGTCTCGGCGCTCACCCGGGTGCCGGTGCGCAAGGACATCGCCATGACCGGCGAGATCACGCTGCGCGGCCGCATCCTTCCGGTGGGCGGCGTGAAGGAGAAGGCGCTGGCGGCCCACCGGGGCGGGATCAAGACCATCCTCGTGCCCAGCGAGGTCGAGAAGGACCTGAAGGAGATCCCGCGCAAGGTCCGGGCGGCCATGAACATCCGGCTGGTCGACCACATGGACCAGGTGCTGCGCGAGGCGCTGGTGTCTCCGGAGCGCGAGGCGTTCGCGCGGACCGGAGCGGACGACGCGCAGCCGCAAGCGTGAAGGAGGGGCTGGCCGGGCAGCGTGGCCGCCCGGCTGCCTTCACTCCGGGTCGAGCCAGGCGTAGAGCCGCTCGGCGCCGCGCCGGCCGTCGAGCGGCGTGAGCGACAAGCGGGCCAGGTCCCAGCCAGGCGTGCCGTCCTTCACCAGCACGCCGCGGCGGGCCACCCGCCGGGCCCGATCGAGGGCTTCGCGCGAGAGGGGGCGGGGATCGGCCAGCCGGCGCAGGAGATCGAACCCCGGCGTGCCCGGACGGGCGTGACGGAACATGGGGTCGAAGACCACCACGTCGAAGCTGCGGTCGGGCGCGGCGTCCAGCCAGCCGGAATGGTCGGCGCACTCCACGTGAACGCGCGAGGCGGCCTCCCCCGGAAAACGCGCGAACCCCTCCCCCGCCCACGCGGCCAGGGCCGGGGACGATTCGAGCCCCACCACCCGGCCGCCAGGCCCCACCGCCGACGCGGACACCAGCGCGTCGGCCCCCAGCCCGAGCGTGCAGTCGAGCACGGCGTCTCCGGGAAGCAGCCGCGCCGCCGCGAGGAAGGAGTCCCCGGTGACCCGTTCGCCGATGGCGATCCGCTTCGCCCGCAGCGCCCCCATGCCCGGGTGCCAGCGCTCCTCGGCGCCCTCGATCCAGAGGGAGGCGTGCGCGCCCAGAACGAGGAGGGCGTCCGCATCGGCCGCCTGGGCCACCTCGGCCAGAGACCAGGTCCCCCGGCGGGCGAAGGGCAGCTCGCGGCGCCGGGCCGCCTCGCGGGCGCCTTCGTCGTGGGCGAGGGTCGGAGCAAACGGGGTTGTGACGGCGAGACGCACCGGGTGTGACCCCACATGCCGGCTCAGGCGCGGATCTCGGGGAATGCGCCCTTGATGCACCCCTCGTGGAAGGCGACACGCCCGCGGGCGAGTTCCACTGCGAGTGACGCGGGGGCCGCCTGCTGGAGCAGGCCGTGCTGGTCGAGGACGCAACGGCCGACGTGGTCCGGGGGGAGCAAGCGAATGATCTCCCGCGCCCCCTCCACGGCCTCGTGCCAGCGCACCGAGATCTCGGCCGCCCGGGGGGTGGGTCCTTCGAAGTCGAGCTGGTCGATCTCGCTCTGAACGTACCGGGTGCGGGCTGCCTGTTCGAGGATGAAGAGAGGCGAGAGGCCGGGGTCCTTGCCCGACGCGGCCCAGGCGAGGTAGCCGAGCGGCTGCAGGGTTTCGTGGCAGTGGATCGCATCGACCCAGTCACGAATCTTCCGCCGGCCGGCGAGCGCGAGAACCTTGTTCGTGGCGTGGTCGAAGGGGTGGAGCGTGAGGCCGAAGGTCGCGTCCTCCACGAGCGGAAAGAAGCGGTAGGCGCTGTCCTGAACCCACTGGAGGACCTCGCGGCTCGTGCCGTCGTCGACCTGCGCCTGAACGAACGAGGGCCCCTCTCGGCTTGGGGTGACGCGCAGGCCCGCGGCTGCCAGCGCCGCCCGGTCGCGTTCCCAGGTCACCGCGAGTGCCTCCTCCGTGTCATGGAAGAGGTCGACGTCGCGTGACCTCCGGGCGCCTCCGAGGATCTCGTTCAGCGCGGCGCCGCCGGCGACGTAGCTCTCGCCGGACTGCCGCCGCTGCTCGGCTAGGAGGAGGCAGACGCGTCGCTGGAGTGGAGTGAGAGCCATGTCTTCAGTGTCCCCGCGCGCCGGAACACGTCGCGGCTGGATCGCTCCTGGATGGCTTCCAGGACCTGCTGCCGCGCGACGTCGGTGATGGGGTAGTAATCCGGCCGGAAGTACCAGAGGCTCTCGACACGGCACTCGTCGACCAGGTCATCGATCGCGCGCACGACATCGTCACGCGAGGTCAAGCTCGCCGCCGGTGCCGGCGGGACCGTGCGACGAGCGGGAATGTGCGTGGCCCCTGCCATCGTGCAATTCTAGCAGGGATGCACGGGCCCTGCTCCCGGGATAGGGGGTGGGAGCGAAGGGGGTGGTGACGGCGAGGCGCACCGGGTATCTATACAGTGCCCCATGAGCCTCCCCATCGTTGCCGTCCACGACCCGATCGCCAACCCCGTCAATGGCTCCAACCTCACCGCCGATCAGGTGAGGGAGCTCGAGTCCGAGATCCGCGAGCTGAAGCGGGAGAAGGACGCGGTGATCCTGGCCCACAACTACCAGCTGCCGGAGATCCAGGGGCTGGCCGACGTGGTGGGCGACTCGCTGCAGCTCGCCATCGAGGCGCAGAAGGTGCCGCAGGGGACCATCGTCTTCTGCGGGGTCCACTTCATGGCCGAATCGGCCAAGGTGCTGAACCCGGCCAAGCGGGTGCTGCTCCCCAACCTCTCGGCGGGCTGCTCGCTGGCCGACTCCATCTCGGCCGAGTCGCTCGAGGACTGGAAGGCGCGCTACCCCGGCCACGCGGTCGTCACCTACGTGAACTCCACGGCCGAGGTGAAGGCGCTCTCCGACATCTGCTGCACGAGCGCCAACGCCGCCAGCGTGGTGCGGTCCCTCCCGGAGAAGAAGATCCTCTTCACGCCGGACCGGAACCTGGGCGCCTGGGTGAAGTCGAAGGTTCCGGAGAAGGAGGTCGTGGTCTACGACGGCGTCTGCCCCATCCACGACGTGCTTCGCAGCGCCAGCGTGGAGAAGGTGCACGGGCAGCGACCCGACGCCGTGGTCATCGCCCACCCCGAGTGCCGCGCCGACGTGCTGGAGCTGGCCGACGAGGTCTGCTCCACCACCGGGATGACCGCCGCCGTGGCCCGTCATCCCGAGGCGAAGACCTTCATCGTGGCCACCGAGCACGGGATCCTGACCGGCCTCCGGAAGCGCTATCCCGACAAGGAGTTCGTGATCGCCGACGGCTGCCTGGGCTGCCGCATGCACTGTCCGTACATGAAGATGATCGACGTGGTCATGGTCCGCGATGCGCTGCTCCGCGGGAAGCACGAGATCGTGGTGCCGGCCGACGTGGCCGAGGGCGCGCGCCGCGCGCTGGAACGGATGATCGCCGTGCCGCGGGACGCGTGACGCCGCCCGATTTCTGGACCCGGCGCGACTTCGGGCTAGGCTTCGCCCATGACCGACGGCGAGCGCGACTGGCAGCGGGTGGTCCGCAACCTCCAGGAGTACGACCGGCGCCTTCGCGAGGCCCCGCGGCGCCCGGAGGCGGTGCTCCCGCCCGACCTGGACGTCGAGGCCGAGATGGATCGCTGCTTCTCCCAGCCAGGCGTGAGCGTGTGGGTGAGCGTGGTATAAACGGCGCCGCATGAGCCGTTCCAAGATCTGGGGTTACGCGGCGCTGGTGGTGGTGTCGGGATTCGTCGGACTCTGGGTGTTCACCCAGAGGGCCGTCGTTCCGGCTTCCGAGCAGGTGGCTGCGACGGTCCGCTCCGGTGTGCTCCAGTTCGAGACCGGAACCCGCCTGCTGGGTCGTCAGGTGCGGGACGTGGCCGCAGTGGCCGCACGCGACCCGGCCCTTGCGAGCGCCCTCGCCCCGGCCGAGGTGACGCGCGCGCCGCGCCCCGCCGCTCCGGCCCGAGGTTCGGCTGCCACCCCGGCGGCACCCCCGGACGTGTCGGAGGTTGCCGAGGCGGCCATCCACGCCGCGGCCGCGCTCCTCGACGTGGAGATGGGGCGCGCCCCGCTCGTCGGGCTCTCCCACGATCGCTCCATCTCGCTGCGGGTCGGCGACAGCACGGTCCATCCCCGCGACGCCCTCGCGCAGGCGCTGCTCGGCTCGGGCGCGGCGCCGCGCCACGTCCAGGCCGGGGACGCCATCTACGCGGTCGCCGTCGTCCCCGCCGGGCGAGGCGCGATGCTGGCCTTCGGCCTCCCCATCGATCCGCGCTGGACGGAGCGGCTCCAGGCCGCCACCGGCGCCGACCTGACCTTCCTCGGAGCGGGCCTGGTCTCGACGCTGTCGCCGGCCGACGCCACCGCCGTGGTCGCGGCGGCGAAGAAGGGGGCAGGCGGGATCGTCGACGCGGGCCGGCTCGGGCCGGTCTCGCTCGCGGGCGGGCTTTCCGGCCTCCCGCTCCTCTTCGCCAAGGCTCCGGCGTGGCGGGCCCGGGCCATGTCGCTCTCCGGCATCGACGGGCCGGTGGCAGTGGTCTCGGCGCCCACCCGGGCGGCGCTCGAGCCGGTGGCCGCGTTCCAGCAGGTGATGCTGCTCGCGCTCGTCGTCCTGGGCGTGCTGGGCGTCGCGCTCGGCTTCTCCCGGGACCAGGCGGCGCCCTCGCACGTGCCTAGGGAACTGGCGGCCGTGGCCGATCGCATCGCCCGCGGCGACTTCGAGGTCAGGGTGCCGCGCATGTCCGGGACGTTCGGCACGCTGGCGGCGGCCCTGGCGCGCGCCTCCGAGGCTGGCCGGCTCGGGCGCATCGGGCAGGCTGCCACGTCGGCCGCCCTCCCCGGTTCCTCCCCGCTCGTCCCGGCGACCCCGGCGCTCACGCTCGACGTGCCGCTCCACGCCGTTCCCCCCGAGGAGGCGACCGGCTCCCTCCGGCTCGAGGACCCATTCACTGGCAGTGGAATGGCCCCCCCGGCCACGTCCACCCCCCCGCCGCTCCACGGCAGTGGAATCCTCTCCGCCGCCGCCGTGGTGCAGGCCGCGCAGGCCGCGCGCGCCATCCATCCGCGCACGACCCAACCCATCCGCTCCACGCCGCCGCCGGCCTCCCGACCGACGCCCACGCCCACGGCGGAAGGGGAGGACGCGCAGTGGACCGGGGTCCACCAGGAGTTTCTCCGCCTCCGCGCCGATTGCGGGGAGTCGGTGGAGGGGCTCACCTGGGATCGCTTCCGGGACAAGCTGCGCAAGAACCGCGACGCGCTGGCGCAGAAGTACGCCTGCCGGACCGTGCGCTTCCAGGTCTACGTGAAGGACGGGAAGGCGGCCCTCAAGGCCACGCCGATCCGCTGATCGCCGAAGCTCTCAGCGATCGTCCTGGAAGAAGTTCTGCGGCGCCGCCGACGGGTCCGGCGACGTGCGCTTCGGCGCCGTGCCGGGCAGGAAGGGCAGCAGCACGCCCTCGGTGGGGCCGCTCGCCAGCATCCCCGTCCTGGGGTCGATTCGCGCCGTCTCCACCGCCGGCGGCGCCGTGAAGTCGGTCGGTGGCCCCATTCCCACCGCGGCCTGCATGAAGCCGAGCCAGCCCGGCAGCGCGGCTCCAGCGCCGGTGGCGTGCGGGCCCAGCGGTTCGTGGCCGTCGAAGCCCACCCAGACGCCGGCCACCAGGTCGGGGGTCATGCCCAGGAACCAGGCGTCGCGGTGCTCTTGGGCGGTGCCGGTCTTGGCAGCCACTGGCCGATCGAGCGCCTTCGCCCCCTGGCCGGTCCCGATCTGCACGACGTCCTTCATCATGGCCACCGTGACGAAGGCCGCCTCGGGGCGGATGCGCCCTTCGAGACGTCCCACCGCCGGCGCGGGGGGCGTCGCGGCCGCCTCGGCGGGCGAGTCGCCGCCCACGGAGGCATCGGGTGGGGGGCCGGGGATGGCCGTCCCGGGGAGCGGCGGCGGGCGCAGCGGCAGGGTTTCCTCGAGGACGGTGCCGTCCCGATCGCGCACCCGGGTGATGAGGATGGGCGGCGCCGGGTATCCCCCGGCGGCGAGCGTCGCGTAGGCGTTCACCAGCTCGAGCGGCGTCACCTCGCCGGTGCCGAGCGCGAGCGACAGGCTCCGGGGCAGTTCGCTCTCGATGCCGGCCCGGCGCGCGAAGTCGATGATCGCCTCCACGCCCAGGGCGTCGACGAGCTTCGCCGACACGGTGTTCTTCGAGTGGGCCAGCGCGTCGCGCAGCAGCATCGGTCCCTCGTAGACGTCCTTCTCGAAATTCTGCGGCTTCCACTCCTTGCCGGTCCAGGGATCGCGGTAGAGGTCGGGCGTGTCGTAGACCACCGTGGCGGCGGTGAAGCGCCCGGACTCGATGGCCGCGCCCCACACGAAGGGCTTGAAGGCGCTGCCGGGCTGCCGCTTCGCCTGGATGGCCCGGTTGAACTGGGAGCGGGTGAAGTCGTGGCCGCCCACCAGCGCGCGCACGCCGCGGGTGACCGGGTCGATGGCCACGAGCGCCCCCTCGACGCGAGGGACCTGCTCGAGCGAGAGCGACAGCGGCTTTCCGGCGCGGGCCAGATCGAGCGGCGACGAGCGCCCCGGCACCACGCGCGCCAGCACGATGTCGCCTGGATGGAGCACGTCGGCCATCTTCCTCGGCGGAGCCGTCCCGACCGAGGCGTTGTACTTGCGGGCCCAGGTCACGTCGGAGAAGGGGATGACGCCGCGGGCGCCGCCCAGGTCGAGCGTGGCCTGCTTGTCCTCCACCGCCGTCACCAGCACCGCGTAGGTCTCGCCGGCCTCCAGCGGCCGGGCCCGCACCCGCCGCCGGGCGTCTGCCTTGACCTCGGCGTCGGGCTCGATCTCGTCGGGGTCCACGCGCCCCAGGTCCCACACCAGGACCTCGCCGGGCTGGACCCGGGTCGCCGCCAGTCGCTCTCGCCAGACCGGCAGGACGGCGGCGAGCTGCTTCTCGTCGAGCCTCTGGGGGGCGCCCCGCCAGCCGTGACGCTTGTCGACGAGGCGGAGGTCGGCAGCCAGCGCGGACTCGGCGGCCCGCTGCATCTGCGGCATCATGGCCACGTCCACCTGGAGCCCGTCGGTCTCGACCCGCTCTGCGCCGTAGCGCTCGTCGAGGAGGCGCCGGATCGCGTCGGCGTACCAGGCGCCATAGGGCTCGGGGACCTTGCGGATCTTGAGCGGCCGCTGCGACTCGACCTCGGCGGTGCGGGCGTCGATGTAGCCCTCCTCGGCCATGCGACGCAGCACGTAGCGCTGGCGGGACTTGGCCGCCTCCGGGTGCTTCGCCGGGGAGAGCCGCTCGGGCGATTGCACCACGCCGGCCAGCGTCGCCGCTTCACCGATGGTCAAGTCCTTCACGCCCTTTCCGAAGTAGAAGCGGGAGGCCTCCTCGACGCCGTAGCGCCGGTGCCCCAGGTAGATCTGGTTCAGGTAGAGGTAGAGGATCTCGTCCTTCGAGAGGTTCTGCTCCAGCCGGGGGGCGAGGAACATCTCCTTCACCTTCCGTTTCACCCGCCAGTCGGTGGGGAGCAGGAAGGTCTTCACGACCTGCTGGGTGATGGTGGATCCGCCGCAGGCCACCCCGGCGCGCAGGAGTCCCTTCACCGCGCAGCGGGCGATGGCGAGGTAGTTGACCCCCTCGTGCTGGTAGAACTTCGCGTCCTCGGCGGCCAGCACGGCCTTCTTGACGACGTCCGGGATCATCTCGAAGGGGACCACCGTCCGTCGCTCGCGGGCGAAGGTGAAGGCCTCGCTGCCGTCGGCGGCGAACACGGTCGTGGCCACCAGTGGCCGGTAGTCCTTGAGGCCGTCGAAGGCGGGGAGCTCGCGCGTCCACGCGAAGAGCAGGCCGCCCCCGGCCGCGGCGACGAGCGCGACGACGGCCAGCGCGCCCACCACGAGGCGCCTCCGCCCCAGCCCGCGAGCCCAGGCCGCGGCCCGGGCGAGCCGCCCCTGGGGTCGGGCGCCGCCGGGCGGCTCGGGCAAGGGAGGACTTTCTGGAGAGGCGGTCGGGTCCACGAGGGGGGTCGAACTTAGTCCCCGGACGCGCGCCCGCCAAGGGGACGAGGGGAAGCGCAGGCACACGGGTGTCCCGGCCGGGAGGGAGGGATGGCCGGGGCCGCCCGTGGCCTGCGCCAAGGGAAACCTCGGCACGGCGGGGGACATTCCCGTCCGGATTTTCGTTTGACAGCCCCGCGAATCGGGCGCATCACGTGGAATCGTTCTCCATTGCCGACCCGCTCGATACACGGAGGAATTCCATGAGGATGCATCGCTCGTTCCTGCTCGCCGTTCCGGTGCTCGCATTGTTCCTCTCCGGCTGCCCCGCCAAGCCCAAGAACGGGGAGTGCAAGACCAGCGACGACTGCTCGGCCCAGGAAGGTTACGGAAAGACCTGCGTGGAGGGGCGCTGCCAGGAATGCGGGCTCGACACCGACTGCAAGGCCGGGTTCGTCTGCCGCTCCCTGAAGTGCGTCCCGCGCCCCGAGTGTGAGCGGAACGACGACTGCCCGGCCGGCAAGGCCTGCGAGGCCGGCAAGTGCATGACCGTCGCCCCCCCGCCGCCTCCGCCTCCCGAGTGCACGAGCGACGCCGCCTGCGGCTCCGGCAAGGCCTGCCAGGCCGGCAAGTGCGTCACCTCGGGCCGGGTGGCCTGCCCCGCCGGCGGCGGCAAGCTGCTCCCCATATTCTTCGGCTTCAACGAGGCGATCCTCACCAAGGACGCCCAGGCCGACCTGGCCAGGAACGCCGCCTGCATCAAGGAGCGGGCCTTCGTGAAGGTCACCGTCGAGGGCAACTGCGACGACCGCGGGACCGTCGAGTACAACCTGCAGCTCGGCCAGCGCCGCGCCGAGGCCGCCAAGAAGTTCCTCGTGAACCTGGGCGTCCCCGCCAAGGGCGTCAAGACGGTCAGCTTCGGCAAGGAGCGTCCGATCTGCACGGAGCAGGTCGAGTCCTGCTGGTCCCAGAACCGCCGCGACGACCTCCTGGCACAGTAGACGGACCGTGAACGGATGACGATCCGGATCGCGTTTCCGCTGCTCCTCGCCGCCTCCGCCTGCTGGGTCCCCGTCGAGAAGGGGCGGCAGATGGACGACCGCATCCAGCGGCTCGAGGCGGAGAGCGCCGCCACGACGCGGCAGCTCGAGGAGCAGCGGACCGTGGTCCGGGACCGCATCGCCCGGGTCGACCAGAAGATCGCCGAGGTCCAGAAGAAGCTCGACGAGCTCAACACCACCGCCCACCGGAGCGGCGCCGACGTGGTCGCGAACCAGGACCGGCTGCAGGAGACGCTGACGGGCATGCGGGGGCAGCTCGAGGAGGAGCAGCATCGCCTCCTCCAGATGGACCAGCGCGTCTCCAAGTTCCAGTCGGACACCGACGCCCGGTTCGCGGCGCTGAAGGGCGCCGGCGCGCTCGAGGACTACGAGGGGCGCAAGCGGGCCGAGGCGCTCAAGCGCCCCGCCGAGAAGGCCGACTTCTTCGCGCTCGCCCAGCAGCAGGAGCAGGCCGGGGAGCGGGCCGTGGCCCGGCAGCTCTACGACGAGTACGTGAAGAAATGGCCGACCGATCCGCGGGCGGCCGACGCCTGGTTCCGGCTGGGGGAGATCTCGTTCGGGGAGAAGAGGTACCGGGAGGCGGTGCTGTCCTACGGCAAGGTCGCCCAGGACTTTCCGCGCTCCGACAAGGCGCCCGACGCCCTCTTCCGTACCGGGGAGGCCATGACGGCCCTCGACCTCCGGGACGACGCGAGGGCCATCTATCAGGACGTGGTGAACCGCTTTCCCAAGACCACCGCGGCCAAGAAGGCATCCGCCCGGCTCGCCGAAATCTCCAAGAATCCCAAGAAGAAGCCCCCGCCAAAGAAGTAGTCTGGTCAGGGTACTTGCTTCTCGCACCTCCTGGGAGAGAGTGTGTGATGTAGACGTGTGTCGGCACGTCGTGGAAGGGCGGGGACGCAAGCATGAAACGGGTACCCATCGGCCAGCTGCTCGTCCAGGGCGGAGCCATCGACACGAGGCAACTCCGCGCGGGTCTGGAGTGGCAGAAGCGCCGGGGCGGCCGCATCGGCCACGCCCTCGTGCACCTCGGCCTCGTGAACGAGACCGAGCTCCTCTGGGCGCTGGGACGCCAGTTCGAGATCCCGATCGTCGACCTGTCCGCGCGCAACGTGTCGGCCGACGTGCGGCTGCTCGTTCCGCAGAAGATCGTCGAGGGGCGCCGGGTGCTCCCGCTGGAACTGCTCTGCGAGTGCCGCCGCGGACCGCTGCTCGTGGCCACGAGCGACCCGCTCGACCTCCAGGCCCTGGACGAGGTCGCCTTCGCGAGCGGCAAGCTGGTGCGCCCGGTGCTGGCGACGAAGAGCCAGCTCGAGGTGGCGA
>Ga0315275_10003219_pt1 | contig 14996 bp, 12 predicted proteins | sample YL17G03_0_MG_FD_205557 | JGI IMG/M metagenome (GOLD analysis project Ga0315275, IMG submission 205557) | Sediment microbial communities from Yellowstone Lake, YNP, Wyoming, USA - YL17G03_0 | ecosystem: Environmental > Aquatic > Freshwater > Lake > Sediment | place: USA: Wyoming | collected... | reverse complement strand
AGAATTAAATTCTAATGGATTCGATTAAGGATCTCAATTCCTCTTAAGAGGGTCTCCTCTGAGGCTGCAAAAGAGATCCTGACGTGGGTTTTTCTCTTGGAGAAGACACTGCCCGGAATGATAAATAGATTCTGCTGGATCGCCTTTTCGACAAACGCATCTCCATCTCCACCTGGGACCTCTGGAAAGATGTAAAAGGCTCCTCCGGGTTTCTGAACACGATACTTTCCTTTGATTCCCTCGTAGATGAAATCCCGTTTCTTTTTATAGCGGGTGATGTATTCATCGACATTGTAATCGAGGGCTTTGATGGCAGACTTCTGAGCAAAGGAACTGACACTGGAGAACGCATACTGCTGGAGGGTGATCATCTGCTGGAGGATCTCCCGGGGGCCTGCCACATAACCCAGCCTCCATCCGGTCATGGCCCAGCCCTTTGAAAAGCCGCCGAAGGTGATCGTCTTTTCATAGATCTGTCCCATGCAGGGGCAGGCAGGCTGATCAAAGACGAAATTGTCGTAGATGTCATCCGAAAGGACAAGGAGGTCTCTCTCCCGGGCGATTCGAGTCACCATTCTCAGATCCTCTTCGGGATAGACTGCCCCGGTAGGATTGTTGGGGCTGTTGATGAGGATGAATTTTGTCCTCTTCGATAGGGCCTTGGCGAACTCCTCTTCACGCAGGCGGAAATCAGGGTAGGTATCGACAAAGATGGGGGTTCCGCCCATGAGAAGAACCTGATATTCATACATCACAAAATAGGGATCCGGAATGACGATCTCATCCCCTGGATTGATGAGGGCCAAGCTGGCAAGAAGGAGGCCGCCTGTCACACCGGCTGTCACCATCACCTCCTCAAACTGTACCCCTTTCTTCTTCAAATGGAGAGCGATCTTCTCTCTTAACTCGGGGATGCCCTGGGTGGGCGTATACTTGTTAAATCCTCTTTTGATCCATTCTATCCCCTCCTCCTTTAAGGGTTCGGGGATATCGAAGTCCGGCTCCCCGATACTCAAATTGATGGGGTCTTTCATCTGCCGGGCCAGGTCAAAGATTCGCCTTACCCCTGAGGGTTTAATGTTCCTTAACCTATCAGAGATCAGCATTCCATTACTCCTCTCCTTCTTTTGTCTTCTTGGCTTTTTCGATCAGTTCAAGAATCGTCTCGATCCTCGTCCGGGTCGGGGGCGCCAGGGCTCGTTCGATTTGATCTGATGAATAATGTTCACTGAGGAATCGCGAGATTTCCAGTCTGAACTCCCAGCAGACCAGGACCTTCCGGCAGGGAAGGCCATCATTGACGGTTCGACAATATCGAAACGGAACCTCACCGCCCAGTTGAGGGCAGTATATGATTAAGGCATCATGTTCTTCAATCATTCTGACCAAAAGGTTTTAAAAGATTTCAGAAGCTTCTGCTCCCCACCGAGGAGATAAAGGGATGGGGGGCCAATCGATTTTGTCCACCCCCACCCTTACCCTCCCCCATCGAAAGGGGGAGGGGAAAGTAAGGGAGATTTCAGAAAGAAGAATGGGCTAAAGGGGCTTCCCCTTCCTCAACATGGGAGGTTTGGGTAATCCTTCGATCGATTTAAGGGATTTTTTCATCTCCTCTTCCGGCAATGCGTAGTCGGTGAGTCTTCCGTTGAAGTAGGCATCGTAGCCACCCAGATCCATGAGGCCGTGGCCGCTCCAGTTGAGAAGGATGACTTTTTCCTTTCCTTCCTCTTTTGCCTTCTTCGCCTCTTCAACGACAACAGAGATGGCATGACTGGTCTCAGGGGCAGGAATGGCGCCTTCCGTTCTTGCCCACAGAACAGCATTCGCATAGCACTCCAGTTGATTGTAGGCCCGGGGTTCAAGCAATCCTTCAATGATCAGTTGGCTCACAAGAGGCGCGAGGCCGTGGTAGCGCAGCCCACCCGCATGGATAGGGGCCGGAATGAAGGAGTGTCCGAGGCTGTGCATGGCAAGAAGGGGAGTGGTCGCGGCTGTATCACCGAAATCATAGGCAAAGGGGGCTCGGGTCATGGTCGGGCAGGAAGTGGGCTCTGCCGGAATGATGGTGATATTGGCGCCGTTGATTTTGTCCAGAACAAAGGGGAAGGCAATGCCGGCAAAGTTACTCCCACCGCCGACACAGCCTGTGACGATATCGACCTTCTTCTCTCCGATTTTCTCCAACTGTTTTTTGGCCTCGAGGCCAATGATCGTTTGATGCATCATCACATGGTTCAAAACACTTCCAAGGGAGTACCGCGTGTCCTTGGAGGTCACTGCATCCTCGATGGCTTCGCTGATCGCAATGCCAAGGCTTCCAGGAGAGTCCGGGTTTTCTTTTAAGACATTTCTCCCCGCATTCGTATCCTTGCTTGGACTGGGAACACAGGTTCCTCCCCAGGTATTCATCATGAGTCGGCGGTAAGGTTTCTGATCAAAACTGATCCTGACCATATAGACCTTGCATTCGAGGCCAAAGAGACAACAGGCAAAGCTGAGGGCGCTTCCCCACTGACCGGCCCCGGTCTCCGTAGCGATCCTTTTAATCCCGAAGATTTTGTTGTAATAGGCCTGGGCAATGGCGGTATTCGGCTTGTGGCTTCCCGCCGGACTGACGCCCTCATTTTTGTAATAGATCCTTGCCGGGGTTCCCAGGTGTTTCTCAAGGGCATAGGCCCGTTGAAGAGGCGTCGGCCTCCAGATGAGGAGTTTCTCCATGACTTCTTGGGGGATATCGATCCATCGCTGCTGGCTGACCTCCTGTTCAATCAGATTCATCGGAAAAACAGGGGCCAGATCTTCGGGACCAATCGGTTTCCCCGTCCCGGGGTGAAGAGGAGGCTGGAGAGGGCTTGGTAAATCGGGTTGGATATTATACCACTGCTTCGGAATTTCATCCTCATTCAAAAAAACCTTGAATTGCTTCATGATTTCCCTCCTTATGATTTCGATATGACACGGATTTTTTCAAAAAATCTTCCTTACCCTCTCCTCTTGTCATCACCTCCTTCTTTTTTGCCGATATTCGAAATCTTCACCTGACGCCCGCAAAATCCTGAACCCTGTTGAGTTCAGAGCCGATCACGAACCCTGAGTGGTTCATGGCATGGCGCATCAACCCTCTTTAACCATGAGAGAGGGGCGATTCGAGTTTTCTCTCCTCTCCTAAAGCGCTATTTGTCGAACCGAGATGATATTGGGGATCTTCAAAATTTCGTCCACCATCCCTGCCTGCAGGGGAGCGTCCAAATGGATGAGAGAGATTGCATTGCCACCCAATCGATCGCGGCCCAAATGCATCGTAGCGATATTGATGTCCCTGCTCGCTAAGGCCATTCCAATATTCCCAAGCACTCCTGGTTTGTCATAAGTATGGACAAGCAGGATGTGTCCGTCTGGAATGACTTCAATGAAGAAGTCGTTGAGCCTCACGATCCGCAGTTCCTTCCGCCCAAAAAGGGTTCCTGCAATCGTATTCTGCTCCTTCTTGGATCGAGTAGTGATGGAAACGAGAGTCGCAAAATCCTCTCCCTTTTCACTGGTAGACTCAATGATCCGAATGCCCCTCTCCTTTGCCATGACCGGGGCGTTCACAAAGTTGACTGTTTCACCCACGAATGGCGTGAGGAGGCCTTTCAGTACGGACGTCGTGATCGGCTTTGTCCCGAACTCCACCACCTCACCCTGGTATTCAATGAGAACCTCTTCAATGGCCTCATTGGAGATCTGGGCCAGAAAACCTCCCATCTTTTCTCCCAACCGCAGGTAGGGCCTCAGAAGAGGAAGAATATCCGAACTCACCATGGGAAAATTTACGGCGTTCCGAGCCTCGCCGAGGGTGAAGTAGTCAACCACCTGGTTGGCAATCGCTATGGAGACATTCTCCTGAGCCTCACCCGTGGAAGCCCCAAGATGGGGGGTATGGACAACCTCCTCAAGCTCAAAGAGGGGATTTCCAATAGCCGGCTCCTTTTCAAAGACATCCAGGGCTGCCCCAGCCACTTTCCCCTTCTTGACCGCATCATAGAGATCCTTCTCGTTAATGATTCCCCCCCGGGCACAATTGATCAGGATCACCCCGTCTTTCATCTTTTGGATAGCATCTTTGTTAATCAGATTTCGGGTCTCGTCGGTAAGGGGAGTATGGACTGTGATGAAATCAGACCGGGATAGCAGATCGTCAAAAGAGACCAGTTCGAAGCCCTTTTTTTCTGCAACCTCCCTGGTCAGAAAGGGATCGTAACCGATCACCTTCATCTTTAAACCCCGTGCACGATCGACGACGATCGTTCCGATGACGCCGATTCCGATCATACCCAGGGTCTTGTTATAGAGTTCCACCCCCATGAACTTCTTCTTTTCCCATTTGCCGGATTTCATCGAGGCCGTCGCCTGAGGAATCTTTCTCGCGATCGAAAACATGAGAGCGATCGTATGTTCTGCGGCAGCGATGGCATTCTCCTGGGGCGTGTTCATGACCACGATCCCCTTTTTCGTTGCTGCAGGAAGGTCGACGTTGTCCAGTCCGATCCCCGCCCTCCCGATCACTTTCAGGCGGTCCGCAGCATCGAGGATCTCGGCCCTCAGTTTCGTCTCGCTTCGGACGATGATGGCATCGTATTCAGGGATGATCTTCTTCAACTCTTCGGGCGAGAGCCCTGTCTTGATCTCGACCTTCAAGTTCCCCGCCTTGGCCAGGATCTCAAGCCCCTTATTGGATAAGGGATCGCTGATCAATACCTTCTTCATCTCTTCCATCTCTCATCTCCTATGGAGGATCGCTTCGCTCAAGGAACGCCCCGCTTAAGGCAAAGACTTCATTAAATGTTATTATCAGAAATATAGGTTTTGTCAATCATAAAAAGAGATTGTGAAAAGATTCACCTTGACTATTCATTGGTAGTCTTCTAAAATCAACGGAATTAATGGTTCCTATTCGTCGAACACTTTTATAATCAAAATGAGACTGGTTTTTCGATCGATTCTCTGGGGCAGGGAAAAGAAGTCAATTTAAACGCTGTGCCTTTCAATTCAAGGCACGAAAACTTTATCCAATACTTCTTTATCGTGTATATCTCGAAAAATTTTTAGTTTTTTCAGAAAGGAGGTGCACAAGTTTTTACATGAAAAACAGTTATTCAACCATACTTGGAAAGGAGGGTGACACATGGAATTGAGATTTGGATCGTTAAGGAGTTTTAGGGCGGCAGTGATCATTCCAGTCATTTTATTCGTACTTCCTCTTTTTGCCCTTGCAGGGGGGGGGCAACATTATCCAAACGGAGCGGAGGCCATGCTGATAGGGGTTGCACCACCGCCCGGTTTTTATCTCAAGGATTATAATTACTTTTATCACGCATCCAAACTGAAAGATAATGATGGACATTCCTTAAGCCTTGCGAAAAATGGGGTGGAATTAGATTCAGTCGAAGTCTATGGCAATATTCCACGATTCATCTGGATCTCCAAACTAAATCTCTTTGGTGGATTCTATGGCATGCACCTTTTTGTTCCTTTGATATTCAAGCAGGATTTAGATTTAAATGTTCTCACGCCGGGAGGACCCGCCAGTATAGGTGAGAAACGAGGGGGGGTCGGTGACCTGATCTTCGCTCCTTTCATTTGGACCTGGCATGCCAAAAGTGGTCTTCTCCATATGATCACTGCTTTGGATGTCTATATTCCGACCGGTCAATATAACAAGAACAATTTAGTGAATATCGGGAAGAATTTTTGGACCTTTGAGCCCGTTTTTGCCATCACGGGATTCTTGCCCCAACACCCGAACCTCTCCGGATCGATCAAGCTGATGTATGATTTCAACACGAAGAATAAGGATTACCTCATGGGTGGCGTAGAGACGGACATCAGGCCGGGACAGGAATTCCACTTTGATTATTCGATCGAGTATGCCCTTACCAAGAACTTCAGGGCAGGGGTCACAGGATATTTTTATCAGCAGACAACAAATGACGATACGGGTTTTGGAGAAGTGAAGAATGACAAGGGCCGAGTCTTCGCCATAGGACCCGGATTCTGGTATAACTACCAAAGATGGTTTTTCGATTTGCATGCTGCCTTCGAAACGAGTGTAAGAAATAGGCCACAGGGGGTCACGGGTGTATTCGCCCTCACCTATGTATTCTAAGCCGTAAAGTGATGGCTTATATTCCTCTGTTTCCGCCTGCCTGCCCACCTGGCAGGGAGGCGGAAACAGGGCAGATGCGTGATCCTTTCCTGAAACAAGGTTCAACATCAAAATGCAGAGATCACTTTTTGATCAGACAAGGGGGTCATTATGGCAGGAGTCAAAAAATTTCCGTATGCAGAAGAAGTGAAACTGCCGCCTGAACTCGAAGGATGGGAGGAAATGTATCCACCCCAGCGCTTGTTCAGCAAGGACAGGGATGAATGGGAAAAAAGGCATTTCTGGTTCCAGGACAAGATCCATGCCCCAGAGCCGATGTATCCTTTAGACGATATCTTCCAGGAGGCCTGGCAGATCTCTCTTTCTCAATATACGACAAGGGTCTTTTGTATCCCCCCAGCCCAGGGAGTCGCTCAGAGGATGCTGGGTTGTTATATGTACATTACCGCTGTTGAGCCGCCTCCCGGAGAGATTATCCAGAAAAAGGCTGAATTATTCGGGAAACGAGTCCCCTATGTCTTTCAAAACTATGAGAGACTCTGGAAAGAATGGTATGAAAAGTTCCAGAGTCTGGGGAAAGAGATGGAATCGCTTAAGATTCCTCAAGAATTCAGTCAATTCGTCCCGGAAGAACAGGTCATCCCTTCACCCAGAGGATACACCGAGGCCTATGAGCTGATAGAGGCCTTTAATACGATCATCAGCCTTATCTTTAAGGCATGGCAGTATCACTTTGAATACCTGAACCTCGCTTACCTCGCCTATCTCATGTTTGTTGACACGGCGAGAAAACTCTTTCCCGGCATCAGGGAGAGTACCATTGGGAAGATGGTTGCCGGAGCCGATGTGTCCATGTTCCGGCCAGAAGAGGAACTGTGCCGATTGAGCAGGTTGGCAATCGTTCAGCCGCCTGTGGGAGACATCCTTAAGAAGAATATCCCTGCGGATGAAAAGATAAAAGAACTGAAATACATTGAAGCGGGCAGGGCATGGCTTGAAGAGCTTGAGAGGATAAAAAACCCGTGGTTCTACGTGTCCTGCGGGAGCGGATGGTATCACTATGAGGGCAGCTGGCTGAACAAAATGGATGTGCCCTTCAGTTATTTAAAGAGCTACGTTGAAAGGCTTGAAAAAGGGGAAAAAATAGAGAGGTCCCTGACAGAGATTTCTGAAGAAAGGGAGAGGATACTTAAGGAATATAAAAGTCTCATCAAAACAGAAGAGGACAAAAAGTCTTTCGATGATGCCTACACGGTAGTCAGGACGATCTACCGATACGCAGAAGACCACCTCTTCTGGGTTGAGCACTGGCTACACACCATATGGTTTGAGAAGATCAGACGATTCGGCGGAATACTCACCCAATACGGGGTATTGAAGAAACCGGACGATATCTACCTCTTTAACCGGTTTGAGGTACCCATGCTGATTGAGGACCTGGTAACTTCATGGGCCCTGGGTGAGGGTGTTCCCACCCGAGGCAAATACTGGATGGAGAAGGCAGAGAAGCGAGAAAAAATTCTTGAGGCCGCCAGGAAGTGGGCGCCTGTGCCTGGGCTTGGAATACCGCCCGAAGAGGTTTCAGAACCCTTTACGGTCATGCTGTGGGGTATCACCTCGGATAAAGTCGCTGAATGGTTGAAAGGCACGGCGGCTGAGGGCAAAGACGTCAACGAGCTCAAGGGTTTTGCATCTTCCGCAGGGGTCGCTGAAGGACCTGCACGGGTGCTCAAATTAATGGAAGATGTCGTTAAGTTGCAGGCAGGAGAGATCATGGTGTCTCCATGCACGAATCCTTCATGGGCTCCCGTGTTTACGAAGATTAGAGCTGCTGTAACGGATATTGGAGGTATCACGTCCCACGCCGCCATTGTTTCGAGGGAATATGGCCTGCCTGCGGTAACCGGGACGGGCATCGCCACCTCTGTAATCAAGACGGGCGATATCATCAAGGTGGATGGGAGCACGGGTGTGGTCACGATCATCAGAAGGGCTTAGCTCCAGTACCGTCCACATAGGCCGTTCGTGCTGAACCCTGAGGCATTCGCCCCTTCACCCTTCGACTGGCTCAGGGCGAACGCTTTTTGACTAATTGAACAGTATTGGACTTAAATCCCCAAAATCGCTCGACAGGGGGTACGATTCCGGCACCCTCTGTCGAGTTGTATCAACAGAGGGTACGAAAATGGCTGAGAAATGGATCTACTGGTTGAAGGAGGTGGCTGCGGAGCACAACAATACCGTGGGTAAAAAGTGCGCCAACCTCGGAGAATTAACGAAGGCCGGGTTTCGTGTACCCCCTGGTTACGCTTTGGGAGTGGAAGCCTATAAGCGGTTTATGAAAGAAACAGAGGTGACAGACCGTCTGCTGAAATTCCTGAGCTCTTTTCATGCGGATCCGGATAATATGGCCGACACGCTCAAATTTGAGGAAGCCTCAAAAGAGTTGAGAGCCATCGCAGAGCCGGTCAAAATGCCTCCGGACATGGAAGAGACGATAAAGAATTACTATGCTGAGTTATGCAAGGAGGCGTGCTGTGTCGATTTATACGTGGCAACCCGATCCGCAGGCCCGGTGAGTCACCCCGGTCAGTATGAAACCTATCTCAATGTTTGCGGTGCGGAGGATGTCGTTAAGAATGTTGTCCGCGTCTGGTCAAGTACCCTGAACACACGGTCGGTCATTGCAAGGGCAAGACTGGGTCTCCCCCTGCACTACGACCCCATCGGCGTTGCAGTGCTCACGATGGTCGACGCAAGGGCAGCCGGCGTGATGTTCACCATAAACCCTGTGAACGGCGATGAGTCGAAAGTGGCGATTGAGGCAGGTTTCGGTTTCGGGGAGGCAGTTGTTTCCGGAAATGTGACCCCTGACCGCTATCTTGTGGACAAGGTCACACTGGAAATAGAAGAAAGGGTCATCTCTGACAAAGGGTGTGAGTTCGTGCTCAACCCCGACACCCGGGAGATGGAATACAAGGAATTGCCGCCCGATAAGAGAAAATTCCCGTGCCTTGAAGACAGGGAAGTCATCGAGCTCACCAAAATTGCGAAACAGGTTGAGGCGTACTTCGGTTGTCCGCAAGATATCGAATATTCGATCTCAAAAAGTAAACCCTTCCCTGAAAACATCTTTCTCGTTCAGGCTCGACCTGAAAGCGTATGGGGGAAGAGAAAAAAGGGATCGGTGCTTGGCAAAAAGAGCGGGCTCGACTTATTGCTTGAAAAGGCTCTGACACCCACGAAAGTAAAGATTTAGGCAAAACCTTGGAAAGACACCTGCTGATTATTGCCACCCTTGACACGAAAGGGAGAGAGGCGGCTTACGTAAAAGAGTGCATCGAAAGGCTTGGGATCCATCCTGTCCTGATGGATGTCGGGATCCTGGGAGAACCTTTAGTCCCTCCCGATATTCCAAATAAGGAAGTCGTAGAGAATTCAGGGCATGATCTTGAAAGATTAATCAAGGGGAAAAACCGTTCTGTCGCTGTCAAGGCAGTCCAAGAGGGCGGAGCCATTATTGCCCAACGGTTGCTTGAGGAAGGAAAACTTCAGGGAGTCCTCGGGTTGGGCGGTGGAACGGGAACAGCGATTGTAACCTTTATCATGCGCCGCCTTCCGTTTGGTCTTCCCAAGCTGGTCGTTTCCACAGTGGCATCGAGAGATATCCGAGAGTATATCGGAACAAAGGACATTGTCATGTTTCATTCTGTGGCAGACCTCCTCGGGTTCAACGAATTTATACGGCTTATCCTTGATCAGGCATCGCATGCCATCTGCGCCATGGTCGAGAAGGGAGGTGTACTCAGGAAAGAAAAACCTATGGTCGCCGTGACCGCTTATGGTATCAACTCGCAATGCGCGACCCTGGCGGAGCCCCTCCTCTGTGCAAAGGGGTATGAAATGATTGGTTTTCATGCCAATGGGTGCGGCGGGATGGCGATGGAGGAACTGGTCGCTGAGGGCCAAATTGCCGGCGTGCTTGACTTCACTCCCCATGAGATAGCGGACGAGATGTTTGGGGGTTATTGCAGGGGCATTGGGCCAACGAGACTGGAGACAGCAGGAAAAATGGGAATTCCTCTCGTTCTTGCGCCAGGCGGGCTGGATAACGCTGTGTTCAGCCCCTTTTACCCAATGCCCGACCAACTGAAGGGAAGGAGGATCCACTCTCACGATACTCGATTTTGTGTCCGTATGGGGTCGGAAGAGATGAGAGTGTTTGCAAGGATCATCGGGGAGAAGCTGAATAAATCAAAAGGACCGACCCACGTGCTTATTCCTCGGAAGGGCTGGTCTGACGCAGACAAAGAGGGAATGGAACTTTTTGATCCGGAGACAGATCAGATTTTTGTAGAGGAGCTGAAAAAGATCATCAAACCTGACATTCCGATAGAGGAGCTGGAGACCCATATCAGCGAACCTGGCTTTGCCCTGAGAGCGGTAGAGGTTTTGGATCAGATGATAAGACCCATTGGAGAGAAAGCCGACCAAGAACCCGCCGAAATAAAAGATTGACACGGCAAAGTAATCTTTATAATCTAAAAAAATCAATGTTGAGGAAAGGAGGTTTCCATATGGACCTGAGAGAATTCATAGTCCTGTGCGAAAAAGAAGGCGAACTCAAAAGGATCAAGGCAGAAGTGGATTGGAACATCGAGATGTCTCACATTGCAAAACTGAATGAGGAACGCGGGGGGCCTGCGCTTCTTTTTGAAAAGGTGAAGGGGTACTCGACTCCAGTGATCTCCAGCGTCTGCACGACCACTTCCAGGCTATCTTTGATCATGGGCATGCCCAAGACGACGAGTCTCGTTGAACTTATGAGGGAGTGGGTCAAGAGGACGAGGAATAAAATCCCTCCGAAGTGGGTAGCCAGTGGACCCTGCAAGGAGAACGTGATGAAGGGAGATCAGATCAACCTCCTTAAATTCCCGGTTCCCAAGGTTTTCCCAATGGATGGAGGTCGGTTCTTGGGCACCACGGCTTATACGGTCTCAAAGGACCCTGAAACGGGATGGGTGAACATGGGTGTTTACAGGCTTCAAGTTTTAGATGAAAAGACCCTGGGGACCCAGTTCATCAAGGGGAAACATGCAGATCTCATGCTGCAGAAGTATCGGGCCCTTAAAAAACCCATGCCTGTTATCGTGGGAATAGGAGGCGATCCTCTTTTCTTCTTAATGGGTGCAGCAAGACTCCCTGCTTTTGAATCAGAATACGATTTTGCCGGCGCCATTCGCGGTGCCCCCGTTGAGGTCGTTAAGGGGGAAACCGTTGACCTTCCCATCCCCGCAGGTGCAGAGATCGTCATCGAGGGAGAGGTCGATCCTGAAGCAACGAAGCCTGAAGGTCCGTTCGGGGAATACACAGGCTATTATTCGGGAGTCGGTTCCACCCCCAGGAGTTTTATCAAGGTGAACTGCGTCACGCATCGGAACAACCCCATCTTCTGGTTTACCACCGTGGGGAGGGCAGTGACCGATACCCACATGACGATGGCTCTGACCTATGGTGCGACCCTATGGCAGGAACTCGATGCCATGAGGATCCCAGGGATAAAGGCTGTATACTGCCCGCCTGAGGGTGCGGGGAGATTCATCGCGATCATCTCTGTCAAGCAGATGTATCCGGGTCATGCCAACCAGGTAGGGACGGCCGCTATCTCCACGGAGATGGGCGCTTACGGACTGAAGACGGTGATTGTCGTGGATGAGGACATCGACCCCTGGGATTTGCCCCGTGTTCTGTGGGCGCTCAGTTTCAGGTTCCAACCGAGCAGGTCTCAGATGATCAATCGCGGCAGATCGACTCCCCTCGATCCTTCTCTGCCCATCGATCAAAGGGATATTACCTCCAGAATTATCATGGATGCCACCATCCCTTTTGAATGGAAGGAAAAACCCGTTCCCATTGAGCTCGACCAGGAGATGATCAAAAAAATAAAAGCCAGGTGGGGAGAATTGGGTCTGTAAGATAAAGCATGGCGCATGGAACATCGTGCGTAGGGCAAAGCCTTCAAAGATTCGAAAGTCAGTGCCCTTAGCCCTATGCTCCATGCGTTTTGGGTTAAGACGGAGAAGGGAGGGATGAGGGATGGCCATTGCAGTCGTCGGAATGCTGGACGAAAGGGAAGAAGCTCTCAAGATCATCAAAGACCAAATCGAGAAACAGGGCCATCAGGCCATCTTGATCGATGTGACGATCGGGACAGGCGCCATTGCCGCGACACTGAAGCCGGATGTCAGCAGTGATGAGATCGCCAGACTCGCGGGAGGGACACTCGAAGATATTAAGAAGATGCTTGCCAAGGAGAGAGACAGGGCCACGTCAATGATGGCTGAAGGGCTGAGCAAGAAGATCCTGGATCTTCATCAGGCCGGCCGACTCAAAGGAATGATTGCGATTGCAGGGATGACAGGAACGTTCCTTTCCCTGACGGCCATGAAAGCTCTACCCTTTGGAGTCCCTAAACTCCTGATTTCAAGCGTGGCCGCAATGCCGGCCTATGCCAGTCGACTGGCAGAATACTTTGGGTTGAGCGACATCACGGTCATGCATACCATCGTGGATACGGTGGGATTGAATCCCCTCGTGAGAACGCTGGCCGTTAACGGAGCAAACGCAATCTGTGGCATGGTGGGAGGATTGGAGGTTCCCCGGAAAGAGAAACGGCCTTCGATTGCGATCACCGAGTTTGGATTCGTTGATAAAGGCGCTCACTACGTAAGAGATCTTCTCGAAAAGGATTACGATCTGGTCTCCTTCCATGCCACGGGATTGGGAGACCGGGCCGCTGTCGATCTGGTTAGCCAGGGATTTTTTGAGGCCTTTATTGATCTGGTCCCTGCAAGTTTCAGTGAATACCTTTTTGGAGGGAACAGGGCTTCCGGGCCTAATCGGCTGGACGCAGCCCTCCACCAACCGGTTCCTTACATTCTGGCCCCTTGTGGTTTTGACATGATCAGTTGCGGCCCGATCGAGAGGAAGGATAAAGGCGATGCCCTTTGGGTTTCTCGGAGACTCGCCGAGAGAAAGCTGCTGGTCCAGGATGCGTTGAGAGTTCAGGCCAGAACGAGCCCTGAAGAGATGGAGACCATTGCCGGGGAAGTGGCTGGAAAGCTTAACGCATACCCGAATAAGAATTTGATCAAGTTTGTCATTCCCCGGAAGGGATTTTCCTCCCTGAGCGTCGAAGGAGGGGCCCTCTATGACCCGGCTGCGGATCAGGTCTTTATCGATACCCTAAGGAGATATTTGGATCCGTTGATCAAGATCTTGGAGGTTGATACGGATATCAACAAGCCGGAGTTTGCCCGGGTGGTAGTCGAGGCCCTCAAAGATTGCTTTAAGAGTCAGGGGAAGGACTGAGGACGCCAACGACTCGCTCCCGATCGAATCGAAAACTTCCATGAATCCTGTCTGAGAAAGGAACAAAACATGCGACTGGTTGTTGGAATCTCGGGCGCCACGGGTGCGATTTATGGCGCCCGACTTTTAGAAATCCTCAAAGAGAAGAAGGTCGAAACGCATCTCATCATCACCTCCACCTCTAAAAGGATTCTCATCGAGGAGACAGCGTATACGGTCGAAGCCGTTGAGGCGTTGGCCTCCCATGTGCATGAAAATGACGATCTGGGGGCGCCCATTTCAAGCGGCTCCTTTAAGACGGATGGGATGGTGGTCATTCCCTGCTCCATAAAAACGCTTTCGGGCATTGCCCATTCTTATAATGAGAACCTCCTAACTCGGGCAGCAGATGTCACGCTGAAAGAGAGAAGAAGGCTCGTTCTGGCGGTGAGGGAGACTCCACTCCATCAGGGCCACATCGAATTGATGCTTCAGGTCAGCCGGATGGGGGCTATTCTATTTCCTCCCATGCCAGCCTTCTACACCCATCCAAAAACGATCGATGATCTCGTCAACCATACGGTGGGCAAGATTCTTGATCTTTTGGGAATCGACCACAACCTATTTGTCCGATGGGGGTCTCCTTCGATCAGGAAGTGAAGTGATGCATGAAGAGCTTTAAGGTTCACATTTCAAAGGGACCCTTCGAAATCTGTGGTTCTGTCCAAGAAGTGGGGGATGATCTCCTCGTCTCTTTTTGGGGGGGGACAAAACCCCATATCGGCGCTGTTGGCGTGGCTATCCCAAGGCCCAGTCTAAAGGATCCCCAAAAATGGAGCGCCACCTCCTCCACCTTTACCTTCATCGGTCACAAAGAAGACGCTTTGGTGAAAAAAATCTCAGAAAGGCTGGCCTCTCATTTGAAAAGGAATGTCGTCGTAACGGCAGGCCTTCACTGGAAGGATATCACTTCGAAGGAGATCAAACTCATTGAAAATCTCACAGAAAAGATGTCAGGGCAGATCCTGAAAAGATTGATATAGCAGATTCGCGCTGTCCTTATCAGAAATCAGATCTAAAAAGGCACTCATCCTTCTGGAGAGTGCCTTTTTAGATTGGTTCAATCATTTAAAGAGCGGGTTATTTCTTCTTAAACTCGGTCCAGGGATAGTCGATGAGCTCAAGAAGGACCCCATTGACTTTCTTAGGATGGACAAAAGCGAATTTGCACCCTCGGAAGGGTCTCAACCCGCCGATGAAGGGGTAATCTTTTGCCTTCAATTCGTTCATGGCTGCTTCCGTGCTATCTACGTTCAGCCCGATAATCATGACCCCTTCGCCCTTCTTTTCGATGAACTTGGCTACATCGCCGTCAGGGGTTGTCGATTCCATCAGCTCAAACCCGACTTCACCCAGCCAGTATCTCGCGACGTTGATCTTTTCGGGTTCATCGATGTAAGGATCATCGGGTTTCGATTTTCCAAGGATCGGCTCCCAA
>Ga0315275_10003218_pt1 | contig 14997 bp, 10 predicted proteins | sample YL17G03_0_MG_FD_205557 | JGI IMG/M metagenome (GOLD analysis project Ga0315275, IMG submission 205557) | Sediment microbial communities from Yellowstone Lake, YNP, Wyoming, USA - YL17G03_0 | ecosystem: Environmental > Aquatic > Freshwater > Lake > Sediment | place: USA: Wyoming | collected... | reverse complement strand
CCACCCCATAGCAACTCTCGTGCCGAACAGGATTGTGCATACCCTCATGTTTCGCGCATTCCGAGGCGACGTATCCGATCTCTGTCGTGCCGTAGGCATCGAGGAGATCGGTGCCGAAGGTCCGACGGACCAAGTCCCGCAGACGGGCGTCCACCACCTCCCCAGCAACAAGGATCACGTCAGGCCGATGCATTGTGATGCCTTTCTCTCGTGCCACAATGCAAATGTTCCGGATCGTACTGGGATAAGTAGAGAGATACCTGGGCTTTCTCGCGTTGATCGCCTGGATGTGAACGCCCGGTGGCTCCAGACAATCGACGACCGTATGCTTCATCATCCAGAACATCTGGTGATAGAGATACTCCTGCGGCACAACGATGGCCATGAACGTGATACATCTTCGCAGGAAGAAGTCTCGAATGACCGAGGTGGCCGCCACAGGAGGCATGCCCGCCATGTATTTCGGCAGGCTCAGGGCGAAGTCGATCAGCGCCCGGCCTTCATCAACATAGAACCGGGCAGGCGAGCCGGTAGCCCCCGGACGTGCTGAGCACAAAGCAATCCCTGGCCCTGTGCCCTTTCGACAGAATGTCATCCGGGGGGCTCTGCCGGAAATCGTCTTTCGTGATGATGGGGAGCTTCTTGAGGTCTGCGAGGGTCCGGATGTCGGCCGGGCGTACGCCGGCACGGCGCCACTTCCTGTTGTCGAGAGCTACATTCTCGTGCGCATGCTTCACGATCTCACGCAGGTCCTCCCCAAAGACTCTCCAACGGATCGGATCCTAACGAACATGGGGTCGGAAGGATTCTATCGCCTCTGTGGGCAAACCACAAGGCTCATTCATATATGGAGGGGGTCTGAACCAACCGTGGCACGGATACACCCTTTCTCGCGGTCAGCCGGAACATCACCGAACGCAAGACTCGCGGGCGACAGAAGGAAGAAGGCCGCGACATAGCTTGACACGGCGATGGTCTTCCTCTATCCTCTTACCCCGTTGTATGCTCAGTGAACGGTTGCCGTGCTGCCGCCATATGGCCAGCAGCCAACAACCATTAGGAAGTGCCTCGTTGGAGGCACTTCGGACAGAGGTATTTTTCTTCCTTTTTGGACCAGGAGCACCTATGACCCACTACCTCCTGACCGGCGCATCTGGTCTCCTGGGTAGTCATCTGCTTCGTGACTGTCTCCGCGCAGGTCACCACATGGCCGTACTGGTGCGACCCACGGAAACGCAATCAGCCCGAGAACGGGTCGATGCATCCTTGGCCCATTGGGCAGAGCAAACCGGGCGAGTTCTGCCACAGCCCCTCGTCTTTGAAGGGGATTTGTCTCGGCCGGACCTGAATCTAACGGCTTCGGACTCCATTGGATCGCCAATCACTGCCACGCGGTCATCCACAGTGCCGCGAGTTTGACTTTCTGTGGCTCCGATCGCCAGAGAGAGCCGTGGCTTACGAATGTCGAAGGCACACGACGCGTGCTCGATCTGTGCGAGCGCTGCGGGATCCGCCAGTTGCACTACGTGTCCACGGCCTATGTCTGCGGCCTTCGCGAGGGCCCGATTCTCGAAACCGAGCTCGACCTTGGCCAGCAAATGGGCAATGACTACGAACGCAGCAAGCTGGAGGCCGAGAAGCTGGTCCGGAGCGACGCTCTACCGCAGCCGCCCACGATTTATCGGCCCTCCATCCTCGTCGGGGATTCCCAGACCGGATACACGTCGGCCTTCCACGGCTTCTATGCGATGGTCAAACTGGCCCACACTCTCGCCAGCCAGATCGTCCTGCGCTCGACCACGGCGGAAATGGTGTTCCAAGCCTTCAACCTGGAAGGCCACGAGCGGAAGGATTATGTCCCCGTGGATTGGGTTTCCGCTGTCATCACGCATTTGCTGGGGCACCCCGAGCATCATGGGAAGACCTATCATCTGACCGCCGCCGAGCCGACCCCGGTGGCCCTCTGGAGCCGTGCCATTCAGGATGCCGTGGAGGGCTATTCGCGGCTTGCAGACCCGTCGGATTCCTCTCGCCGCGATGCGAGATGGTTTGAGGAAATGTTCCTCGGACAAGCGGAGATCTATCGTTCGTACTGGAGGGACGATCCGCAGTTCGACCGCACCCACACCAATGCCGCCGCTGGGCATTTGCCTTGTCCGATTGTGAACTACGATATGCTGCTGCAAATGGCGAAGTATGCGATCCGTACGAATTTCGGCAAACGCCCGCAGCCGTTGCGCCCGCGCGATGGGCTGCTGCAGAGCGTGGTGACGCCTGAAGGCGATTAATTCCATGGTCCTGCCGCTGCCCCTGGTGCCGTTTGAAAGTTACATGCTGGCCGACGACCGGCCGGCATACCCCATGAACTCCTTCATACGGCTGCGTTTTTCCGGCCGGTTCGATCGGATCGCCTTGGACACAGCCATGTCCACGGCCGTATCGCGCCACCCACTGCTGGCGGCGGTCGCACATCGGTCCGGGCGCCAGTGGGTCTGGCGGCCTGTGGATGGTCTACCTACGATCCAGTGGCTGGACGCCTTGCCCGCCGAGTCCCTGCCGAGTCTCAAGCCGCTGGATGTGCGCCTCACGTCCGGCATGCGGGTAGCGGTTTGTGAAGGGCCGGGGCAAAGCGACATCGTTCTGCAGGTCCACCATGCCTGTTGCGACGGTCTGGGGATGTTTGCCTTTGCGAGAGATCTGCTGGTGGCGTACGCGATAGCCCGAGGCGCAGCGCCCGCCACATCCCTGCGGCCGCTGGCGCCGGAGCAACTGCGGGCGCGGGGGCGATTCGGCCTGACCACGGGGCGGCTGGTGAAAATGGTTCCCAACCACCTCGCGGGCTTGCTCGGCGCCCGCCAGTTCCTGATGCGAACGCCCGAGCCGCTGGTTCCACATCAGCCCTCGGATGATGACAGTCCCCTGCCGCCGGACTACCCGGCGTCATGGACCCGCGGACTGGAGCTAACCGAATCGAAGGGCTTGGTGGCCGCCGCTCGGCAACAGGGAGTCAGCACCAACGACCTGCTGGTGCGCGATTTCTTTCTGGCCCTGAACGACTGGCAACAACGGCACACCCCCCAGCGCGATCGCCAATGGCTCCGTTTGACCGTGCCTATGAATCTGCGCACCGTTGCCGACCGGCGGCTGCCGGCCGGCAACGTGGTCAGTATGGTGTTCCTGGACCGGAATCCGCGTCAGATGATGGATCCGCAACGACTCCTGGAATCGATCCGGCAGGAAATGCAACTGATCAAACGACTGCAGCTTGGATTGACCTTCGTCCTGTCCCTGCAGATGTGCGGCTGGCTGCCGGGCGGTCTGGGTCGGATGACCCGTGCGAGACGCTGCATGGCCACCAGCGTCCTGACCAACGTGGGTCCGGTGCTGGCTCATTGCCCACTGCCCTATGAAGAAGGCCGACTGGTCGTAGGCGATGCCGTGCTGCAGAGCATAGACGCCTTGGCTCCCTTGCGGCCTCTGACCTGCGCCGCCGTAGTGTTAATGGTCTATGCAGGGCGTTTTCAGATCACGCTGCACTATGATTCGCGAGTGCTCACGGCAACGGATGCCGGCGCGCTGATCGACGACTTCACGGCGCGCGTGCGTCTGTCCGCCGTCCCGCGGCAACCCCTCGTGGGAATCCATCCATGATGGCTTTGGCCCTGGTGCTGTTCTGGGTGCTCGTGGGCTTGGCGGCGGGCCAGGCGATAACCGTCATTCCCTTCGTCCGGACCATGCGACGCGTGCCACACGCGAGCCCCACAACTGCGTTTTATCCCAAGACGGCGGTGATTCTGTGCCTGCGCGGATCGGACCCATTCTTGACCGCCTGCCTGGAAGCCATTCTGCGCCAAGACTACCCCTGCTATGACTTGCGCATCGTGGTGGACAGTGCCGGGGACCCGGCCTGGGAGACCGTTCATCGGGTCCTGGCTCGATGCGGCGCCGCGAACGTCCGGGTCACGCCGCTGACGGACCGACGCTCGACGTGCAGCCTCAAGTGCAGCAGTCTGGTGCAGGCGGTGTCGGAACTGGACTCGTCTTACGAGGCCCTGGCCCTGCTCGATGCCGACACGATTCCCCATCGCATGTGGCTGCGGGAGCTGGTCGCGCCCCTGGCGGACGATCGCGTCGCGGCCGCCACCGGTAACCGTTGGTATATGCCGGCCTTGATCTCCTGGGGCAGTCTGACGCGTTGGCTGTGGAACGCGGCCGCGGTGGTCCAGATGTACCTGTGGCGAATTCCCTGGGGCGGGACGCTCGCCCTGAAGATGAGCGTGCTGCGTCAGTCCGACGTGATCGACCGGTGGGCGCACGCGTTCGGCGAGGACACGATGCTCTACCGCGTGTTGCGGCGGCTGGGCTATCGCGTCGCTTTCGTGCCGTCGCTCGTGATGGTCAACCGGGAGCAGTGCAGTCTGGCCTGTTTCTATCATTGGATCGGTCGTCAACTGCTCACCGTGCGTCTGTATCATCCGGCTTGGGCGCTGGTGGTGGGACACGGGCTGGGGGTCTCGATCGCCCAAGGGGCGGGCGTTGTCAGCCTCGGCGCGGCCGTCGGCCTGGGCCACGGCCGCGCGGCCGCGTGGGTGGCCGCCGGCATGGGGCTATACAGGATCACGATGGCCGCCCGGGTGGCCGTGTTGGAAACCAGCGTCCGTCGTATTCCCGCCGCCAGGAACGAGCCGACGGCGTGGCTGAGGATCTGCGATTCTCCCCGCCTTGTGCCCGCGCTGCTGCTGACCCAGGTGCTCTATGCCGTGGCGCTACTGTCGGCTCTGTTCGGGAGGACCGTCCAGTGGCGCGGCATCCGATATCGCGTCAAAGGCCCGGAAGAAATCCGTATGATGGAGTATCGGCCGTACGCCGGCGGTGACGGGTCCGAGCAAGCCGCCGGCTCCTTGTAGGGCCGGCCCCCACGGCCATCCCCTACTTCGAGCGATTCTCGACCGCGGGTCCGGGCTTCTCATCCGCAGCCATGCGAAGGTCCCGCAGCCAACGCGGATCGCCCCTGGTGGAAGCGCGAATCGCCATCAGCTTGTGCGGAAGGGACCAGAACCTCCCGATGGCCAGCAGGATTCCGGACAGATGCAGGGCCAGGATCCACCGCGGGCTTCGACGGCCGGGCACACCTTCCGCCGTCGGCTTGCGGAGTACGATCGGGTTCCAAAAGAACCTCCCGTCCACCAGGCGCAGATCGTGCGCCGAGTACAAACGGGCCAGGTCCCCGCTATACTTCCTGTTGATCCTTAGATGCGTGGGATTGTGATAGGTCACATAGAAGAATGGGGCGCTGACCACCAAGTGCCCACCGGGCCGCAGACAGCGGGCCAAGTGCCTCACGAACGCCGGCGGATCGGGATGATGCTCCAGGACGTCCAGACACAGCACGGCGTCAAAGGCCGCCTCCGCCAGGTCCGCCTCCCGCGTGACCACGTTGACTTGCTGATGGGACATCGAAAACAACCGCCGGGCAAAGGCGATGCAGGGCGCGCACAGCTCGCAGTAGGTCACCTCGTGCCCACAGAGTGACAGGTACAAACTATCGAAGCCCGAGCCATCCCCCATGACGAGGACCCGCATCGCCCCGTCGCCTTCGCGAGCCAGGTAGCCGCCGATCCACTCACGCATCTTCAGCTTCTCCGGCCGGCGATTCCAGGCCACGTGCGCCGCCAGCCAGGCGCGCGACTCACGAAGGAACCGTTCCATGCGTTCATCCCACACGTGCGGCGTCAGCCCGGCGCGTTGCACCTCCAGGCGATGGTGGCAACCCAGGTTGAGCTCCTCGTCGGCCAGTTGCCGGCGGACCTCTTCCAGGCTCTCTCCCGTAACATCTGCAATCAGCTCGATCAAGCGTGCATTGTCGTCCAAAGGAGGCATCAGTCCGGAAGGCCATCGGGAAATCGCAGAGGCATCGGTCATCATCGCGTTCGTCCTTTCCGCCGCAGATTCATCGTCCACGCTCTTTCATCATGCCCGCCAGGAGCTCGCCGTTTTTCCAGGCGCCTTGCTCGCATCGAGGAAGGACCGACTGCAGATGCGAGCGCACGACGGTCTGTGCCTCCAGCAAGGCCTGGATCCGTTCGGCCAACCGACTCGCCGTGAGCTGCGCTACCGGCGCGACCCACTGCTCGTGTCCAAAGATGTCCAAGCTGATGCCACGGGCCTTGACGCTGTAACCGATGCCGAAGGTCGGCACGCCCGAGGACAGGGCGGCAATCGTCGCATGCATCCGCGACCCGGCGAAGACGCGGAGCCGGGAGATCACCCATTTGATCTGCCGACAGTCATCGCCCCTGGCATCATACAGCCAGATTCCATCTCTCGCACCGGTCGGCAATCGTTCCCTCAGGGCTTTCAAGAACCCGTAATCGTCGTTGGCGGGGAAGATGTCCGGCGACATCATCACGTGCGGTATCAACACCATCGGAGCGGTCGTCTTCCGGCGAACCTCCGCGACCATGCGGACGGCCTCGGCCATCCAGTCGCGCGCGGAGAGCTGATTGTATCGTATCATCAGGGGGGCCAGATTGATCCCGATCGCGCCCGTCTGCAGGGCCTGCTCGATCTCGTCCGGCAGTTCCGTCGGACAAGCGGGCAGCAGGAACGCGGGATCGGCCACCCGGCGGACGTTGTCCCGGACACCCATCTCCGCCAGGTAGTTTTCCGTCAGCGGTTCCCGCACGGTAATCAAATCCACGTGGCGAAGCAGGTCGGCCAAACGCCGCTCCCACCTCGGCCGGCTCGAGAACGGCCCAACGGACGCGGCCCAGACTACGGTGGGCACTCGTCGCTGGATCGCGGCATGCAGAGGGCTGAAGAACAGCAATGTCGCCAGGAAACCGTAGTCGTAGGAGAGGTTGTCGCCTCCAACCGCAAGCACCGCTGCTGCACGATCCAGGGCGCGATGCACTCTCATGGTTGGGAACCGGCCCAGAACCCGCGAACGGACAACGCCGGTGCCCCAGAAATAATAGGCCGGCGAACCGCGCCGGCCGACCTCCCACAGTTGTCCGGCGGAATTCCTGTCCGCCTCGCGAGTCTGAAAGTGCGGATGGTCGTTGTAGAAGAGGTTGGCGTGGAGCCGGGGAAGCTCCGGCAAGTAGCGATCCAGAATCGTCTGCGTGCACCAGCGCAGCGCCTGGCAGCCGCGATTGCCGTCGAGGTTGTTCCCATGGAGAATCAAGGTGTCGGCCGGCAGTGCAGAAAGATGTATCATACAGTCGGTGGTCATGACCTCTCCTGATGGCTTCCTCATCGAGCCTTGAGGACCTATGTTATGGGACCGGCTATCGGTTCATCTGTGCACAGTTCGCCGGCCGCTGACTCTGCTCCGGCATCAATCACCGCACAGGATAGCCAATGGGGTAACGCCTGCCAAGAGGAATCCTGTTTCTGTGTGGGCGGCAATTTGCCGGTCGAACCGATCCCCCGTTCGCCGGCGCACCTTACAGCGAGAACAGCGATGCCAAGTCAGGATCGACAGGGACCCCCGCCTGTTGGAGCGGCGAAGTCAGGTGATTCAGATGGCACGCCCCCGTCAGACCGAAACGCCGGCGTCGGCCGTCGCGCAACACAAGCTCGCACCCTGCATTGCGGTTCATCGCTGAGTGTTCAGCAAGAACAAAATTCGTGTAGAAGTTGTGCGTAGATAGTCGGAAGAATGCGTTTGTACCTGACGATAGACATCTTGCTGTGAGTATTGTATTATATTTAGTACATGCCCATGGATTGGACCCTCAATGTATGCGGCTTAGGACGTGGGAAACGGATTGAACGCCCCAAAATGATAGATGCAGGGTCGCGCTGCACGCCGAGGAGCAGCGAACCTGTCTGTCATGGCTTGAAACGTGGCGACGTTCTCCGAGTGCTATCGGGGGTTGGCAGATTCATAACTATCATCGTTACAGGAGTTTACGGCGTTTCCATCGCCCGATGGATCCATATATGGGTCACGCGGAACAGGAAGACCTGAACCGTGTCAATTGTGGGGAGTATGTGGAGTTGGCCAAGGGGAGAAGGCGGGGCCGCCAAGAAGATGTATGTGTGGCAGGACGGCCTTGCGGAGCCAATCTGGCAGATGGGTCAAATGATCAACTTCAGGACGTTTGACTGGAGTGTGCGGGTAGGCTAAAATGACGTTCGTGGAGGATAGGATAAGCAGGGTCTGGGTGGCAGTCTGAGCAGTTCCATGTGTGTTGTGCTCGCCGCCCCTGACGAAACCATGAGCGGCGCGGGGTGCTGGTGGATCGGGCACGTCACCACGAGTGGCGTGAGAGATCGTGGATTGTGCATATCTGCCCCATCACGGCTTGGCTTCTACGCTTCCTCTCGCATTGTTGCCGTGTAACGGCACAGATACATGCCGGCGGTACCGTTTTCTGCTGGCTGGAGGTGCACCGACGGGGACGGAGTCTGCCCTGGGACATCTCGGTCTCGTGCGTAGCTTGGACCTATAGGCGGGTGATCGGCGGTTCTCCGCAGGGCGTTCGGAAGGAGTGAGTGTGCTGACATACGCGTGCGTTCTTCTTGGTTCCGCTCTGCTGGCAGAGATGATCACGCCGATCGTGATTTGGCTGGCGTGGCGAGTCGGCGCGGTGGACAAGCCGGGCATACGCAGCGTCCATATTCACCCGGTGCCACGGATCGGCGGTGTGGCCATCTACTTGGCCGCCATGAGCCTGATCGTCTGTCTCCCATTCATTGACGGCAAGTTGGCCGAGAGCTTTCGTGACGTTCGGCTTCAGGTCATCGTGCTGCTCGGTTCCGCGACATCCATCTTCCTGATCGGGCTGGTGGATGATCTTTGGCGGCTGCCGGCTCGCGTCAAGTTCCTGGCCGAGCTATTGGCAGCGGCAGCATTGTGTCTCGTGGGCGTGCGGATTGGCAGCATCGGTCTGGGCGAGGGAGTCGAGCTCCAGTTGGGATGGTTGGGTTGGCCGATCACTATGCTGTGGATTGTCGGAATCACCAATGCCGTCAACATGAGTGACGGCTTGGACGGCCTGGCGGCGGGAGTCTCGGCGATCGCCTGCGGTGTGATCGCCATTTTCGCCGTTTACCACAGCACTCTCCACAGCGGACCGTCCCAGAGCAACGATATCATGATGGCCCTTTTCGCGCTGGCGTTGCTCGGCAGTCTCTGCGGCTTTCTGTTTTTCAACTTCAACCCCGCCAAGGTCTTCATGGGCGATTGCGGGAGTTTGTTCATCGGGTTCACGATCGCATCCACCAGCATCATGTGCGCGTCAAAGTCGGCGACCCTCGTGGGCTTGACGCTGCCGGCCCTGGTGCTGGGCATTCCGATCTTCGATACGCTGTTCGCCATGCTGCGGCGTTTTCTGGAACGCCGCTCCCTTTTCGCCCCGGACCAAAGTCACTTCCACCATCTGTTGCTCAGACAAGGTTTGCCGCAGAGACAGGCGGTCATTCTCGTCTACGGGCTGACCCTTCTGGCCGCCGGCCTCGGACTCCTGGCCATGGTGCGTAACAATGCCAGTTCCCTGATCGTCTTCGGAGGCATCGTGCTGCTCAACGTGTTCCTGTTCCGGATGGTGGGGGTCATTCGCGTGCGCGAGACACTGATTCGCCTCCGGGAGAAGTTTCAACGCGGGTCTGAGGAGCACAGCGACCGGAAGCATTTCGAGGAGCTGCAACTGCGCGTTCAGCAAGCGCGCGACCCGAAGGAACGCTGGAGGGCCATCTGTGAGGCGGCGGATCGCATGGATTTCGCCTGGATCTCCTTGAAGACGACCTACACCGACGGCCGGGTCGAGGAGGAATCTTGGATGGGACCGCAGACCCCATCGAGACCGCCAAGGATCGTCACGATGACGATCACCTTCGGCAACGGCGACCCGAATGCCTCTCGGAAGTTTGAAGCGGCGATCCGCACCCATGGCTCCGTCGAGGCCGCCAGCCGCAGAGCCTTGCTCTTCGGACGTCTGGTGGACGAGTTTGCCGGTACAGCAGAAGGGAAGAAAGGTTGATGCGTCGGCCGATGCGTTGACGCGAGACATCCATCCGTGTTGCAAAGGAGCCTATGTGATGATTTCCAATGCGCCGTCTGCGACGCGCTCGTTCAGCGTACCCACCCCGCTGAGCGTGATGGGGGTCCCGATCGTGCCCTTTGAAACCTACGATCACGCTCTCCAGTGTATCACAGAGACGATTGAATCGGGGCAGAAGTCGTCCTGTGTCGCGGTCAACCCGATCAAGATCCATCGGGCCTGGCAGGATCCCTCGTTGTTGAACATCCTGCGAGAGACGGAAATGTGCATTTGCGACGGTGTGGGGGTGTCGATCGCGGCGAAGATCCTGTGCGGGCGAAGCCTCCACCGGATGTGACTTGTTCTTCCGGCTCCTTTCTCTGGCCTCCGAGAAGCGGTGGGGCGTCTACCTGTTGGGAGCTTCCGTCGAATCGAACGCCGTCGCGCGCTCAAAACTGGAGAGGATGTACCCTGGTCTGAGGATTGTCGGCGGGCACCACGGGTACTTCGAGGATCCGCAGGAGGTGATCGAGCAGATCAATGCAGCCCGAACGGATCTGCTGTTTGTGGCCATGGGATCTCCCAAGCAAGAGTACTGGATCTGGCGCCACCGGCGAGCCATCAATGCGAGTTTCTGCATGGGCGTGGGTGGCAGTCTGGACATTGCGTCGGGCAGTCTCCGGCGGGCTCCGGCCATCTTTCGCCTGACGGGCACGGAATTCCTGTTCCGCTTTGCCCTGGAGCCGCGCAAAAGATTGTCCCATCAGGGAATCCTTCTTCGGTTTCTGTTCCGGGTCATTGGTACGAGACTGTCGGGCGCCGGTGTACTGCCGGCAGGGACACATGAAATCAATAGGGAATCGTGATGGCGGGTTGCAGATGCCTTGCAGATACATCCGAGCACGTTGGCGATGGAGTATGGTGAGCAGATGAACGAAAACGAGAGTCGACCAAAGAAGACCGAGCATGAAGACTCCGCGGATGGAAGGGAGGCCCGTCCCCTTTTCAATCCGATCAGGAGAGACCCTACGGATGCGGATAGATCCGGAGAGAAGGCAAGTGGCCCCAAGCGTCGACCAAGGCGTGTGATCATGGAAGGGGACGTGGCGGGCGACACGGGACGCCAGCCCCCTTCCGATCCAATCGCGCGGAATCCTAAGGATCTCGGCAGGCTCGGAGAGGAAATACAAATGGCGGAAGTCCGCCGCCGGCGCGGAGTCCGCGTGCTCGCAGCACGCGATCCATCGTCACAGGATTGGTCCTGGGGAATGAATCGGCATGGGCCGGCTTCGTCCTCAACGGCAGGTCTCTTGATGCCGGTTCTGCGATTCAAGTGGACCCTCGTCGTGGTCGCCATCTTGATTTCGGCTCCACCGATCGCCGCGATCTGGACACAGATCATTCCGAAGTACCAGGCCAGAGCCGAGATACGCATCCGACCGATCATCCCGCGCCTGGTTTTTCGGACCGATGAGAACGGGGCGATCCCTTTCTACGATTCCTTCGTGAACACCCAGGTTTCCGTGATCCGGGGTCTGACCGTTCTGCAGCGAGTGCTGGACCAGCCGGAAATCCAGAAAACACAGTGGTACAAGGCACCGTCACGCACGCTCGTGGAGCGGCTCAGCGGGAATACGGTCCCTCACATGGAGAGGCTCAGGGAGGGTCTTTCCGTTCGGCCTCGATCCCGGACGGAAATCATCGACGTCTCCTTTGTGGACGCCAGCGCCAGCGAGGCCAAGCTCATTGTCGATGCGGTCTTGGACCAATATGTGAAATTCATCGGGGAAACGTCGAATGCGACCGAGGACATGCTTTACCGCCAATTGGCGGAGCAGCAGAGATCGCTGCAGAATGAGATCGACGGGCGAGAGAAGATCCTCGCGGAGCTTCACAAATCGCTTGGCACGGAGTACCCGGAGCAGCTCGTCTCCAGCCAGAGGGTTCTTCTGGATCAGACGCGTGCCCGCCTCAAAGATCTGCAAGAACGCATTGTTTCACTGAAGTGGGGGATGGAGCAGACGGCCAGGGGCGATGGCAACGATGTGTCGACGGTTCCCGCCGTGATCGCGGATGAGAAGATGCGATATCAGGCGGACGCCGAATGGCGATTGCAGGATGTCAGGGTAAAGGGCTCGCAGCACCAGATTGACACCAGCATTTATGGTCCGAATCATCCGGGGCGAGCTCGGCTGATCAAGGACCTGGAATTCGCGCAAGAACTGCTTCGGCTGCGAGAGAAGCAACTGGACGAGTGGGCGGCGGTCGCCGGCGCTGACGGCCTTGACTACCCAGACGCATCGATGGGTCCAGAACGCCAACTGGCCTCCGCAACACATGAGGAACAGCGCGTGCAAGCGGAGTTGGAGAAGCAGCAGGCGGAGTTTCAGAAGCTTTTCGACAGCGTCCAACTCGTGGAGAAAGAAACCAATGCACTACAGCACAAGCGTGAGTTGTTCTTTGCGGTTCGGCAGCAATTGGATCAAAAGAATATGGAGCGGGGCGTTCCCGGCTCGATCGAGGTGCTGATGTCGGCCTTTTCACCCACCGAGCCTGCTCAAGATCGGCGGATCGTGTTCACGACCATGGTGCTGGTTCTGGGCCTCGGCCTCGGTGGCGGGGCGGCGTTCCTGCGGGCAAGCCGGGACCAGACTATTCATAGGGTCACAGACATGCCCCAGTCGATGCATATCTCGCTGATCGGGCAGTTGCCTTTGGTCCACATCCAAGAGCCGGCGGGCCTCTTGTCTGACGAAGTCACACAAAGCCAGACTCCCCTGGGCGAATCGGTGCGGACCATGCGCACCTCGCTGTTGTCGCGGCTCGATCAGCAGGGCAGCACGTCCGTGCTGATCACCAGCGCCACGCCGGGGACCGGCAAGTCCAGCTTCACGATGACCTTGGGCAAGAGCATGGCCCAGGCCGGCAAGAAGGTCCTCGTGATCGATGCAGACCTTCACAAGAGGTCTCTGTCGGAGAAATTCAAGCTTCTCGATGAGTTCGGTCTTCTGGATTCCCTGCGTCAAAGGTCCGTCGGTGAGCACCACATCTTCCCAACGGAGACGCCCGGTCTGAGCGTCATGCCTGCCGGAACGGCAAACGGGGATGGTGTGGTGGTGGAGGAGCTTGCCAATGGAGCGTTCAAGGTTTGCATCGATCAGCTTTCGACACAGCACCGCTACGACGTGATACTGGTGGATAGCCCCCCGGTTCTGCCGGTGGCGGATGCGGTGATCCTGGCGGGTCAGGTCGATGGCACGATCATGGTGGAGCGAGAGCGATTGTCCCGTCGCGCGAATGTGGCGGATGCTCTGACCCGTCTGGGTTCCGCGGGAGGACGTCTCCTGGGAATGGTGTTTGTGGGCTCGGCCAGCCCCGGCGGTTACGGATACGGTTATGGGTATGGATATGGTTATGGCCACCATCGCAAAGGAACGAAGGAGTCATGACTTGGAGACAACCCAAGGAGGTTTGTCGGGCGCGTCCATTGATTCGGCGGTGGTGGAGAAGCTGCGATCGATTGCCGTTCATGCCCTGGCAAGGATGTATTACCCCGAGCGGCGGCTTTTCGCCTTTCGATTGAGAAGAGACGGCGCCGGCGAAATCCTTGAGGGAGTGAGTCGGCGATACACCGCGACGGTCCTGATCGGCTTGGCGAGCGCAGACCGGCACGTGGCCGCCGAGGTGCTGGGCCGCCACAGTCCGGAGGATGTGTGCGACTACCTGCTGGACGACATGGAACGCATGGAAGACCTGGGGGAAGCAGCACTCACCACCTGGGCCGCGCGGGCCCTCGGCCACACGAAGGCCCGTGCGGCTATCAAGGCCCTGCAACGAATGGGACCCGGGCAACGCCCGTATCCGACGGTGGAATTGTCCTGGGCACTGACGGCCCTGGCCGTGGACCCCAAAGGCAGCGACATGGCCCAGACGGAGATGACGGCGCAAGCCCTGCTGGAGTCCTTCCGCCAGGAATCGGGTCTCTTTCCGCACTGGTCGGCCGGCTATGCCGCGCCGAGACTGCGGGCCCACGTCAGTTGCTTCGCCGATTTCGTATATCCGATCCAGGCGCTATCCTATTACCATCTTGCGACCGGTGACAGCCGGGCGGCCGAAGCGGCCTGTCGCTGCGCCGAGCGCATGTGCCAGTTGCAGGGGCCGGCCGGCCAGTGGTGGTGGCATTACGACCATCGAACCGGCCAGGTGGTGGAACGCTATCCGGTGTACTCGGTGCACCAGCATGCGATGGCTCCCATGGCCCTGTTCGCCCTGGCCAAAGCCTGCGGCCGGGATCATTCCGGCTCCATCGAGAGGAGCCTTCAATGGCTTTTCAATCCGCCCGAGAAAGCGGGGGTCCTGGTTGACCCCGAGCGCAACGTGATCTGGCGCAAAGTCGCCCGCCGCGAGCCCCGGCGACTGGTTCGCGGCGTGCAGGCAGTTGCCAGTTGCCTGCATCCCCGCCTCCGAGTGCCGGGGATGGATCTCCTCTTCCCGCCGACCGCAATCGACTACGAAAGCCGCCCCTATGAAATGGGCTGGATTCTCCATGTCTGGCGTGAGTCATGATCGCGCGATTGTTCTTCGACGATAACTTGCCGTTGGATCGAACCGTTCACACATGAGCCTTCGTATAACCGCCGTATACCTTCTTGTGGCCGTCCTTTCCGTCTATGCGTGGAAAGACTGGTTCAAGAGCCTCTGCGGACTGATTTTAATGATGGCGGTCATGGAGCATGAGGACATGCCGAAGGCCATGTTCGGCATCCAGGGGCTGAACCTGTGGAACGTGCTGTTCGTCGTGATATGCCTGGCCTGGATAGCCAGCCGTAGCCGTGAGGGGCTCACGTGGGATATGCCCCGCCGCATCATGGTGTTGCTGCTGATGTATCTTGGAGTGATTGTGGTTGGGGTATCGTGGGCCATTTTCGACCGCAGTCACATCGAGAGTTACCCCTTGAAGAGCCTGATCAGCGAGGAACTGATCAACACGATCAAATGGACTTTGCCG
>Ga0315275_10003216_pt1 | contig 15001 bp, 11 predicted proteins | sample YL17G03_0_MG_FD_205557 | JGI IMG/M metagenome (GOLD analysis project Ga0315275, IMG submission 205557) | Sediment microbial communities from Yellowstone Lake, YNP, Wyoming, USA - YL17G03_0 | ecosystem: Environmental > Aquatic > Freshwater > Lake > Sediment | place: USA: Wyoming | collected... | reverse complement strand
TGGATGGACCCGCGCATCAAGCTTGTCGCCTGCGGCAGCGGCGATCCGGATTGGGACCGCCCGGTGCTGGAGGCCACGGTCCGATACGTTGACTTCATCTCCGCGCACCACTACACCGTAACGGACGACTTGAAGGACTACTACGAGATCGTGGGCGCGGTGGCGCAGATGGAAGCGACGATTCACACTTCAGCGATGACCGCGGAGACCATTTCAGCAGCCGCGAAAAAGAAAACTCCAGTTTACGTTGCGTTCGACGAATGGAATATCCTCAACAATTGGAGCGACGGCGGGAAGCGTGACGATGTCCACAAGTTCGAGGTTCCTTACAACCTGCGCGACGCGTTGTGGGTGGCGGGCGCGCTTAACGCGCTGCAACGCAACTGCCGCATGGTGCGCTTGGCAAATCTCGCCCAACTGGTGAACGTCATTGCCCCGATGTACACAACGCCGGAAGGATTGCTTCTGAGGACGACCTACTATCCACTGGAACTTTACGCTAACCGCTCCGGGAGCATCGCTCTCGATGTCCTCACGGTTTCGCCCAGCTTTGAGACGCGGAATTGCGGGCCGCAAAATTATCTCGAAGTTTCCGGCACTTTCGAAGAGGAAAAGCGGCGCGTGACGCTCGCGGTCGTCAACCGGCGCCAAGAGGGCGACGTGGTCGCAAGCATCGACCTCGCTGGTGCGCGCGCCAAACCCGGCGGCCGGGCCTTCATCATCACCGGCGCCAGTCCTGAAGCGCAGAACACCTTTGAGAATCCCCGCGCTGTAATTACCCAGGAAGTTAAGTTTACGGAGACGGGCAACCGTTGGGAATATCGCTTCCCGCGCCACTCGATTTCCTGGCTGGAGTTCGAAGTGGAGGGATGAGGCAGCATTCGGTCGCGGTGCTTCCCCTCCGCGCCGGCAGGAGCGCCATTCAATCTGCAAGGCCGTAAAAGCGTTGGGCGTTTTCGCCCCAAACGGCCACTTGCTCGTTCATAGAGAGTTTCTTCAGAAAGTCCGCGACGATCTGCATCACCTCATCATGTCTTGCAGCCAGCGTGCAAACAGGCCAATCCGAGCCCACCATCACGCGCTTCGGCCCGAAGCATTCGAAGATCACGTCGAGATAAGGAGTGAAATCGGCCGACTTCCAGTGCTGCCAGTCGGCTTCTGTCACCATGCCAGAAATTTTGCAGAAGACGGTCGGAAAAGTTGCTAATCGCCGAATGTGGGCCTCCCACGGCGAAAGCTCACGCGCCTTGATGAGAGGCTTGGCGAGGTGATCGACGACGAAGGGCTGCTTCGGGAATCGCTTGACGAGCTCGCAGGCTACGGGCAGTTGGCGGGGAAAGAGCAGCAAGTCGTAAGTCAGGCCGTAGTTGGCCAGCCTGCCGATGCCGCGCACAAAATCCTCGCGCCGCATGAATTGGTCGTCCGGCTCGTCATGAACGATGTGCCGGACTCCGCGGAACTTGGCATGGCGAGCGAAAATCGAGAGTTGCTCGTCAACGCGCGGACTGCACAGGTCCACCCAGCCAACCACCGCCTTGATAAAAGGATATTGGTCCGCCAGTTCCAGCAACCAGTGACTTTCTTCCAGGCACTGTCGCGCCTGGACGGCGACGGTTCCGTCGATTGCCGCCGGCTTGAGCAGCGGCGCGAGGTCCGGCGGCAGGTAATCTCTCTTGAGTATCCCCATGCCGGATCCCATCCACCCATATTCGCGCGGGTTGTAGATCCAGAAGTGCTGATGCGCATCGACCTTCATGAGCTGACCTCCGATGAGCTCTGTGATTCGCGATTTATCCGAGCAGGTTGCGCATCACGAACAGCACGTTCGCCGGTCGCTCGGCGAGCCGGCGCATGTACCAGGGAAACCAGTAGGACCCGTACGCGACCAGGACGACGGATTTCCAGCCGCCATGGGCCAGGCGAATTTGTTCGGCGCGCTGAATCCCGTAAAGCATCTGGAATTCGTAATGGTTCTTGCTCAGTCCTTGCGCGGCCGCGTAATCGGCAATGCGGCGAATCAGATTGGTGTCATGCGTGGCAATCGCCGCGCGCACGCCGGCGCGACGCGCCTCTTCGCTGAGGAGTTGCTTGCTCAGCGCCAAGAAGTTTTCATCGACATTTCTCTTTTTTGGATACGCGACATCCGCAGGTTCCTTGTAGGCGCCCTTGACGAGCCGGATGGCCGCGCCGAGCGGAATCAGCGTGGCGAGGTCCGCCGCCGTCCGGTAGAGGTACGCTTGCAGACACACGCCGGCCTTCGGATGGTTGGTGTGCACTCGGCGGAATAACTCCAGCGTGACGTCAACGTAGTTGCTGGCTTCCATGTCGATCCAGACCGTGCTCTTCGGGCCTGCGCGCGCGTTGATTTTCGCGAGATTCGCGTAGCAGAGTTCGTTGTCGAGGTCGAGGCCGAGCTGCGTCAGCTTGACGGAGACTTCCGTGGTGAGGCCCGCCGACTGGATTTGGTCGAGGACGCCGAGGTAATGCCCGGTGACACTCTCTGCTTCCTTCGCGTCGGTAACGTTTTCTCCCAGGCGCGTGAAAACCGTGGCGATGCCGAGCTCCTGCAACCTGCGCGCGGCGGCAAGCGCGTCGCTGACCTCTTCGCCGGGCATGAAGCGCGCCACCGCTTTGCGCATGAAGCCGTAGCGCGGCAGACGCTCGCGCAGCCAGGTGTTCTGCGATCCCGCCAGAAGAATGCTTCGCATGACGCCCATCGCGACTTCACCTCGTTCCCGGCGCAGCGTGGGGAAAGATCGTTATCCGCAAATTCGTGCAGCCATACGGAATCAGCGTCAGTTCCTCTTCCGGCTCGCTCGTGCTCACGGGACTCATGGGCAGCGGGCCCGCGGAGCCATCGACCAAGCCCCATCCCGGAACCCGCCGCCCTTTGACTTTCAGGCGTAGCGGAGCGCCATCAGGCGAAAAAGGCGAATCGCCGACGGGGCGCTCCTCGACGGATTGATCTGGCGCTGGTATCTCCGCAAGGGCGTAATTCCACGGCGTCGTTGGCAAGACTTCCCAATCCGCGTGGGGCTCATCGCCTTTGACTTTTTTCCATTGCTCGCCGATGGGCAGTGAGAAGAGCAGCGGCCCGCGGTGGATGGCGATGCCATCGTGATACCAGCGATTCACCCGCAGGTTCATCGGGAACGACAGTTCCACCACGTCACCAGGTTTCCACTCGCGGTTGATGGCGTGGAAAGAGCCGGTCTTGACGCCCGCTTGCTTCGCGCCTTGAACGGTGATTGTCGCGCCCTCGGCCCAGGCCGGAATGCGAAGTACCAGCGGAAACTTTACCGGCGAAGCCGGTTGCACCGTAAGGCGAACCGTGTCGCGGAACGGATAATCAGTATCCTCCACGACGACCACATCAATCCCATTTGCGACTTTGGCGGTGACCTGGCTGGGAGCATAGGCGACCGCGGCGAGTCCGCCCTCGCGCGTGGCCATCCAGAGATGCGAAGTGAACTTCGGCCAGCCCTGATGCATGTTCGAAGTGCAGCAGCCGAAATTCGGCTCCAGGCCGAAGATGTTCGACTCCGGCCCGTTGTCCGTCCAATTCCGCTGCAGCACGCTGCACATCACCTGATTCACCTGCTGGTCGTACTGGTGCGCCCACATATCTTTCTTGAGGGTAGCGGGCAGGGCGTTGAAGGTGATGCGTTCGAGGCGGTCAGCGAGCGCCGGGTCACCGAGAATCGCCACATCCTGCTCGAGCGAGAACATCGCCTCGACGACGGTGCAGAGTTCCGTTCCCTGCGACGGATCGAGGCCCGCAAGATGCTCGTCGCAACTGTGGACGCCCGTGGCCTGGCCGTGGTAGCGGTCGAGCTGCGCGTAAAGCTGATGAATCGCATCGCGGTCGCTCGGGTCGCCGGAGATTTGCCACCACACCGCCGAAGTCTTGATGGCCATGGCATTGTTCACGCCATGCGAGTGCAGGTTCTGGTCTTGCTTCGTCATCTTCTGTTGGTATTTGAAGTCCGCGAAGTTGGCTTTCCAGTCAAACGACTGTGCGTGCAGCTTGCGTGCCAAATCCAGCAGCTTCGGATTGCCCGTGCGATTGTAGAGCCAGACGATGCTCAGGACTTCGTCTGCCCAGCGATGCTCGGCCCATTCTTTGAGCGGCGCCTGATCGAGCAGCTTCATCTGATAATTAAAGTACTTCTCCATGAGCGGAATAACGCGCGGGTCGCCCGTGGCCTCCTGATATTGTGTGAGGACTTTCAGCATGATCATGTTCGGCCACCAGGTGTCGCTCTCCTGTCGGGTGGTGCGATATTTTCCCCGCCCCAGCTCCGCGCCGATACGGCCGTCGGCGCGCTGGTGCTGGATGGTCCACTCGATCCACTTCTTTGCTTTATCGATGAGGCGCTGGTCGTCGAGGCCGTAAGCAAGAGGCACGAGCCCGTCGAGGTAATAAGGGCCGCGCTCCCAGCTCTCACCCGGCCCGCCGATCCAGCCGCTGTCGCGCAGGTCGGGCCAGAATTCGTCCAAGTGCCCGCTCAGGCCGTTGGCCTGAATCTGCAACTGGCGGCGCAGCCAGCCGCGCGGCTTGATGGAGCCGAGGGGCAAGGGAGCAAAGGCGTTCGAGGAAAGCGGCGCCTTGTTCCAATAAACTTGCGTGGCGGGAAGGTGCGGAGCGGTCACTGCCTGCGCGGCTTGCGGGGGTTGCCATCGCCCATCGAAGGCGGCAAGGGCGAGAAGCACAACGAAGATGATAAGCAGGCTGTAGGACGACCTGCGGCGAATCGAACCTCTCAACATGGAATCAGGACTCACGTCTATTGACCTCCTGGCAGACATTCCACCCTATCGCGGACTTCCCGTTTACCAACCATGCCCCACCTTCGTCAAGCGAAAAGCCTCCGCCCGGAGGGGCCAGCGCGAGCGCACAGTGTCCCATCTTGTCAGCCCGGCCTGCCGCCCTAAAGGGCGGCGCTACACGTGAAATCAGGCCGCCACCGACAAGCGTGCTGCACGTTGGGGCAGAGCAAATGGGTTATACTTAAATTTTCGCGGGGAAAGGACAATTCCGTAGCATCATCCATCTCGGGGAGGCGAATTCCTTCCCGCGGGATTTCCTGCGGAAGTGATGCCAATTTAGGGAATTTGTCGATGGGCAATGAGAAAACTAAAACGGCGGGGTTCGCCGGCTTGACCGTGGCGGCGTTTGAGAGCCGCCGCGCAAAAGAGATGGCCGCGCTGATTTCGAACCTGAGTGGGGTTCCGCTGGTGGCGCCTTCGGTGCGCGAAGTCCCGCTCGAAGACAATCCCGCCGCGTTTGAATTCGCAGAAAAACTCTTTGCGGGGAAGCTCGACGGCGTCATTTTCATGACGGGTGTTGGGACGCGGACATTGATCGAGGCATTGGAAACTCGTTACGAGCGCGCGAAGATTATCCAGGCGCTGGCCGGAACCACCGTCATCGCGCGTGGCCCAAAACCCGCTAAAGTTCTCCATGAATTCAACGTTCCCGTCACGATTGCCGTCCCTGAGCCGAACACCTGGCGGGAGATCTTGGAGGAACTGGACGAGAACCCGCGCGGATTCACGCTCGCGGGCAGCCGCGTCGCCGTCCAGGAATACGGCATTGCCAACGAAGCGTTCATGCAGGAGTTGAAAAATCGCGGCGTGGATGTGCTGCGGGTCCCGGTGTACCGCTGGGCGCTGCCGGAAGACCCTGCCCCGCTGCGCGATGCACTCGACGCCATCCTCGTCGGCAGCGTTCGCGTGGCGCTGTTCACCAACGCGACGCAGGTGTATCACATCCTCCAGGTTGCGGCGGAGAACGGTACGCGGGACCGCCTGCTCGAAGCGCTGCGCGGCTGCGTGATTTGCTCGGTCGGGCCGACGTGCACCGAAGCCCTGGTTGCGAACGGCATTGGGGTGGATTTGCAGCCGGAGCATTCCAAAATGGGGACGCTGGTGCATGAGGCAGCGAAACACGCGGCTGGACTGCTTATGAAGAAGGCCGTAGAGCCGGCCGGAACTTGTCCCGATCCCATCGGGAGGCCGGCACGTGTGGCTGCCGAGCTAAAGCCCGGCGCTACGCCGGCACCGTGGAATGATTCCCGCTTTATGAAGGCTTGCCGCCGCGAGCCGGTGGACGCGACGCCCGTCTGGCTGATGCGCCAGGCGGGGCGTTACATGAAAGAGTATCGCGACGTGCGCGCGCGCGTGCCGTTCCTGGAACTCTGCAAGAATCCCGATTTGGTTTCGGAAGTCACCGTCACTGCGGCCGAGCGGCTGGGCGTCGATGCCGCGATCATCTTCGCCGATCTCTTGCTGATCGTCGAACCGCTGGGTTATCGCTTGGAATACGACACGGGCGAGGGGCCGGTCATCACGCCCGGACTCCGGGAGCCCGCCGACGTCGATCGCCTTCGCGAAGTGGAGCCGGAAGAATCGCTCGGGTATGTCTACGACGCCATCCGCCAGACGCGCGCCGACCTTAACCCGCAGACGCCGCTCATCGGTTTTGCCGGTTGCCCGTTCACGCTGGCCTCCTACATTATCGAGGGGGGCGGGTCGAAAAACTACGTCCACACCAAAAGCCTGATGTACCGCGACCCGGGGGCCTGGCGCGCCCTGATGGAACACCTCGCGCGCAGTCTCGCCAAATATATCAACGGCCAGATTGCGGCGGGCGTGCAGGCGGTTCAGGTTTTCGATACCTGGGTCGGCTGCCTGGGACCGGAGGACTATCGCGAGTTCGTGCTTCCCTACACGCGCATGATGATTCAGGGTATTACGCCCGGAACGCCGGTTATCCATTTTGGAACGGGCAACGCCATGCTGCTCGAGGCCATGCGCGACGCGGGCGGAAATATCATCGGCGTGGACTCCCGGGTCGAGCTGGATGAGGCCTGGGCACGCCTGGGCGACGGCGTGGGCGTGCAGGGCAACCTCGATCCCATCGTGCTCTACGCGGACCGGCCCTACATCCGGCGGCGCGTGGAGCGGATCCTGCGGCAGGCCGGCGGGCGGCCCGGGCACATCTTCAACCTCGGCCACGGCATCTTGCCCGATACGCCGGTCGAGAACGTGGTCGAGCTGGTGAAGATGGTGCACGAGATGAGCGCGCGGCGACCCTAGGGAGCCAGGAGCAAGAAGCCGGAAGCCAGGAGTCGACAGACGGCCCCTCGATCGTCTTGACCGCGACTGGCAAGTGTGCTAGACTACACTGGTGGTTATTGGACGGGAGAGAGAGTCCGGCCCTGAGACGCACGGGTAGCCTATTGATCTCCGCGCTTGCAGGGGTCTCTCCCCCAATGGCGGGCAGAGAAAACGCAGCGGTGGCGTGGGGGCCCCAAACTCCATGGGAACTGTCGAGGCGGGGCCGAAAGGCGGAAACGCGACCATGTAAAAAATCGCAAAATGCAAAAACGAAGCCATCATGTTATTGAAAACAAAGGGACGGCAAAACATCTGGCGTGCGGTTGGCGAGTCGATGGCCGGCAGTAGCGATTCAAGTTATTGAAAACAAAGTGTCTTAAACATACTGCACAGCGAACCTCGGGCCGCGCGCGGCCGGCTGGAATGCCGTCAAATTATTGAAAACAAGGCAGAAATATTGAGGACAGTAAGCGCGATGGGAGAATAATCGCACCATGGATCGGCCGGCCAAAAACCCGCCCGCGAAAGAGGAAGGCGCTTGGGGTGTTCTGCTGTTGGCGCACGGCGCACCGGACCGGCAGAAGGACATTCCCGAGTTCTTGCTTAATGTGCGCGGCGGGCGCCCTCTGCCGAACGTGGTGGTGAAGGAGATTGCTCACCGCTACAGCCTGATTGGCGGCGGCTCGCCGCTTCTGCGACTGACGAACCTCCAGGCGGAGGCTCTAGCCAGAGTTCTTGCCCATCCGGTTTACGTGGGCATGCGAAACTGGAAGCCCTTTATCGCGGAGAGCGTCCGCCGGCTGAACCTGGACGGAGTGAAGAAGGTTGTGGCGTTGTGTCTCGCCCCGCAGAATTCCCGCACCAGCATCGGGCTTTACAAGCAGCATCTGCTGGACGCGATTCAAAAACACGCGCCTCGCCTTCGGGTGAATTTCATCGAGAGCTGGCACGACCACCCGCTGCTGATCGCGGCGTTTTGCGAGAAGGTGGCGGCGGCGCGCACCCGCGCGGAGAGCGAGGCGGGCAAGCCTGTTCCGGTGATCTTCACGGCGCACAGCGTTCCGGAAAAGACCATCGCGGACGGAGACCCCTACGAGCAGCAAGCGCGCGCGACTGCCGCGCTGGTGGCCCGGGCACTAAGGCTCTCCGACTATCGCCTGGCCTTTCAGAGCCAGGGAATGACGCCTGAGCCCTGGATTGGCCCGACGGTGGAGTCGCAGATCAACGAACTTGCGGCCGCCGGCGAACGCCATGTCCTCCTCGCGCCGATCGGGTTTGTGTGCGACCACATCGAGATTCTCTATGATATCGACGTGGTCTTCCGGGACCATGGCAAGGCCAAAGGCGTAACCGTCCACCGTTCGGAATCGCTCAACGACAGCCCGCTCTTCATCAAGGCGCTGGCGGCTATCGTCTCGGAGAAAATGCAGTAGCCCCGGTCCCGCCGGGCGGGACTGGCGCCGGTGCCGCCCTGAAGGGTGGCGCGACGCGAAAGTCAACACACCTTACTCTTGAAGGAAGCATTGTGCCCGCTTCGGTCGAGCGTCGTCGCATTGCCGTGTTGGGCGGAGGCATTTCCGGCCTGACCGCGGCGTACACGCTCGCCCGGGCGCGGCGCGCGGGCGCTCCGATTGAGGAGTTGTTGATCGAGGCACAGGAGCGCCTGGGCGGAGTCATCCGGACGGAGCATATCGAAGGTTTCGTAATCGAAGCCGGGCCCGACAGCTTCCTCGCGGAAAAACCCGAGGCCGCCGCGCTGGCCCGCGAACTTGGGCTGGGCGACTCGCTCCTGGGCTCGAACGACCGCGAGCGGCGCACTTACATTCTCCATCACGGCCGGTTGGTGCCGCTCCCAGACGGGCTGATGTTGCTGGTTCCCACGCGCCTCTGGCCGATGGTGGCGACGCCCCTGCTGCCCCTGCGCAGCAAATTGGCGATGGCGGCCGAATGGTTCACTTCACCGCCGGGAGAGCGTCAGCCCGCAGACGAATCGGTGGCCAGCTTTGTGACCCGGCACTTCGGCGCGGCGATGCTGGAGAACATCGCCGACCCGCTGCTGGCGGGCGTTTACGGCGGCGACTCCGGCAGGCTGAGCGTGCGCTCGGTCTTGCCGCGTTTCTGGGAGATGGAACGGAAACACGGGAGCCTGACGCGCGCCACCCTCCAGGCGATGCGCCGTAGCCGGGAAGCGCTCACCAATGGCTCGGAGGTAGGGACGGGCCCGAGATCCAGCCCTGGCGGCGCCCTTCCGCTGTTCATGACTTTGAAAGGCGGACTCGCACAGTTAACTGATAAGTTAATTGGCCATCTCGAGCCATCCCACATCCACCTGGGCCGGCGAGTGTTGGGAATTGAGCCGGTCTCGGAAGGTGGGGCGCGCTATGCCTTACGTTGCGCGGACGGAGCCGCGCACAAATTCGACGCGATCGTCCTCGCTCTGCCCACGCACGAAGCCTGCCGGCTGCTCGCCGCCGTGAATCCAGCGCTCTCCGGGCTGCTCGGGGAGATTCCCTACAGTTCTTCGATGACGGTGTCGCTCGGGTATGAGGCGGGGACGGCGGCGGAACTCCCGCCGGGTTTCGGGTTCCTCGTGCCGCGCAAGGAGAAGCGGCGGATGCTTGCCTGCACCTTCGTGCACGGCAAATTCAAGCACCGCGCCCCGGAGGGTAAGGCGCTGCTGCGTTGTTTTCTGGGCGGGTCGCGCGACCCCGAAGTGTTGCAGCTTTCCGACGATGAAGCGGTCCCCATGGTGCGGCAGGAGATACGCGAAATCCTGGGCTTCACCGCCGAACCTCGGTTCGCGCGCGTGCATCGCTGGCCGTCGTCGATGGCGCAGTACGTGGTGGGACACGCCGAGCGTGTGAGCGCCATCCACGCGGAACTGGAAAAGCATCCGGGGCTGTATCTGGCTGGTAACGCCTATTCAGGGATTGGAATATCCGATTGTGTACGGACGGGCAGGGCGGCCGCAGAACGCGCGCTCGACGGGAAGTGATCTCGCAGGGCCGGCGTCCCCCGCCGGCGTTCCTGGCTAACCAACCTCCCGCAGGATCTTGAGCAAGCCTTCCAAAGACTCGCGAGTGCTTTCCATTTTGTTGCCGTCGGCGCGGCGGTAGTGCGTCTCGAGGGACATCGTCCCGGCGTACTTGTCCTCACGTAACGCCTTGAATTGGCCGCGAAAGTCGATCATGCCGTCTCCCACGGGAACCCAGGCCGGCTTTCCGGTCTGCGGGTCTTTCTTCGCGTCCTTGACGTGCACGTGCGCGAACCATCCGCGGACCTCGCGATAGCCGTCGGGGTAGGGGATTTCGCCGAGCATCGTCACGTTGCCGGGATCCCAGACGCCGCGCAGGTGGGGCGAGTTGACCTCGCGAAGCAGACGGCCGAGTTCCTTGCCGGTGCCGACGTTACAGGCGGGCTCGTTTTCGAGCACCAGTAGCATCTTGTTCTTGCCCGCCAGCGCCGCGGCCTTGGCCAGGCGGTCGCGGACGTGCGGGTAAGCTTTCTCCGGCTCATCGACGCGCCAGTAACTGAAGATGCGGATCTTGTTCGTGTCAAAAAGGCGGGCGATTTCAAAGGCTCGGCGCAACAGATCGTCAGTGTCCTGGTCGGTGAAGGTGGCGCTGAAGGTATCGCGCTTCTCATTCTCCTGCGCCGGCATCTCCGGCAGATTGTATTTGAAAAGGGGCGAGGCGATGTCGCTCACGCGGAAGCGCCGCTTGCGAATCAAGTCGCGGGCGCGGGTCAGCTCCTCCTGGGAAAGGTTCATGATGTTCTTTTTCGAGATTTCGCGCAGCTCGCAGTGGGTCAGATGGTGAGCGGCCAGGAAATCCAGCGCTTGATCCAGGTCCTCGGCGATCTCGTCGGTGATGATGCCCAGTTTGAACGGAATCGCAGGCTCGCTGGCTGCCGTGCGCGACATCGCCATCCGAGAGGCAGGCAAGGCGAGTAGCGCCGTCTCGAGGAAACCCCTCCGGGTGAATATCCATCGCATGGTTTAACCTCCGAGTCGAGATTGCGTGTTTGCGGCGTGTCGCCTGGTGGGCCACTGGGCGCGCCACAGGTTCCCAGGTTGGCTGCGTTGCCGCAGAATTATACCCGCCTGCTTCCTCACCGATATATCCGGACCCGAGTTAGCTCGCCGGCGCGACTCCGTCGGCAATTGTTGCAGCTCAATAATTCCGGGCATCCCAGCGAGCCTTCAGGCTCTCCAGGTTCCATGTTTCCTCCGCGTCCACGAATTCCAGGCCGATCATCCCCGCGTAGAAACCTTCAGCTTCTCCACTCCATACCACCCGCATGCGCTTCAATTTTTCTTCACCGGGCAGCTCGATCGACACTTCCGCGCCCATTTTCAGCAGAAAGCGTGTGTGGGCCCTTGCCCCTCGATCGTCGATAGAAACCACCTCGGCCCGGTCGAAGAAATCCCTGCCGGAGGAGTCCGTCCCGCGCAGAACCACCGGGATCTGAACCGGCATACGTCCATGTTGCCTTCGTTCGGTCGGGGGTTGCGTCATAAGGTCAACAAGCTGGAAGCCGGGCCAGCACTGCCGAATCCACCCATCCGCAGTTCCAGCGTCGAGCTGCCTGAAATCAAGGCTCGACAAAAAGGGAAGCAGAAAGACGCTGATAATAGTTGAGCGTCGGAACTTCGTCAACAGGCCTGATTGTATGCGCCCGGGCCGAGGCGCGAGCCCTGTTCCCGTTGCCTTCTGCTCTTGACTTGCCGCTTGCGGCCGCGGGGAGGGCTGGGCGGCGGCCCGAGCGACGGATGGACGTATGTCTGTTTGACTTCAGCGCGATTTGTTTCTTGGAATGGACAGGGCCAGTTGGTAGGACCACAGCCGAGCTAGTGAGACACATCCACCTTAAGCGCCGGTGGCACTGGTTGCCCGAGCCGGAGACGCTGCAGGCACTCGAGTTGCGAAAGAGTGCGGTCGAAAGACCGCTCGAGATTGCCTTCGTAGCGCTGAAGCCGATCAGTGACTTCTTGCTTAGGGACGAGGGCCGCGGCGGCTTTTATCCGATTGCGATCATCGCTGCGCCTACTCCAGTCCCAGAACATGGACTCATATACTTCAATCTTTTCCGTTCGCATGTTGACCATTGATTTTGCAGCATCGGCCGCGAGGCTAGATGAACCGTCTTGGCCCTTTCCCATCAATGCGAGTTCGCAATACTTGCTCGCCATTGGACCATCTGGATCGGGTCCCTTGTCTCCTTTAATTCCCTTCTCCGGGTCAATCACTCGAATCGTTACATGGCCCTTTTCTCCCTGTTCTTTCACGGGACCATAAAGGGTCCTAAGCGCTTCCCGATCTCGTTCCCAATCGAGCCCTTTCTCGCTAATCAGTTGGCGCAGCTTCTTAAGGGAGTCAAGGGCCAGTTCAAGTCCCACTTCGTTGTCGGTAGCGAGCGCGGACCCTATTAATCCCATATCCTTGGCAAAGAGTGCTGCAGTACGAACCTTGCTCTCCATGCCTCCCTCTTCGGCAGATTCGGCCTCCCTGGCAATTTCCGCTGCCTCCGCCTGAAGGAGGCGCCGATAGCGCCAAACTAACATGGCCAATTTTTCGCCGAGTATCTCCTCGAGCCTTCCCACCGGCTGAAGTGTTTCGACCATATCCGCAACGATCCTGTGATACTGGGCCCGCGACTCGTGGATACGTACAAGGCCAACAGTAAAGATGCCGTGGGTCTTCAAGGCCACCGTCTATAAGTCCGCCCACTGTCGCGGCTTTGTCGGCTATGGTGATGCGCATCCCGGGAACGTCTCTCCCCTGATCTTCAACCACGCCGAGATGCGCATGGCCGAAATCCGCGCGGTCAATCGGGCTCTGCGTAAGGCCTATGGCATCGCTCTCTGCTCCCTCGAAGAGCTCCCTCCCTGGGCCTTGAACGCTGAGCAGATTCCCCAATCGCGCCGGACGCTCCAGCCCCCGTCACCCTTTTCGAAAGGAGTCCAGCATGCGAATCAAGATTCAAGGTCTCAATCACACTCGAGAAAGGCTTCCCCTGGTCGAAGGGTTGGATCGGGCCCGGGTGGTCCGCTTCGAGCCCGCCGGCCACGCCGCGAAGCCCTGCCGGGCGGCTTCCTTCCTGATTTTGGAGCCAGCTTCTTATATGGGGCGCCACCTTCGTACCCGCCTCTACTGCCGCGACCGGGCGCTGTGGAAACTCCGCTGGTTCCTTTCGAACTTCGGCTATGACGCGGAGTTGCTAGCCGCCGAGGAGTTGGATGACCGCCGGGTGGTAGGGCTGGAAGGGGTGATTCGGTTGGCTTACTAGGGATCCGATGGGCATCGTCGGCTGGACGTCGAGGGCTTTGCCCCCACCGAGCGTTGGGCGGAGCTGTGCCAGCCACAGACACCCTCGTTCGGGGCTGCCGAAACTGCACGAGCTTAGTTGGCTGAACACAAGACTGCACGAGAAAGACTATTGGAGAAAGTAAAAGGAGGGGACCATGACATCAGATCATTACAGCTACACGCAGCTCTCAACCTACCTGCAATGCCCGCTCAAGTATAAGTACCACTACCTGGACGGCTGGCAGGAACGGGACGATAAGGCGAGCCTCGTCTTCGGCCGCGTCTTTCAGATGGCCGTCGAGAGTCAGTTCCTGGTGGAGGATTCCGTCCGCTTTTTCGCCGAGCATTGGACCCGTGTGAAGGAAGTACAGCTGGAGTACGCGAACGGCGACAGCTGGGAAAAGATGCTTGACCAAGGGCAGCAACTACTTACCCGATTTCGAGAAGACCAGCGAGTTCAAATTGAGGACGGGCGAACGGACTTCCAGGTCAAGATTCGGCGGCCCCTGTCGCTCAGCGAGCGCCATTTCCTGGCCTATATCGATGCCCTTGGCTGGGTGGATGGAATTCACTGCCTCATCGAGTGGAAGACCTCAACGCAGTCCTACCCGGAAAGCCTGCCGCGAATGCTGGAGCTTGACCCGCAGTTGGTCTGCTACTCCTGGGCCGCCCAGAAGCAGCAGGTGTGCCTGGTGAACTTCGTCCGCAAGAAGCAGCCGGAGGTCCAGTACCTACATGCCCGGATCCGCAAGCGCCAATGGAAGGCCCTGGAACAGACCATCGGTTTACTGGCCAGCGAGATGGAGGGAGGATACTTCTATCCCCGCTCCGGCATCCGCTACCCCAACAACCAGTGCCTGAACTGTTCCCACCTGGGATTGTGTTTGAGGAAGAAGGCCTTGGTAGAAGAGAAGCTGGTCAAGCCGGAGGAGCAGATGGTGCATGGATAATGCCAAGGCTCAGGAAGTCTTGAAGAAGATTGACGAGATCCTGCGCTGGGAGGCAAAGGTAGACCAGCAGAAGGACCAGCGGTTTGCGGAGCTCGGGAAGTACCTGTGTGAGGTACGGAACCAGGGGTACTGGCGGTTGGGGTACAGGAGCTTTGAGCATTTCCTGGAGGCCAAGTTCCCCGACTCCCGAAGGAAGGCTTACTACCTGATGTCGATCCATGACCATCTGCGGCAGATCCCGACCCAGGAGATTGAAAACCTGGGGTGGTCAAAGGCACTGGAGCTGGCCAAGGTGGCCCGCAGCGAAGGTCGACACTTCGACAGTGCAACCTGGTTGCACAGGGCGAAGGAGTCGACCAAGCAAGAGCTGAAGGAAGAAGTCTTCAAGTACTTCACAGGAGAAGACTACGAGCCCTACGAGATGGTCTATTTCAAGCTTTACGAGAGCCAGCTGCCGGTAGTGGAGAGAGCCCTTTACGTGGCCTCCCGGATGGTAGGAACAGAGAGGTCAAGAGGCTATCGCCTGGAGCTGATCTGTGCAGACTTCCTGGCAGGGAGGACGGAGGAGTCGACGCCGGAGGAGATCCTCTTATTGATTCATCGCCTGCTTACCCTGCTGCC
>Ga0315275_10003215_pt1 | contig 15002 bp, 12 predicted proteins | sample YL17G03_0_MG_FD_205557 | JGI IMG/M metagenome (GOLD analysis project Ga0315275, IMG submission 205557) | Sediment microbial communities from Yellowstone Lake, YNP, Wyoming, USA - YL17G03_0 | ecosystem: Environmental > Aquatic > Freshwater > Lake > Sediment | place: USA: Wyoming | collected... | reverse complement strand
CAGCCGCAGAACGAGTGGTCTGAAATGGGATTTGCTCGTAAACCCCGTGCCCCATACGGAAAACCTTTTTCAGGACAGCATAGAAGGATTCCTCCATTTTCTCACCCTCACTAACAGGGAAACGCTAAGCCGCGATGGGATAATGGACATCCTTCAGGTTATGGGCGTCACGCGGCAGAGCAAATTCCAGACGCTGTGCGAGCTAATTGTTGATGTGCGGATTGAAAAGTCCCCACTACAGGATGAGAACTTTCCCGGCCTGCTAAAACAAAGATATATTCTGCGCTTTAGAGACTATGATCCAAGCAGGGAGCCCATGATGGAGATTTTCCTCACACATGTAGAGAATATTCTCAATGCCTGGATTTCCGGTGCGAAAATAGAAGTTCAAAGAGAGATTGCAGGCAGCACGCCGGAATCCGCTCAAGCAAAGGAAATAAAATGAAAAATGAACAGTGGGAAGCTATTCATGAGATCTATACAAGGATGGAGAGGCTCTGTGGGAGAAGCCTCTATGTCTCTGAAGCATCACTCTTTGCCGGCACAGGTGAGCGGCCCGAGAATGAAGATATTCAGACAGGCGTTGGGGTGGAGGTCTACAGCTCCGACGATATAGTGAATATCCGTGCGGAACTCCGCACCCAACTCGATTTTCTGAAATCTACGCTTACTGAACAATATTCCGAGCGGGATACATACATCATACTTTTTGCCATAGTGGCGCAGATTGATGAACTGATCCAGACCAATTTTTTGCGAACCATAAACATAAGCTGGCCTCTTCTTCAGAAGGAACTCTTTCAAATCGACAATGCGGGAGAGGTCTTTTATGAAATTCTGGATGACATTCTGCCGAAGCCACAAACGCATACTTTTATCTATGAGGTTTATTATTTTTGTCTGCGTTACGGGTTTCGAGGACGTTATGAAAACAATCCTGTCAAGATTACCGAATATATGAAAAAGCTGCATGCAAGGCTTAAGCAGGCTGATATGCCCATTTTGCTTGGTGAAACCGAAGATGTCGGCCATATCAAGCAATTCAGCTCGCCCTACTGGAACTACCTGATAATGGCCGGTGTGCTTGTGGTTGGCTATCTTTTTTTCATGTTCCTGGGCAGGTATTTATAATGAGAAATCGCCGCGGCCATCCAGGCTTCGCGATGAAATTACGTGTATATTTTTAAAGGTCCTAGTGGTGCAGTCCATGCCTGATAAAATCGATGAACTTTTTTCTCCGGAGCGCCTGCGCAAGAGTTGGAAAAAAACCAAAGATCAGGCGGCGGGGCCGATCACTGGAGATAAGGAAGGGGGGTCCCCCTTCGAGATTTTTGAGCGTTTGCGGAACCTCATCCAGATAAAATTTTCAGGAGATGATGCGAGCGCGCTCAATTTCCTTTTGGATGATTTGCATGCCATTCTCACCCGCATGTTTCCGAATGTTGGAGAAAGCCAGAATCAGGCGATATCTCAGGCAGATATAGTCCCCGCATTTCACGATGTCCTGAACCGTATAGAGGATCTTGTAGACGCCTTCGAGGTTGCCCGCAGGAGAGAACGGAAATAGTGTCTTCACCCCCACCCCCTTGGTGCGCCATGCAGGCAGACAATGACAGAGATGTATTTTGTATGGAATTTTTCCTATGAACGAGCTGGAAGAAAAGGTGTCAAGAAGAATCCATGAATTCGATATCCTCTCCCTTCTCCGTCTCTTGATGTCCATGAACTACTCCCCGGAAGAAATCAGGTTCAGAAGTCACAACAGCATCTGTTCACAGCCCGGTTTGATTCATAGCATCAACTTCATGCGTGAGCCGGTTCGCGAAGCTGTCATTACCATGAACATGGGACTTCTGAGTGCCCAATCCCCTCTACCGGCCTATTTCAGGAAGAAGATGGAAAACGATATTGTCGGCGAGCGGTTATTCATCGACTTCATCGGGTATTTTGATCACCACCTGATCCGGGATTATATCAGCAATATTTACCCTGAGATTAACAGAATCTTTTTCCCTGACTGGGAGTTGACTAAACGGCGCTACCTTCAGATTCTTAACCTGAAGTCGTTAGGCACACTTCACTGGCTTTTTCAAACGGTTTTTCCTGAGATCGGGGTCAAAGTGGAGAACGCCGTATTAAACAGTGAAGTGCAGACACAACCGGTCCGTTTGGGGAAAACTGTTCTTGGCAACGATGCGGTCTTCGGCAACAAAACCAGCGTTGCTTTGCTCGGCAGGCGGGTGACCTTCTACAGTGAAGCAGAGATGACCGATACGCGGGTTCCCTGGCCGAAAGAAATTAAAAACCGGCTCGAGGGCCTGATATTTCCTGTCCTGCATCCGACGGGTATCGATTTGGAAATCTCTCTTATTTTGAAATCCCAGAAGAGATGGGTACGGCTTCACACGGAGACCTACCTGGGCTATGACAGGATTCGAAGCTCTGAAGACACCTACCGGCGAATCCGTATATTCAGAGGGCATATTGGCGAACCATTTCGTACGGCCGGGGAAGTTGCGGGAAATCATCGACACAAAAACACAATGACTGCCGCCGGATGATGGAGCAATTAACGTTACGGGGATATTTTGAAAGGAATGCAGATGGAATGTAAAAAATGCGGCATCGACCTTACCGGCAGGGAATACAGAAATGTCGCCCAGTGGCCCTTCTGCCTGGAATGTTTCCAGTCCCTGATGGAAAAGGCTGGAGAAAAGAAAGGTGAAACGAATAAGGCGCCCGCCCCGGAGCCGGTGCGGGAAACAAAAAAGTGTCTGGTGTGCGATCAGGAGATCGAAAAAGGTGGGGGCCGTGAAATGCTGGGATTTGCATTCTGCCTCCAATGTTATGAAAATCTGGTGAAAAGTCCTGATATCCCGCCCCGCACGGTAATTTATGATGAGGATGCAGGTATAGGCCCTTTGGAAAAGCAGGCGGTGGAACAGGTCCTCGTTGATTTTAGCACTTCTGTTCAGTGCAGCGGTTGCGGCAGGGAAATTCCGGCCATCAGCAGCAAGCAATTCAATGAACAGCCCTACTGCCCTGATTGCTATTATACACTCCCGGAAATAGCAGCTCAACAGCCCAGGCCATTTCCTGCTGCGGTTTCCGGAAAGCAGGAGGACGGTCTGAAATGCCAGGCCTGCCGGCGCCAGGTGCTTCCGGATAATCTGAGAACGGTCGAAGGTTTTGAAATCTGTCTGGCCTGCCTGACAACTGATCCGGACACGGCGCTTGATATTGCGCGTACCCGCCATCGCAAAATGCTGGAGAAAATCAAAAAAGAGCTATGATAAATCTTTACAGAAACCTTCCCTTTCATAGAGGAAAGGGTGGGGAGGGGCGGTTGTTTAAAATACCATGAGGTATATATTTTCACATTTCTCAATCAAATACGGGAGATTCCAATGAATATCGAACTTTTACAAGGAGCGCTCGAAATAAGCGAAAAGCCCGGCCTTGAAACCATCGACCCGCGGTTTACCGATATCGCTACCCTCGTGCAGGGGGGAAATTACGTGTACGCGGCGGCCAAATCCGAAGCGATCCTGGCGGAAAAGAACTATGACGTCCGCATCATCGGTTATTTTCTCTACGGCCATTTCATTGAGCAGGGTCTTCCGGCGTGTGCTGATGTCTATCTGTGCCTGACAGATCTTCTGCAAGACAACATTGATGCCCTGGGACCTGTGAAAAATCGCGAAAAGCATATCCAGACCATTTTGAACTGGCTGATGAAGCAGATTATCAAGACGTTGCAGTATGAGGAGGAAAAAAACAGCGTCTCTTATAGAAAGTGGATATCCGGAGTATCCAGCGATCAGGTGCAGGAGACTCTGGATGCAAGCAATAAACTGCGGCGTGTCCTGGGGCCTGTCCTGGAAGACGCGGCCGGCCCTGTACTTGAAGGCATGATGAAGATTAATGACTGGTTGATATCTTTTCAGCGCCTTGTTTATAAAGAGCCTGAGCCTGAACCTGAACCGGAAAAGGAAGAAGAACCGGAATTAATGGAAACAGGAAAAGAAAGGGAAGCAAGGGAAGAAGCGGAAGCTGAGGAAGCAATGGAGGAGGAACCGCGGAGGGAGGAGAGAAAGCCTGCCCCGGAGGCGGAGGAAGAAATAGCCGCCTTGGAAGGATCGTATCATCTGAGACTTCTCATGAAAAAACTGGAGGCCTTCGATCACCTGATCTCCTCGAAAAAATATGCCAGCGCCGCCATCATTGCCGACGACATCCACGCCATCATTGCCAACTTCGATCCCAGGATCTATTTCCCTCACTTGTTCGTCAGGTTTGCGCTCCAGTGTGCGGCAAATATCAACCATCTTACCGCCTATGTCGAATGCAAGGAAAGTGCGGCCTGGCAGGCCCTGCAGGAGTTGTACAAGGTCGACCTGGAAAGCTTTGTCGACTTTGATCCGGAGGCTGTCGATCTGGGCTCTTCCGGTGGAGGCGGAAGCTACGGGGCGCAGGATGAATATGAAAGCGGGCCCGGAGACGAGGATCAATAAACAGATTTATCAGCGTTCACACCATTGCTATTCTTCAATCGTTTAAGCAATTCTTTTCTTGAAAGAAAGGGGGTCGTATATGATTAAGCTAACAAAAGCCGAAGCTGAGCCTTTAAAGGAGCAGCGCGCTAAACTCGATATAACAGTCGCTCAGCAACTTTGGGATTTGTTTGAAAAGGAACAGCGGGTCGGCATGATGCAGTGTATTCGGACGCTGGTAGGCGTCGGGCTCGATCAGCTCAATGACTGGTTAAAGGATGGTACTGCCCTGCAGGGTGAGAAAAATATGAAGACTTTTCTTGCGAAAGAATGCAAAGGGCTCGATCTATGGGAAAATAAAGGTCAGCAGGTTCCAACTTTAGACATGTTCCAAAAGCTAAGCGGCCGCTCGGCCGATTGGTGGGACATCGGCAAGTGCGGCGGCTTCTTTCGGATGTATGCGACTTTCTTCGAATATTTCGGGAAGGGCGATGAAGGTCAGGAATCCTGGAAGCAGCATACTTCTACCGGAGCCTTGAAGGGATTGCCTTTCGGGAAGTATTCCCCTTTCGAGGGGAGAACAGGGGCGGCGGAGATAAAATTCCGAGAGACGCATCCGCGTGCAAGGTTGGGGGGACAATCGGCCCAAGTTCCAAAAGTGGTTGATGGTCTCGTGCATCGTCCATACGGAGATGAGTCGGGCTCTGCGGGGATCACGCTATTTAAATTGCTTCAATGGAGCACGATAAAAAAAATAGATACTTTATACGGACTGCCGGAGGGGGCGGATATCTCCGGCACCACCTGTGACCATCTTTTCGGCATATACCATACAATATATCTAATGGAGACAGGACGTTCCACGCCGAAATCTATCAAATTTTCCATGGGAAGCAACCCTGCCGATCTCGATTACATAAATGACAGGAAGCCGCTTATTATACTTCTGCCGCTCGTCCAGATGATACGGGAATACCATCATTCTCTCCTGGAAAGTGCAGCCGCTTTGTCTTTAAATGACATGATCGATTATAAAATAGGGTTCTATTCGTCACTCCTGGCGCTAAATTATGCGCGCACTTACAATGCGCAAGGAAAACTCAGTATAAAAGTCGTGCCATGGCGTCCCACCAATATCCCTCTCGCGAATACGGTGCGCACGTTATTGGCAGATGCGGAAAAGAAGGCGCCACATATGTATTGTTGTTCCTACGACGACAAGGCGAAAGGTACGGATGATGTCGGCTATTTATTGGATAAAAGCAACGAAGCAGAAGTCAAAAAATTCAAGGCATTGGCCCGTTTAGGTCCAGAGACCTATAATAATTTTCACCTATTGCAGGAAAAAATAACAATGAGCTTTATCGCAAGCCAGTTGCGGAGCGCTCAATTATTGAAGTAGGGCGGAGTCACAGGAGGATAAGGCGATGGCAACGGACAAATTAAAACTTTTTTTTGGTAAGCCGAAGACCGGCGCTAAAGCCAAAGATCAAAAAACTACTGAAAAAGACCGGTCCACAAAAACAATAGGGAAGCTTAAAGATGAGCATGAAAAGGAAGCAGTCCTGGTGATATGGAAATATAAAAGCATAGAAAGCTGTGGACATGCCGCTCTCAAGTTAAAAAAATTGGATGATGCGGATGATAAAGTAAAGCGATTGGATTATATCAGCTGGTGGCCGTCCGGGGGCTATATAGATACTGAGAAGGTGCAAAAGATAGCGAAGAAAAAATTGCCAGAGCAATTGGCGTACTTTCAGCCGAGACACGGAGGAGCTCACAAGGATTACCGGACTGATGAATCCGCTGAGTTGGGACAGAGTAAAAAAATAGCAATCTTTCTCTCATACCTCCATCAGGCCTGTAATAATGAGCTTCCTGATTTGGTGGACAAATACCTCAAAGGCGCCTGGCATGACTATCCGGGATATCATGAAGAATGGAAGACGATGGGTTTCAAGGAGGACTTCAGCAATATGGGCGATATTATCAAGCAGGACGGGATTGGCCTTGGTAAGCGTCAGAAGTTGCTGAAAGATTCACGGTACCGGGATCCGAAAACGCGGGGATTTGACCTCAGTAAGATGCGTGATGATGCCATAGAATACTCTATGCAAATGACTGATGAAGATCATATACGGGAAGAATTTTTCAAGTTTGAGACAGCGAAACTGCCGGATATGAAAATATATCTGCCGTGCGCGCACCTGAAGAGAATTATGAACCCTGACGCCGTTCCGCCGGTTCAATTCCGTTTCGTATGGGGGCTTTCACTGGACGCCATCAGGATTTCATGGAGAATTTTCAAGGGCGCCCCTAATCCGCAATGGCAGATGATAACAAATGAAATAAACTGTGCTTCGGTTGTCTGGAACAGGTTGATGGACGGTTATGCAGATGCTTTACTGGAAGGCAACACGGGAGACCTTATTGATGCGCTCAAAAGGGAAGTATTTATACAGCCAAATAATATCATCTCGCTGGGCGACAGGCTGGAGTTGGAATTAGTAAGACTCAACGCTCAACAGGGAATAATCGATGTTGCTACGAAAAAAAATTATCCGAAGGTTCGGGCGCTTACTGTGAGCGATAAGATCGCCCTCCATCAACCGGACAAAAATAATTGGCCTGCTATGCTTCAATCTGTGTTCTGGCAGGATATCAGCAAAACAAAAAATATCAGACCTCAGTTATTAAGAAAAATTGATGATGAGGTGAAGAACTTCGAGAATAAGAGCAAAGAGATAAAAAGGGACGAGGAACGCAGGATTATAAAAGCAATCATGCAGGACGATAGAAGATATGTGGATCTCAATGATGAACTGGACAAGGCAAGAAAATCCAAAGCGCCCGCTTTCCGTGTAAAGAGTCTAAAAGACAAAATCGAATATACGCGCAAAATGATGACCATCAACTTTAAAATGATCACAAAGCATCGGCATCAGAAGGTAAAATATCTTGTGAAGCTTCACAATGCGATTTACAAATATGTAGAGGCTGCCAAAACCGATGATGAGAGATTGCCCAGTGTGCTTCTCCTGGCACAATGCGTGGCATGCGCGTTTTTCGAAACGATGCATCACGGCGTTACTATAACCCTGCGGCCCCAGCAGCATTCGTTTGTTCCCGAGATTGCTGATGAAAATATTGATTACAAGGAAACGGTTGTGTCACCCACGGTGGATCTGCGGATCATGGGGAGCGGACCTGTCCCCACGGCGCCATCGGGTACAGGAAATGCACCCGTGTGAGAACTGCATGGGTATCCTTAAATGAATGTTCCGATTGTTGATAATACCGGCGGAAATCTTAGAAGTACTTTTTAGTCTCATGAGGGATGCGCTGTTTTATAAGCGTATGCATACGGTGTGAGTAAACGGCCGTCCGATCCCGTTCCAATTTGCATCCTGCAGCGGGCTGTCATGTTACGGTGTTTATCTTGGTGAGCGCTGCCTTGAGCTTGGCGTGCAACTCCTTGGGAACGGCTGTCAGGCTGTCGAGGGAATATTCGACGTCATTCATCTGGACGTTCCGACCATCGTCGAATAACTCGTAGTCTGTGATGAAGTACAGCGGAGGTTTGAGCTGGATTTGTCGACTGTCTTTCGTAACGAGCTGGTTGAACTCGGTCTGATCGCGGCAGACGACCGAGCGGGATGTTTTCGTTTTGATTGTGTGAGAGGCGCCGCTGTATACGACAAACATTCCCGTGGCCGCAGCCGCCACGACGCCGAACGCATGTCCCATGCCGAGCAGGGCATCCTGGTTCGAGTAGTCGCACAGAAAGTCGCGGATGCGCTCGCTTGCGATCCCGGCCTCGCGCAGAAACTTGCGGATATCCTCGATGGTTGCATCTGTCTTTGTGAAGGCCCGGTCATTGACAAGGTATGCTTTGCCGCCTTTGTTGCGGTTCCAGTCTTTAACCGTAGTATCCGGCGCCTTCTTCATCCCCATCGCCAGTCCTCGCTCATTCGCGGCCGGCGCAGTACAGCGCTCTATCGCCTTGCTGAGGGTCTTATCGAACTGACCGGCGGAATGGGAAATCCAGCGTCCGATGTTCTTTTTGCCGACAAGGTGCGTCAGTTCGTCCCGGAACGCCTGTAGTGCGGATAACAGTTCATGGAAGTTTATGGACAACTGAACCGTCGTTCGGCACGCAGTGGCTATCCTGATCTTGTCAGGATCATGCTTCCCCTTGAGGTAGGCGTCGATCTCGCCGACAATCCGGTTCTTCTCGATTACCAATGACATGGAGGTGTGCTCCTGAGGAATGTGTATTTCAAAGGTCTTTACTCATGTAGTAGAAATATAAGAAGAAGAGAGTTATGTGTCAAGCAGTTTATTACAAGAGGCGAAAGCCAAGGCTGAGGAAAGGGGGGGGATTAGTTATAGTATCCCTGGAATTCCCTATTTTGCTGTTGACATACAAGGAGCTTATTCCCTATACTTGACCTGTCAGAAAGGAGACCTCCAGAGAAATGAGGTACACATCATATTTTCATAAGGAGCAAGGAGGGATTGAGAATGTATAAACGATGGTTGTTGATCGGTGTATTACTGATAGCGCTGCCCGCATTTGCAGCGGAACAGGCAGGAATAATCAAGATCGCCAAAGGAACGGTTACCATTGAACGCGGCGGGCAGAAACTTGCGGCAGTGGCCGGTACACCGGTGTTTGCCGGGGACCGTATCATCACAGGAACGGACAGTTCTGTCGGTATTACCCTGCGCGATGACACACTCCTTTCCGCGGGACCAAAAAGCGTGCTTGTACTTGACCGCTTCGCGTTCGATACAACCACCCATGCCGGTACCATTAACGGTTCACTCACGCGCGGGACACTGGCAGTGGTGTCTGGAAAGATTGCCAAGCAATCATCAAACAATGTGCAATTCCGAACACCCGCGACGATCATCGGTGTCCGCGGCACCGAATTTATAATCGAAGCCCAGGGTAAAGAAGATTGATATGCGTGCGCTTTGTTTGTTAGTCTTGATCGTTGTAATGGTGGTAGGTTGCGCCGGACATGACCGGGTAGTGCTGCTTCCCGACCCGGAGGGCCACACCGGTACCTTGGTAGTAAAGACCGCCCAGGGAGAGACGGTACTCGACCGGCCCTACCAGGCGGCCGATGTGGATAGGGCTGGGCGGGTTGAAACGCGGACGCTGGCGCCTACAGAGGTGCGCCAGCAGTTCGGACAGGCACTGGCGGCTCAACCGCTTCGTCCGGTTTCCTTCACTCTGTATTTCCTTTTGGGCAGCATAGAGCTTGCGCCCGAGTCTACGCCTACATTGGATCTGCTGAAAGCGGAACTTGCACGTCGACCGGCCCCGGAGATTACTCTGATCGGACACACCGATCTCGTGGCCAGCGAATCATTCAACGATGCCCTTTCCCTCAAACGTGCCGAAGCGGTGCACGAGACAATAATAAGAGCAGGTATTACCGCTGCGTGGATCGAAGTCACGGGTCGCGGTAAACGAGAGCCGGTGGTGCAGACGGAGAACGGAGTGCCCGAACCGCGAAACCGCCGCGTCGAAATCAGGGTGCGTTAATCCACCGCCAATCCTTGCCAGCGTATAATGAGAACTACCAGGTCATCAGACTGCTCGGCATTGCCGACAAAGGTGCGCACGTCATCTCGCAAACGCCCTACGAGGGTTGAGGCCGAGGGGAGTGCGCCTTCACGCTCCAACAGTGCGGTCACACGGGCCTTTCCGTACAGTTCCCCCGATGCGTTCATTGCCTCTGTGATGCCGTCAGTAATCACGCAGATCGCGTCGCCAGGGGAGAGTTGCATCCTTTCCAACAGATAGTCTGGATCATCAGCCGCACACAACGCGGGATTTCCCTTACTTTTCAAACGGCTGACCACACCGGCAGCATCGATTCGCCACGGAGCCTCATGGCCGGCGATACAGTATTCGAGGGCGCCTTCCCGCACGTCGAGAATTGCGGCGAAGGTGGTCACAAACATCATCTCCGGGTTTTCCCTGGCCAGTTCCGCGTTCATTCTCTTGAGTATGTCGTGCACGTTTTGCCCCTCACGCACGGCAGCGCTCTTCGCTGTCATCTTGGTCATTGCCATGAACAGACTTGCCGGCAAGCCTTTGTCGGAGACATCGGCAACAATAAAGAACAATCTGTTCTCGTCAAGCAGATAAAAGTCATAGAGGTCACCGCCGACCTCCCGTGCCGGCTCGATCAGGGCTTCAAGGTCAAACCGTGTTTCTCCCGGGAAGGCCGTCGCTGCCTGGGGGAGTAAGCCCATCTGGATACGGCGCGCAGCTTCCATTTCACCGGCAACGCGAGCCGCGGCCTCTCGTTCGACTTGAAGCGCCTGCTGCACGGCGCGACGATTCCGGTCGGTCTCAATCAAGGTGCTGGCAAGCAGACAGGTGAATATGATGTTACAGCTCATCGAGAGTGAGGCTGCGTCAAACAATATGCCGGCGGTGTAGTAAAGAAAAAATCCGAGCGTAAGTAACGAAACCGCCAAGATTATGGCCAACACTATGGAAAGCCGGGGTTTAAAGGTCGGTATGGCGACGAGAAGAATGACGCCGCACGCCAGCAGGGTAGCCAGTTCCAGCCATGGCATCCAGACCGGCCGCGTCAGGAAACGTTGGTCGAAGATGTTTTCCAAAAACTGGGCGTGCACCTCTACTCCGGGAACGCGCTCCCCGCGGGGCGTCGTTACCGTATCGATTAAACCCAGCCCGGTGAGGCCGATCAGCACAAGTTTCTGCTGAAACACGTTGGGACTCACCTTGCCGGAGAGCACATCGATGGCAGAGACATAGCGGTCGGGAAGGAAAGGCGTGAAATGCACCAACGTTTCGCCGTTAGCCTGGGTTGGGACGCGAATATCACCGAGGCCGACATTCACAATGCCACGCGGTCCGGCCTCAACGACAATCGCCGGAAGGCCGCTTGCCACCCGGAGCAGTTCAAGCGATAACGACGGGACCAGCATTTCTCCCACAGCGGCGATCAACGGAATGCGCCGCACCACGCCCTTTTCCAGGTCCGTGTTCAAGAGCGCTTGCCCCGACGCAGCGTTTTCAAGCTCCGGCAGGCTTTTCAGAACAGCGGAAAAATGCCGCACGAATGGAGCAGCTTCGCCCCCGCGGACCATAATCGGGGCAGTGCGCATTGTGGTTGCGGTGGTCGGCGTCGGGTAATCGAAACCCGCCGCGCCAAGAACACTTGGTGTGCGGGCGATGACGGCGGCAAGCACATGGTCATTGTCCGGCAGCTTCAATAGTTGCTGCCGTAGGGCCGGATTAATGTGAGGCAGCGACTCCGCCATACGCGCCGGCGACATGCGGTCCGGCTCCGGCATGATGATATCGATCCCTATTGCTGCCGGCTGGAAGGCCGCAATGTGTTCGATGAGCGCCGCCAGACGTGTACGCGGCCACGGCCACTGGCCCAATGCCTTGAGACTGGCTTCATCGATGCCGACAATGGTGACGGGCGCTGAAATCCGCTCCCGGGGCAGTTGTCTCTGGTATGCGTCAAACAGGGACACTCGAAGCGTTTTGAAAGGGGAATGATCCTGGAAGAATAGCAGCGCGGCGAATACGGCCAGCAATGCCGCCGCGAATGGACGGCCGCGGCCAGAAGTGAGCGGTTGCAGGAGCCAGGTAAGCAGACGCGTCATCGGGTGACTTCTCCAACTTTCCTATATCTTCCAGCCACTTGAATCTTCGAACTCTCGAATCCTTGAATCATGAAGACAACAACTTTTTCGGAGATGAACCAAATTTTTTATGTGTGAAGTATAGGGAAAGCAGTTTTTTGTGTCAATGTAAAATTCACGTGTGACTTGCCTATTTTCTGTTGACACACAAGGAATGTATTCCCTATACTTGATAGGTAAAAAACGGTATTTTTATCAAGAGAGGAGACCCTCATGCCCAAAGTCCGATCGCTGAAAGCAAAAGCCGACTACAGAAGCCCCACGACCAAGGGGAAATATCAAGCCACGGATTTGCAGATCGACTGGGAGGGACCGGTCCTCCACCACAAAGATGGCCTCTTCTGGAAGAAGCTTGCCTTCAAAGACGTCGTCGGATTTCATGTAGGGGCCGAACCGGGCGGCAAACCCGACAAGTTCGGCAGGCTGAAGATTCTTCATATCATCAAACTTCATGAAGTGACTCACGGCAAGAAAGAACTCCGGGAATTCGCCATCCCTCCCGACGTCTTCGAGAACTGGCTCTACTGGATCATCCGCAGCCTGGTCAAGCACTCAGAGCTCTTTCTGTCGAAGGAACTAATCAAGCAGACTCCCTTGTCCGACAAGCACAAACTCAAAATGAAGGGTGTCGTAGACCTGTCCGTTTTTGATCGGTCTCACCAGATTTTCCTCGATGCGCTCAATACTGTTCAAAATCCCGAAAAGGCAAAAAATCTGCCCTCCTCACCTCTCTCAAGAGGCGAAGGTGGAACAAGTTTCGGCAAGTTGGGAAAGAAGCTCGGATCAGGCGGCAGCGGCACCCGTATTTATCCGATTATGAAACTGCTCAAACCGATCATCGTCGATGGAAAAGAGCAACGGCGCGAAGAACCCGTGGTCGTCAAGTTTTTTAGTTTTGATGTCAACAATTTAGAAGCAAGCCAAGAAACCGCGGCCGAGTTAGTGAAGGAGGCCCGCGTGCTGTCGCTCTTGGGGAAACATCCGAACATCGTCGCGCTTGTCGACGCGTCGCTTGCTGAAAAGGGCATTTGCCTCTTCATGGAAATGGGCAAGGGCAATCTCAAAGATCAAATACAAAAGACCCTCTTGAGCCAGGGTGCCCTTTCAATCCGCGATATCCTTGGTTTCGCACAGGACATTTTGGGAGGCATTGCTCACATGCACAAGTACCGGGTTTACCACCTGGATATGAAGCCCGAAAACGTCATCATTTGCCCGGGTAAGGGCGATGACGACATCGCCAAGATCATTGATTTCGGGCTCTCCCGGAGCGCAACGCTTCAGGCCAAGTCCCAACGATTTGAGGCGCCGGGACACTGGGCCGTTCAAGGCACGAATGGCTATATCAACCCCGAAGCCTGGGAGTGGGCAGGCAACGACATAACGAGAGAAATCTGTCTTGCCAAGAGAGACAGCTTTGCCGTGGGGATGACCATCATCAACGGTTTACTTGGCCCGTTCCTGGGAATGGATGAAGTGAAAGTCAACTTCGGTGAGCAAAAGCAGCATGTTCTCAGTCGTATAAATACCTGGAAGGATCGGCTCCGCAAAAAAATTAACAGAGACAGACTCCAGGACGAAGGGCTTTCGGACCTGGCGGAAGCCGCCATCGGCCTGATCGAGGAAAACCCCGACGCCCGTCTGGCCGTCCAAGATGCCCTGCGCCTGATCTGGAAAAACGCGGACATCGTGAAGAAGAAAGGCATATTCGAAATCGTAAAAATCTAAACTAATAGACGGTTTTTTTCCGTATGACCAGCAAATGAACCAAGTATTTCATGACACTGCGGTCATGAAGTCTCAGGGTCCAGGGGACATCTTCTTCAGAAATCAGTTCGAGTTCTTCAATGGCGTGGGGGTGGCCGCCTCCGAATAAAAGGGAGCGTAGTACCGCCGGGCTTGCGCCTTTATGCTCCGACCGCTGCGAGTGACCTCCCAGCCATGATTCCACGGGAGTGGCGTTGGCGGTCCAGTCATAGGGGGTGGACACCACGGCATTGCTGTCGGGCATGAGAATCCTGCCGAGTTCCTTCATGTGATCGAAAGGAGAGCACACGCAGTCCAGAACGTTGAGACTTACCGCCGCGGAAAATGTTTTGCTGGAAAAAGGAAGAGCTGTCGCGTCGCATACCCAGAAATCAACATTTTCCGACTTTTCGAATGCCGCTGGAAAATTCCTGCGTTCAAACGCGATTCCCCCACAGCGCCGGGGATAGGAAACGTATCCATTTTCCAGAATTGACGCAGCCATCTTCAGCATACCGAAATTCAGATCAACACCCAGGACGATTTCATCACACGCTTGCGCAAGTTCAAATGTTGTGCGGCCGACAGCACAGCCCATATCGATGACAGGCCCCCTCACCGTGCGGTCCATTGACGAGAGCCCTCGTCTGAGCAACTTTACGATCGACCCCGGCGAAACGGGCGGCTCCGTTTTTTGTTCATGGTCAAGGTCGCCGTAGTGATCAAACGCGTAGGTACTGAGATGCTGGCGTTGGGCATCAAAGGCCGATCCCGGGCCGTAGCAGTCTCCCAGAAGGCTTTCCATGGTATCCGTGAGATCGTCCCGGCAAAGGACCGGAAGTATGTTCTGCGAAATATAGGCTCTCAGGTTCGCCACAATGATGGGGATGCCGTCGATTACCGGATATTCGCTGAGGCACTGAGCGTTTGAGCAGATTAGAATCCCTTCTCTTAAATAATCAGTATCTCCTTTGAGGATAGATTGAATTTTCAGGAGTGATTCGCGTCCGGCCGACCGGCATACAGGGCATAAAGGTTTGAGTGCTTCAAAGTGAA
>Ga0315275_10003214_pt1 | contig 15002 bp, 14 predicted proteins | sample YL17G03_0_MG_FD_205557 | JGI IMG/M metagenome (GOLD analysis project Ga0315275, IMG submission 205557) | Sediment microbial communities from Yellowstone Lake, YNP, Wyoming, USA - YL17G03_0 | ecosystem: Environmental > Aquatic > Freshwater > Lake > Sediment | place: USA: Wyoming | collected... | reverse complement strand
CGACGCGTCCTTGGAGGAGGGTTTCTTAGCCAAATTCAACGCCTTGATCAAGACGCTAAGAACGGGATCCTGAACCCGCTTGCGGTCCCGCGACGATAAGGAGTCCATGATGAGGAGATACGCTCAAGTGATCAGGGTCAGACCGGAGATGTTCGAGGAATACGAGCGGCTCCATCGCGCGGTTTGGCCGGAGGTCCTGCGGATGATCCGGGAATGCAACATCCGGAACTACTCGATCTTCTTCCGGGACGGGCTTCTATTCAGCTATTTAGAATACGTCGGCTTGGATTACGCGGCCGATATGGCCAAAATGGCCGCCGACCCCAAAACGCGGGAATGGTGGGCTTTGACCGACCCCTGCCAGCAGCCCATCGAAACGGCCGTAAAAGACGAATGGTGGGCGCCTATGCAGGAATTGTTTCACTCCGATTGATCGGCTAATACGAACGCATTAGATAGTTTGACATCTGACTTTAAGCGGCCTGAAGCCGCCCTCACTCCGCCGACCCCCGGGGAACCAGTCCCGTCGGTTCCCCCCGTCGCACCTCTGTCGGCGACGCGGACGATTTCAGAGCCCCCCTCCGCTACGGGGGCTTGAGGACGGCATTCAGTGCCGTTCATACATTGTAACTTCTTTTATTGCGTTCGTATTAGCCTGACTTATTCATAAAAATGCCGATGCGTTGTTTAACTCAAGCGATATCTGCGATATCTCCGATAAACCGATTTCTCATTCGGTTTCCGGAAGTTTGTCTCAAAAAAACCGGCATTTTTACCCTCCGGGCGAGCCGATCCGACCGCATCTGCTTTGTTGCGAAGGGTTCGCAGTACCGGGAGTACAGCTTCACCCTCCGCGCCTCGCATCTGCAGCCGCCTCGACTCGTGAATAGGCCAGGTTAGCAGACAGTGACGGTCAGGCCTTCGGAGCTCGTCGCGAAGTCGAAGAACCGGGCCCGGTCGTTGGGAGGTTCCGATTCGAGGGCCGTCCGCGCGGCCGCGGCGTCCTCCCGCGACCTGCAGACGATGAGGAGGAACCCTCCCCCGCCCGCGCCGAGCAGTTTGGCTCCATGGATATGCGGTTTGATCCGCTTCAGGATCCCCTCGATCACGTCCGTCGTCGAGTCCGGGTCGATGGCCTTGTTCAGGTTCCAGGCAAGGTCTATGAGCTCGCCGAACGCCCGGATGTCCTTCGCAGACATGGCGCTTGCCATGGCGGGCGGAAAGGCGTGGAGTTGCCGCAGCGTCTCCATGGCCCCGCGATCGCGGTCGAGGTAATTGCCGACGACGAAGCGCAGGATGTTCTTGGCCAGCCGCCGGATCCCCGTGTAATAGAGGAGCGTCTGACCGCCGTTCACCGCCGGGTTCAAGACGTCCGGAGGGACGAAATGGATCCTGGGGTCCGGGATGAGCCCGGCCTCCGCGGTGATCATCTTCACGCCGCCGACCGCCCCGCCGATCTGGTCCTGCCAGCCGCCGCCCGTCGTCAGCTCTTGCTCGAGACGCAGCACGCCGTGGAAAAGCTCCTGCGGCGAAAGCCGCCGCCCGATCATCCTGTGGATGACGGCCATCAGGACGGCGCCCATGATGCTCGAAGTCCCCAGACCGCTGCCGCTCGGGATGGCGGCCAGCGTCGTCAGCTCAACGCCCCCGCCGAAGAGCTTCAACATATCCCTGAGCGTCCCGGCCTTCCGCGGCCAGGCGGCGGAGTCCGGCGAGAACCCCGACATGGCCAGGGCGGCTTTGGCCAGGGCGAACCGGCTCGACGGCTGCCTGTAATCGAGAAGGTCACGGAGCTCTCGGATGACGACCCGGGCGCCGTGATCGATGGAGCCGATGCGGATCTCCGGCTCGCCGATGACACGGGCATAGGCGTGGATGGGCGGCTGGCCGTTGAGGTTCACAGCCGCGTTGATGACCGAACCGCCGTGCTCCAGGGAATACGGAGGCGTGTCCGACCAGCCTCCGCCGAGGTCAAGCCGCGCCGGCGCCCTGCCCCATATGATCTCGTCGCTCCGAAGGGCGCTTTTCGGATGGTCCGCGTTCCTCCGGCTGCTCAGGACGATGGTCCGGCCGACGTTTTCGAACGCCGCATTCCTTGCCTCCTCCGCCCACGCGCCTGGGTTCTTGAACGCCTTTTCCCCAAGCCCGAGGCCGGCGAGCCAGGCTCTCTGGGCCGCGGACAGCCGCGCCCGGACCGCCCCGAGCGTCTCCTTCCAGCCGCGGTCGCCCTCCCCGGTCCCCCGCGCGACGGCCGAACCCATGGTGTGAAGCATCCTCGAAAATTCGAGCTGTTCCGTCCCGGGGAAGTATCTCTCGGCGCCGAAATGGAGAAAGGCTTCATCCAGGATCCTCGAGAGCCACTCCGCCCGTTTTTCGGGGCCGATCGTCCGGAAGACGAATGAAAGCTCGGCCGCGGAGAAGCCGCTATCCGGCCGGAACAGCCTTCGCAGGGAGCCCCTCAGCTCCCCGGCCCGGTTCTCTGCCCGCCTGAGGTGAAATTCGGGCTGGGAAGCCAGGCCGGCCATCTCCGCGCAGCTCAACCGGTCCGCCCTCTTCCAGGCCTTCCTCTGAGCGGGGGACGACCGCTTCGGCTCGAGCATCCATAGCCAGTCCATGTACCCTTCCGGCGAGCGGACGGCGGGGAAAAAGCGGCCGTTCCAGGCCTGACGCTCGCCGGGAGCAAGGCCTTCACCCCAGACGTCCCCCACCTTCGCATCCATGGCTTTGAGCCATTCTCCAATAGGGAGGCCCGCCAGGAGGGCACCTTCGCCGGCGGGCTTGTTGAGGATGTCATCGGTCCCATAGCACCGGACGAACCATGCCCGCTTCCCATTGCGATCGGCGCCTTCCAGAACATCGAGGGCGGCATTTTTCGGCAGGGCCAGGGAAGTCCTGACGTCCACTCCGGTGACGACGTTCCCTCCGCCCAATATCAGTTCCGAATGAACACGGCAGCCCTCGACCCAGGAGTCTTCCCCGGCGATCCGGCCGCCGCCGGAGACGTCGTTGTTGATCGAGAGCAGGGACCCTTCGTGCGAAGTCCCAAGGTCCATGCTCAAGAGGTCGCTGCCGCTCCGGATGAGCTGGCGCGGCGTCCCGAAGTGGATAAAGCCGCATCCGGGCAGGAGGGAAAGATGGAAGGGAATTTTTGAGACCTTGTCGAAGACCCGCCGCAGATGCCGCGGGCCGAGTCCGGAACCGGCCCGTTTCACGGCATCGGTATAACCGGAGAATTCGGCCTCCGTTCCCATGCCGCAGCAGACCTCGCGATAGAAATCGAGCCCGGCCTTTTCGACCCCGGCCGCCATGTCGCCTTCCCACTCGAGTCCGCCGGCGGCGTTTCTTTTGATCTTGAAGATCGTGATGAGTGCGACGGCGGCTCGGGCATCGAGGCTCATGACACCGATGTCCAGGACCGATCGGCCGTGTCTTTGAATGGCTCCTCTCCTAGACTGTTCGGCCGGCGAAGGTTTCTGGAGGAACAGGCGGACCCGCCCATCCCCGTCCGGGCAGAAGACCCCGTGGTTCGCGGCCAGCTCCGGGGCGGCGTAACAACCGAGGCCCGTGATCCCTTCATCAGCGAACTTAACGGCGGCTGCGTCAAATGTCAGGAGCACATCGCCCGTAGTCACGACGACCTGCCCCCTGCCTGGCGCCGTCCCGGGCAGGCCGAGGTAGACCGGGACAAGGCGGTCGAAGATCGTCATTCCCAGGGCGCGGTCGGATTCTCCGGGGATGGGGATGAGGATCTTGCCGCAGGGACCGTAGGCAGGCAGACGCTTGGAATCCCCGCCCGCGTGGACGATCAGGATCCGGAGCCGGGAGAGGGCCGCGGTCCAGGCTTTTGGGTCTGTTCCATTTGGGAGCTCCGGCCCGAGCTCACGTTCCAGAACCTTGAGCAGGGACCAGACCGTGCTCCCCCCGCTCCCGACGCGCTTGCCGCCTGGGTCCGCGACCGCCAGGACCTCGCGGACGCCGGGGATGAGTCCCAGGCCCTTGCGGAGGGCGAGCTGTTCCGAATAGGCGGATGCCTGACGCTCATTGGAAGCAGTGACGATCAGATAATCCCAGGCGCCGATCTTCATTTATTTGTTCTTGGCAGCCTCCACCTGGGCTTTGACCCAGGGGTAGGTCCGGGATAAACCGTCCTTTAACGAAAACTCGGACCTCCAGCCGATCGACGAGATCCGGTCGTTGCGGAAGTTGCGCGCCTTGACCCCGACGGGCCCTGCGACGTGCTTGAAGGATATCTTTTTGCCGGAGATCCCGACGATCACTCGCGCCAGGTCATCCACGCTCACATATTCCCGGCGGCCGATGTTGACCCCGTTCTCGAGGTCCGAACGCATGAGCTTAAGGATGCCGTTGAGGAGGTCCTCGATATACGTGTAGGCCCTCAGGGCCGTGCCGTCGCCCCAGACCTCGATCGTCCCGCCGTCCTCAACCTCGGCGATCTTCCGGCAGAGCGCCGCCGGGGCCTTCTCCCTTCCGCCGCGCCACGTCCCCTCCGGGCCATAAGTGTTCTGGAACCGGGCCAGGCGGACGGCCATCCCGGATCGGCGGCCATAGGCCATGGCCATGCGTTCGGCGTAGAGCTTCTCCCAGCCGTACTCGTTGTCGGGCCGGGCCGGATACGCGTCCTCTTCGCCGAGCTCCGGTTCGCCGGCCTCCATATCTCTGTAGACGCAAGCCGAGGAAGAGAAAAAGTAGCGCTTGACGCCGGCATTGCCGCTTGAGTGGACCATGTGGATATTGATCAGGGCGCTGTTCCGCATGATCTCGCACTCGGCCGAATGGATGAAGCCCATGCCGCCCATGTCGGCGGCCAATTGGAAGACCTCATCGAAGACCCCCTCCGACGCTTTGACCGCGGCCTGGCAGTTCTTCTCGTCCCTGAGGTCCATGACCCGGAAATCATCGGCGGCCGTAAGCGAAAATTCGGGGTGTTTCAGGTCGACGCCCCTGACCCAATAACCGTCCTTTTTCAGCTTTTTGACCAGGTGGCTCCCGATGAAGCCGCCTGCGCCGCATACCAAGGCTTTTTTCATGCTTCTTTCGTCCTTTCCATCGTCAACTTCCCGCAAGGCCCACCGCCCGCGAGGCCCAATTTATAGCACACGCCGGCCCGTCCCGTCGCCGAAATCGCCTCCTAGAGCCACTTCTTTTTCCGGAAGAAAATGAGCATGACGAAGGCCACGGCGACCATGACGCCGATGATCACGAAGTACCCTCCCCGCCACTCGAGCTCGGGCATGAACTTGAAGTTCATGCCATAGACGCCGGCAATGAAGGTCAGGGGGATGAAAATCGTGGCGATGATGGTCAGGACCTTCATGACCTCGTTCATGCGGTTGGAAACGCTCGAAAGGTAGGTTTCGAGCATCCCCGATAGGACGTCGCGGAGGGTTTCCACGGAATCGATCACCTGGATAGTGTGATCGTAAACATCGCGCAGGAAGACGTCCGTGGTCCCCTTGATGAGGGGGGTCTCGAGCCGCTCCAGCCCGTTGACGACCTCCCGGAGGGGCCAGACCGACTTTCTGATGAAGATCATCTCCCTCTTCAAGCTATGGATTTTCTGAAGGATCTCCCGCTTGGGATCGGTGACCAGCTCGTCCTCCAGCAACTCGATCTCCTCACTCAGCTTTTCCAGGAAGCCGAAATAGCCGTCCACGATGCCGTCGATGAGGGCGTACGCCAAGTAGTCCGGCCCGAGCTTCCTCAATCGCCCCTTGGCCTTGCGGATACGGTCCCTGACCGGATCGAAGACGCCGCTATCCTTCTCTTGGAAGGAGAGGACGAAGTTGGATCCGAGAACCAGGCTGACCTGCTGGATCTTCTCGTCGTGGTTCTTGATGCTGGGAACGAAGACCTTGAGCAGAAGGAAGATGTATTCGCCGTAATCCTCCATCTTCGGCCGCTCGGCCGTGTTCAGGATGTCCTCCTGGATGAGGGGGTGGAGGCTGAAGCGGTTGCCCAACTTTTCGATGATTCCGATGTCGTGCAAACCGTCCACGTTGATCCAGGTGACGGTCGATGTTTCTTTGAACTCGTAGCACTCTTCGACGGCTGCGACCTCCTTTTCCTGGAACGTCCCGTCGTCGTAGTCCATGACCGTGATCCGGGGCTTCTCGACATGCTTTTCGCCGACGTGGACCAGGGTCCCAGGGGGAAGTCCGGCCTTCCTCGGGCTTTTTTTAGCTTGCGTTGTCATGAACCGTTACCTCCCTCTCGCTCCAGGCTTCTCAGGCCCGGCAAGCGGAATTCTCGCCCTTCCTTAATATGCGAAAACCGGAGGAAAAGCAAGACGGGAAGTGCGAGCGGCCTGGAGCCGCCCTTGGCCCCCGGCCCCCGGGGAACCAGTCCCGTCGGTTCCCCCCATCGGATAAGCCGACGGGTCCCCCCTCCGCTACGGGGGCTTACGGGCGGCATCCAGTGCCGCCCAGTAAGAATTTGGCCCTTATTGACTCAATCACAAGAAAAGAGATGTTTTCAGGGGAATCTAGGATTTCCGAAAGGACGTGAGCCGGAATTCCGGGGATCACCGGAAATCGGCGTCATGGATTGAACGCCGCGATTTTGCTGACATAGGCCTCGACGTCGAATTTGCGGCCCAGGCCCGCGGCGATCATGTATCGGACCTTGCCGAAGATCGGGCGCTCCGGCCTGACCCTGTCGGGCTGGATCACGGAGCTTTACTTGAGGCGGGACTCGACGGCCGCCCAGTCGATGTTCTTGAAGAACGCCTCGATATAGTCCGCCTTCTTCAGCCCGTAATCGATCATGTAGGCGTGCTCGAAGACGTCCATGATCAGGAGAGGCGCGCCGCCGGCGGGGTGGGCGGTGTCGTGCTCGTTGATCCAGAAATTGATCAGCCGCCCGGAAGCCGGGTCCAGGTAGAGGGCGACCCAGCCGATGCCGCGCATCGTCCCGGTGGCTTTAAAATCCTTCTCCCACGCCTCATAGCTCCCGAATTCCCCGGCGAGTTTCCCGGCAAACTTTCCGGCCGTGTCGAGGGCCGCTTTCCCGCCCAGGTTCTCGAAGTAAAGTTCATGGAGCCTCATGCCGTTCCACTCCCAACCGAGCCGCCGCTTGAGCTCGGCGTACTCCGGTGTCCCCGCCTTGCCATCCTTAAGCATCTGGGCCGGCGTGTCGAGAACCTTGTTGGTGTTGGTGACATAGCCCTGATACAGCGTGAAGTGGTTTTTGAGAAGCGTCTCGCTGAATCCCGGCATACCGATGAGCTTGGTGTAATCCTTTGCGACGTAAGCCATGTTCCTTTCCTCCTTTTGGGCCGATCGCACCCCGGAGGGGAAGGCCCCGGTCGCAAGCCAGGCCGCTCCCCCGACGCCCGAAAGCGCAATGAAGTCCCGTCTGTTGATCATTATTTTCTCTCTCTTGTTAAATACTATCAATAACGTAGGAATTAAGCAAGGGGAAATTTCCATGGATTAGGACCAAGCGGGACAGCCTTTCCTCGGGCGTCGGGGACACATCTGAAGAGACGCGCGCCGCGGCGGCCGGATCTCATGCCGGCCTAATGTCCGAAAAGAAGCGAACCGCTCGTAGTGAACGTGCCGGCCACGGCGCCTGCCATCAGGCAGGCCAGGGTCGCGGCCAGGAGCGCCCTCAAGCCGATCCGCGAAAGGTCCTTGATCCGGGAGGGAGCCAGGGCCCCGGTCCCCCCGACGAAAATGGCCAGCGAAGCGAAATGGGCGAATCCGCACAGGGCGTAGGATGCGATGATGGCCGAGCGAACAGAGGTCAAACCGCCGCGCGCCATGAGATCGGCCAGATGCTGGTAGGCGACGACCTCCGTGGCCACCGCCCGCTCGCCGAGGAGCTTGGAGACGGGCAGGATGTCCGCGGGCGGAAGACCCAGGAGGGCGGTCAGGGGGTAGAGGACGTAGCCGAACAGGGATTTGAGGGACCATTCGAAATGAAGGCCGAAAAGCGTGTTGAGGCCCCCGCCCGCCCAGCCCAGGATCATGTCCAGCAGGGCCAGCAGGCCGAGGACGGCCAGCAGGAGGGCGACGATCCCCCCCAGCAGCTTGAGGCCGTCGTTGGCCCCGTTGATGACCGCAACCATGATGTTGTCCTCGCGCTCGTAGTGGGGCTTGACCTCCAGACCAAGCGTCCGCGGCCGGCCGGTCTCGGGCATGATGAGCTTGGCCATGACGATCGAGGCGGGTGCGGCGATGATCGAAGCCGAGACGAGGTGCCCGGCGATCGTCGGCAGCAGCCGGTTGAGAAAAATGACGTACACGGCCAGGACGGTCGAAGCGATCGTGGCCATGCCCGCGGTGATGATCGTGGTCAGCTCGGACAGGGTCATGTCCGAAAGATGGGGCTTGACCACGAGCGACGATTCGACGCCGACGAAGATGTTGCTCGAGACGCTCAGGGATTCCGCCCCGCTGATGCCCATGGTCTTGGTGAAGACCCGGGAGAAGAGGCGGATGAAGAAGGGCATGACACCGGCGTGGTACAGGGCTCCGATCAGGGCGGCAAAGAAAATGATCGTCGCCAAGCCCTGGAACAGGAGGAAGTTGCCGAGGGACGTCTCCCCGGATTCGTTCGTCGCGCCGGGGGGCAGGGCCAGCCGGCCGAAAATGAAACGGGTCCCGGCCTGGGCGCTGTCCAGGACCTTGATCACGGCGTCGTTGATGAAGAGAAAAACCTTGGTCCCGGCGGGGACGACGAAGACAAAGAAGGCGAAGAGGAGCTGGAGGCCGATGCCCCAGGCAACCACTCTCCAGTTGACCGTTTTGCGGTCGCTCGAAAGCAACCAGGCGACGAAGGCCAGGACGAAGATGCCGGTGAAGCTGATCAGATTGTAAATCGTCATGGAAACTCCTCCCCGTCCGGCGCCGGAGCGTTCCGGAACCCTACCTGAGAACGTCCTTGTCCTTCCGGAATATCTGCTTGAGCTGTTCCTTGCTCACGATGGACCCGGTCAAATTGACCGAGATGGTGAACCGCAGGGGGTTGTTCGACTTGAAAGGTATCCTCCCGGAAGAAGGATACTCTCTGCCTGAGATCGCTGTCAACAATATGAAAACGAACGCGACGCGGGGGGCCGGCCGGATCGTCTTTCCGGACGATCAAAAAATCCCCTAAAAGACGATAAAGGCGATGACCTTCATCGGGCCGCCGCACTTGGCGTGATCACGGGAAGTGGCAGTCTGGGGTTGTCAAGCGGCGTGCAGATTTACGAGCCGAATCACCGCGTCGTTCTACGAGCTCACCGTCAAAAAACGGGGACTCCTCCCTGGTGAACTCCTTTCAGCGCCTGATTGAAGTCTTTCAGACGGAAGCCGCGCCCGCTGCCGTCCTCGAACGCGATATGATCGGCTTGGCAGGTGAATTCGCACGGCAAAAAATGGTGGTTGAACGTCGCGCGCGAAACGTAATTCACGTATTACGGATTCTTTAGCGTCTCGTCGTGCCCGCCGACAGTGCGAAGCACGAGTGCGTCGCCGTGTATTTCGAATGTCAAACGCAGAGCGCGGCTCGCACGGGCTTCCCAGATGTCTGCCGTGCCCTGCATCTTTTTAACGCGTAAACTCGGATGGCGCAAGTCGGCGACGAGCAGGCGCAATGCTTTTTTGACCGACTCGACCTGCTTATCGCTCAGGTTCGCATACGCGCGTTGAAAACGTGCGGTGTAGAGGAACCGCATCAGCGTTTCCGTTTTCGCGCTTTATCAAGTTGGACGATCAAATCGTCCACATCCTGCGCTGCGTGGACGCGCCCGGCGACAATGTCCTCACTTGCCTCCCGCTCGGCGGCCTGCCATTCGGGCGACCAGAAAAATGTCTGGCTTTTGTCCACCATTTTCTTGGGTGTGAGGACGATACTGTCCGCGGCTACACGCACTTGCACATAGTCGCCTTCTGCGACACGCAGGGCGCGCCGCGCCGAGGCAGGCAGTGTGATTTGCCCATTGCGGGTAACTTTGGTCAGAGTCACTCTTGCCATCGGGAAATGCTCCGTCTACGAAATTACTAATTTAGCAATATTATACTTCCGGCGATAAAGATTGTCAACTGCGCTGCAATAAACGCGCACGAGACATGCTGTTAAGGAAAGGATTTTCCTTTTTTCCAGTTGTATTTAATTCCCGCTCCTGACGATGAATCTCCCCTCCTAAACCATGTCGATAGTATATCGCCGGCCGCGAGTCGTCGATCCGCGGGATCTTCTGGAAGACGCCCGCACTCATGAACCGTTTCCGGTTCATGAGTACAGGCGAAACCGCCGCCTCGTCCATGCCGCCCTCGTTCACCAGAAAATGGAGGTGCACGTGGAGATTGATCCGGTCCCCGAAGGTCTGGATGGTTAAGCCGCTTGGCATGACACGACGGGCAGAATCCCCTGGTGCGACAAGAGAACATAACGAGCCGCTCCTCAGCACAGTCAGAACACCGGATGCGGGCAGCGTTTCGCAGTCCTCATGAGACGGCAACGGATCATGAGGGCAAACCCGCATTTCAGGTTGCCGCAGTCAAGATACTTCTCGACCACCTCCTTGACGATCGGCCGGAAAAAACCGTCCTCATTCGTTTCGCGCCTGAGGACTGCAAAGCCCGTACTCCCGCTCGAAACGATTCTCATACTCCGTTAGGAACCTGTCGAAATGATGGAAGAGTACCCGGTAGAGGACGGTCCGCTCCGGATGTCGAGGACGATAGACTCCCGCCATAGCAGGAGAAAAGCCTCAAGAAACGGGCCAAAGTCACAAATACTCCCGCGTCTCCCTGAATACCGGCGACCGAATCGCGTCCACCGGCCCCATGCCCCCGAGGATCATCGACGCATTGAGGAGGGCGTCGAGCCAGGGAAGCTTCTCCAGTAAATGGTTGCCGCCGAGCCTCATGGCCCCGAGCGACTCGAAGATGACGGCCGGGGCGACGATGAAATGGCCGAGGAGTCGGCGGGCGAACCTCCCCCCAGGGCAGGAGCGGCTCGCTCTTGTGCTCATACATTCCGTGGACTTTGTATCACGAATGCGGCGCGGATCTGCGGCCATAAGAGCCCCTCAGGTCATGGACGCGGATCAGGACGATATCCCGGAGGGACGTGAACAGGGCGGAGAACAGCCGAACTTGGCTTCGGGCGTCGTCGGCCCAGGTCACGGGCACCTCCTTGATCGGGAAGCCGAACTTCTTCGCCAGAAAACACAGCTCCGCATCGAACGCCCAGCGCTCGATCATTGATGCTCGAAAGATCCTTTCCGCGGCCTCCCGGGAAAAACACTTGAAGCCGCAGGTAAAATCGCTGACCCTGACACCCAGGAAGACCTGCGCCAGCAGGACGAATCCCTTGCCCAGCATTTCCCGGACGAAGGGCTGGCGCCGCACGAGCCGGGCCCCCACCGTATTCCGGGTGCCGATAATCAAGCCATAGCCTCCGCAATACGGCAGGAACTTCTCGAACTCCGCGAGAGGGGTCGACAGGTCGATGTCCAGGAAGAGTCGGAACCGGCCCTCGGCCGCCAGCATTCCCCGTTTGACGGCATGACCCTTCCCGCGATTCCGGGGATAGGAGATGACGCGCGGCGCCGGAGCGCTGGACGAGGCTCCGAGCCTTTCGAGCGTTCGGTCCGTGGACCCGTCATTGACGACGACGATCTCGGCGGAGAACAGCCGGCGGGAGAAATAATCCGTGATAGCGCCGAGGTTTGCGATGCGGGCCTCCTCGTTAAACACGGGGACGATGACCGAAAGGAACGGCCCCTCTTGGTCCTGGCCCGGAATCCGGATCATGTCAGTGCCCCCCGGGTTCCCTGATCACCTTGAGTTGAAAGGGCTCCGGCCTGTTCAGAGAGACTTCGAAGGCATTCGAGCCCCAGATGAGGAATTCCCTTTGAACGTCACGATCGAGTTCGATCCGGATCCCGGACTCCGGCAATTCCCGGCTGAGGACGGGCTTGTCGTTGATACGGACGCTCACGAGCAACGGCGCTTTCGAGCTGGGATCCCGGGCCCTGACCTCGAAGGTTAGGGCCTGACGCCTCAGGCGGGGGGCGGCGACGGCCAGGGAAAATTCCATCCTCCCGGTCCCCTCGAGACGCCCGAAGAGCTTAAAATCTCCGGCATCACTGATCCGGAACGGCAAGGAACTCCTCTTCGCAAGAAGGGGGAAGGTAAAAAGGATGAGCACACAAGCCCCCATCGCCAGGGATTGCAGGGATCGGCGGAAGGGGACGCTCGGCGCTCCTGGGTCCCCTCGCAGGGGCATAACGGAAAGGATCGCGAAGAGAGGCAGATAATAATACTCCTCGGGACGCAAGCCATATCGCGTGAAGAACAGGAAATCCGCGAGCCCCAGGGCGAGGAACAGCCATAGGTTACTTTCCCGAAGATACTTGAGGGCGAGGAAATAAAGGGCTCCCAGGAGGCAGAGGCACAGGATCGTCGCCATCGTTTTCCGGTCGAAAAAGTAATGGGAAAAGCCGAGGGAGTGGGTCAGGAAAAGGCCGTTCCCCTGAGCATGGCTGTAGTGTCGAAAGCTGCGGACGAAATTGAGGATGAAGCTCCGGGGATAGAGGAGCGCCGGCAGGAACCCGAAGAGCAGCCCCGCGCCGAACGCGGCAAGGCCGCGCGGGCGGAGGCGACGGGTCTTGAGCGCGGCGATGGCGAAAATGGGGAAAAGCACGAAGAAGACCTGCCGCGTGGCCAACGCCAGGGCCAGGCAAAAGAAGAAGGCCTCGTCCTTCTTTTCGTAGAAACTGAAGAGGGCCAGGGCAATAACGAGCAGAAAAGGGAAATCCTGGACCGTCATCATGTAGAAGCGGAAGAGGCCCGAGGAGGCCATGATCCAGACGATCAGGAATCCGGCGAGGGGACGCCCGTGCTTTCGCTGATGCCCGTAAACGAGGAACAGCGTCAGAAGCAAGGATAGGTGAGAGATGAAGCGCATATCGAACTTGAGGAGGATGGCCGGCAGATAATAGAGCATCATCATCGGCAGATAGACGAAGGGGACGTTCCAGGGACAGTAGGTCTTATCGAACGGGTTGGAGAACGTCGATAGGTATTCCGCGGCTCCCCGGACGATGGGGAGCATGTCCGCCCGGTTGCAGCGGATGGGATAGAGATAGAGGAGATCGGCGTAACGCCACGTTTCGTAAAGGAGGACGACGCCGAGCAGGACGTCCAGGGCACAGGCCAGAACGCGGCGCGAAGCGAAGATCCGTTCGAGCCTGGCCTCCAGGCCGTCGGCCGAGGTCTTTGCATCGAGGATGAAAAAAGCCAAAATCGCCCCGACCAGCGCCAGGCTCAGGAGGTCATAGAAGGATCGGGGAATGGAAGCGGCGTTCAAATGGAACCGGGAGGCCTCAAGGATCTTCGTCACAGCAAGGATCAGCAGGATCCTCATGCTAGAACTCGGGCCCGGTCATGGACGGGGAACGGGATGAAACGAGCGTCCTCGTAGCGTCCATGGCGTGTTCCTTCGCTGGAGATCTTCCCCCGCAAATCGGATTATAGGTAACATGATGATGTGATGCACCTCCTCGGGGAGTTTGATAGACTCTCCGTGGAAAATCTTTTTTAAGGAGGTGCACAGATTAATTATGTCGGAATTGACCATCATCGTCAATGCTCTCACATAACGTTGATGGATCAGGAAGGCCAGGTGCTCCGATCATCCGGACGATTCCGGGGTTTGGGAATATTTATCGGTCCTAGTGGCAGTGGAGATCGCGGATCTCACCCGGTTCACCGATGCGGCTCATCTTCATGCCTATGCGGGGGTCATCCCCTCGATTCACAGCTCCGGCGATAAGACCTATCACCGCAAAATCATTCGGGCAGGAAATCGCTGGTTGCGGTGGGCGGCGGCGGAGGCGGTCTGGCCCGCGGCAAAGGCGCGAACAAAGCCAAAGTGGCCATGGCCAGGCGATTGTTGACGATCATCTACAAGGTCTGGAAGGAGGGACACAATGACATTGCTTATCGGAGATAACTCGGCCGCCTTGAGAAACTCCTTAATGGGCCGGTGACGGCCGCATTGTTTTATGGGTTAAGGGGCCGGGACCTGACGTTAGAGTGTGTGCGGACATAGCCTTCGGGCTAGGGGCACGGATAGAAGGGTGGTCCACAAGACCTAAAGAGAAGGCAAGAAAAGAAAGGAGAAGAAAAAAGAAAAAACCGCTTGCGTCACATCATCATAGAAAGAAATTCCTTTTTCCTTGGCATGGCGAACTCCCACTCTTGGCGATGAATCTCCCCTCCTCACCATGCCGATAATGTTTCGCCGGCCGCGCGCCGATGTCAAACGCCGCAATAAGCGGCGGCGGCCGGTGAAAATAAGATGCTCAAAAATCATCCGCGTTCGCCGGTTCACTCCAAAGTCAGAGGATCCGGAATGCCTTGGCCTTTAGCGGAGAGAAGCGGGTTTGCCGCCGGGAACGCGGTCTCAAGATCCTCGCTATTTTTCCTTGGCTTCGTCCTTGTCCTTGATCAGTCCGACCTTTTTCCGGATCTCGGTGTCAAGCTTGTCGGCGAGGTCCTTGTTCTCCTTGAGGAGCCGCTTCACGTTGTCCCGTCCCTGGCCCAGGCGCTCGCCGCCGTAGGAATACCAGGTCCCGGTCCTTTCCAGGATGCCGTGGTCGAGCCCGCAGTCCACGAGGTCCCCTTCCCGGGAAATCCCCTCGCCGAAGATGATGTCGAACTGGCATTCGCGAAAGGGCGGGGCCATCTTGTTCTTGACGATCTTGACCTTGGCCCGGTTGCCGATGGTGCTGTCGCCGTCCTTGAGGGTCGCCAGCCGGCGGATGTCGATCCTCATCGAGGAGTAGAACTTCAGCGCCCGCCCGCCCGTCGTCGTTTCCGGGTTGCCGATGAAGACGCCGATCTTCTCCCGGAGTTGGTTGATGAAGATGAAGCACGTTTTGGAACGGGCGACGATGGCCGTGAGCTTGCGCAGGGCCTGGGACATGAGGCGCGCCTGGAGGCCCATGTGGGCGTCGCCCATCTCGCCCTCGAGCTCGGCCT
>Ga0315275_10003211_pt1 | contig 15008 bp, 1 predicted proteins | sample YL17G03_0_MG_FD_205557 | JGI IMG/M metagenome (GOLD analysis project Ga0315275, IMG submission 205557) | Sediment microbial communities from Yellowstone Lake, YNP, Wyoming, USA - YL17G03_0 | ecosystem: Environmental > Aquatic > Freshwater > Lake > Sediment | place: USA: Wyoming | collected... | reverse complement strand
CCAGCAAGAAGGCAAGGCTCCAGGTGAATCTCGCAGGCATGCATCTGATTCTCAGCCACGACAAGGAAGCGGGCGAAATCATAGTCGCGGCGCACTTGACCGCACCGGATGACACGGAAGTCCAAATGGCGTATGCCAGCCACCTCATCGACACAGGCAAGTTTGACGATGCCATCTTGCTGCTGAGATCTCAGGATGCACCTTCTCCCAAATGCAAACTCATTCTGGCCCAGGCGTTGGCTCTGCGTAAGCAAGGACGTGACCAGCAAGATGCCGTAGACTTGCTTCGGCTTACTGATGAGAGACTTGCCCAACTCTACGAGCAACCGCCAGACTTGTCGATCGAGTGGACGCGGACGCTGCTGCGCCTGTGCTTGTACCGTGGGGAGCATGAGGTAGCAGCAGGCATACTGGCTGGCAAGGCGGCAGAGTGGCTGAGGCCGGAGGAGAGGCTCGCCTGGGAGGCTGACACGGCCCTTGCCTCAGGTGATAAGCCTGCTGCCACGGAAAAGGCAAAGCAGGCGCTGCTCCAACTCTCTGGAGACACCCATCCCATCACCCGCCGTCAACTGGCCATCACTCTCCATCGGTTGGGGTTGTACGCGGATTCCCTGGCTCTGTGGCTTGCAATCACGCCGCCGGACGGCGTTTCTCGTGAGGCCGACTATCTCCTGGACTGCGCACAGCGGACTGGCCGCGAGGACGTCGTACTCGATTTCTGCCGCCGGCTGCGAGAAGCCGGTGTCTTCGAGCCGCGCTATATCCGCGGAGAGTTGGCGATTCTCTGCCAAGCCAGCCCCGCCGAGACGCTCAGGCTCCTCGGCGATCTCCTGGAAGCTCCCATTGATGATGCCTTCAAACGCGAGTTGCGGGCATGGCGTTCATACATGGCTATACAAACGGACAAGACCGACCTGGTCGATGCGGTCCCAGAGCATCTACCCTCGGTGGCAGACCTCCGGGATGTGAGGACAGGACGTGCCGTGGTGGAGGTCCTGCGACACGGGCCAGACCCGATGGCGGCCGTGAGATACGCTTACGAGCTGTTCCGCAAGTTCCCGAACGAGTTGGATGCTCACATGGCAGTCGTTGCCTCTGTTCTGGGGTCGAAGATTGAGGTCCCGGACCCTGGCTCGGCGAAAGCTGGAACGGCCGTCATGTACAAAGAAGACGACTCCGGACATGCCGTGTGGGTCGTCATTGAGGACTCGCCTAGCCCGCGCCCCACTCTCTGCGAGCAAGGGCCCGGTACACCCATCGCTCAAGCGCTAATAGAGAAAAGTAAGGGAGACGCGTGTGTGCTACGCGACCGCCCACGTAGAACTGGGGTCGTGTTGGATATCGTCGACAAGTACGTGTACCGGTTCCGCCAGTGCATCTCGGAAATGGAGTCGCGGTTCTCTGGCACCGCCCCCATCTTCTCCATGCAATTGCCCACAAGGGCAGATGGGACACCTGACGTGGGGGAGTGGCTTAAACAGATCAAGGGCGTATACGAGAACGCGCCCAAGGCGGAACAATACTATAAGAACAAGCTAATGCCGCTTCACGTGCTTGGCGCACGTACAGGCGGCTCGGTTTTCGAGGTCGTTCAGCGCATGGCCGGTCGCCCAGATATCGGCCTGAAGTGTTGTGTTGGTGCCCTGGAGGAACGGGACGCAGCATTTGCTGCACTCCAGACGGCAGCGGCGGTAGTGATCGACGCCTCCGCTCTCAGTACGCTCTTCTTGCTCAAAACACACGGCGCTCTGGATATTGCCGAATTCCTTAAAGTGGCCACCCATGAATACGTTGTCTCGGAGCACACGTTGATGATGCTTCGAGAGTTGGGCAACTTCGAGTTTCAGCCCGATGGTGACAGGTTGTTTCTAGATGTATCAAGAGGTGAGGTGTCTGTCCACGCCGTTCCTGCCGATCAGATGAAGCGCGCCAAGGAAGACGTGGAGCAGTTCATCAAGACCCTCGAATCGACTACCACGGTTGCTGCCGGTACGAACTTGGTGACAAAGGGGGAACAAGACAAGAAGTTAAAGGAGGCTGCCGAGCAACTGCTGGGCAAAGAGGCACTGGACTCCGCATTCTTGGCAACGACGCCGGGACGCATGTTGTGGACCGATGATCTTGCCGCTGCGGCGCTTGTTTGCCCGGGCTTGGGCATCCGACGAGCGTGGACACAGGCAGTCGTTTTCTGGCTTGCACAGCAGGACCGCATCACCAAGGAGCAGGAACAAAGCATAACCTCGATCCTTCTGCGATGCAACTACACTTTCACTTCACTCAGACCGGATCACATCCTAGCAGCCGGAGATCGAGCGAACTGGGATGTCGATGCCGCCGAACTGCAGCCATTCCTGTCGTACTTTGGCACCCCATCTCTGAACCTACCAAGCAGGTTCAACCTTGCCAGTGGCGTGCTGAAGACTCTCTGGCAACGGAGCAGCCTGCATTTCGTGGCCGAAAGGGTGACGTTTCGGATTCTGTCGTCGCTGATGACCGTTCGGGAAGGAAGACAAGTTATCGAGGCCCTGGTTCAACACGCGGATAACATCTTCGGCCTGGACGTGTTGACGGCCCAGGCGTTCAGAGAGGCTGTTCAATCTTGGCTTCAGACGAACCGCGGCATCGTCCTGCCTTGAGCCTTGCCCAGATTAGCCCTCCCTCCCAGAGCGAATGCAGCGACCGGCCTTCATCTGCCGCCAGTCATCGCTGACATGGTGGATCCACTTGTTGATGTGAATTCGCAAACGGTTGCCGCTGCTCTCCCATCGGGCACCGTGGCCTTAACCAACTGGGGTCTGTCAACCAGAGCGTCTGAGAGTCTGAAACGGTTGCTGCTGGGCATCAACCGCAAGCGCTACGATCGGCCGCCTCAGGGGTTGCGTGCTTCACGGGGCTTTCCGCGATCCCACGTTTTCCCAGTAGGCGCCTCGGCCGCGGCCGACGAGGCGCACCTGGCCGGCGTGCTTCATCTCGCTCAAGACCTTCTTGATGAGCTGGACGCTGACCGCAGGCATCTGGCTGCTAAGGTCGGCCAACGTGAACGGCCCAACCTGGGACGCGACGGCCTGGCGCACGAGATCGCCTTTCGCTGGTCGTGAGGAAGTGGCTTCGACCTGTCGGGCAAACTCCAGGTAGGCCTGCCGCATAACGCCCAGGAAGTAGTTCCACCAGGGCGCAATCTTGTTGGTTCCTTCGTGCCAGCCTCGAGAGCATTCAGCCAGGACCCTGTAGTAATCGTCCTTGCTCTCTTCGACCAGCCGTTCCAGGCTGACATACCGGCTGACTGCGAACCCGTGCTGACCCAGGAGGAGCGTCGTCAGTAAGCGCGACACGCGGCCGTTGCCGTCGCGGAACGGATGGATGCAGAGGAAGTCGAAGACGAACGTCGCCACCACAAGCAGGGGAGGGATGCGGCCCGCCTCGACGGCCTCGCGGTAGTTGTCGCAGAGGGTTTCGATCGCAGCAGGGGTCTTCTTGGCAGACGTGGCCTTGAAGCGGACCCGGCGCTCGCCGCTGGGGAGAATCTCGATGATCTCGTTGTCGCGAGTCTTCCACTGCCCAGCATCACCCGAGGCGCGGCCTTGGGCAAGCGCGTGCAGATGCAAGATGACGGCTGGTTCAATAGTCACCAGATGCTTGCGGGAGAAGATCCAGTCGAGCGCCTTTCGATAGCCGGCGATCTCCTCTTCCGAGCGGTCACGGGGCCGGGACTTCCCCAGCACCACGGGGCGCAGGCGATCCGCCGGGATCGTCACCCCTTCGATCCGGTTGGACGATTCGGCACTCTGGATAATGGCCTGCTCGCGGAGCACCTCCAGGACCTCCGGCTTCTGCCGAATCCAGAGATCCTGCTTGCCCTTGGCCTCCATGCAGTTGCCGAGAAGCCAGCCGGTGCTCACCGGGATGGATGTAGCAGCCAGTTTGTTCGGGCGTAGGGTCAACATGACGCACCACCTTTCAATGACAGTAGCCTAATAATAGCCAATTCGGATTGCAATAGCCAATTCCCATTCCGGCGTCTCCAACCTTTCGGCTCAGGACCTTGTTTGGTAGACTGTATGACATGGCGGGTCGAGACTATTGGCCACAAACCTCGCGGCCAGCGCCGTGTCAGGCAAGGGGCAAAAGTGGGTCACTGAGTGGGTCAGTCGCCACTCGATGGTGGCTTGTTAGACGCGCTGGATGCTGATCTCGGCTTGGGGCCTACGCACAACAGGACCTGCCTTGGCAGTGTGACCTGGCGCTGAATACACAACCTTTGGTCAAAAAAGCCAAAATGCCCCCCGCGGCGAGAGCGTGCAGAAAAACTGCTCTTGTCGTATACGCTATATACATTCGTGACATCCCATCGCCTTTACGGAGTGTGTCACCGAGTGGGTCAGTCGTCACGTGGTGGTGACTTGTTTTCGACTGCTCAGTGACTTGTCATCCACTTGTAACCCTCATTTATGCCCGGAAAACGCGATGTAACCCTTTTGTTCACAAGCGCTTACGACCGGCATGTTGCTCTCCGGAGCCAAAGGTTAGAGGTTCGACTCCTCTTGGGGACGCCATCCTAAGTCACTTTTCTGGCCTTCGCGACGGATCTTCCAACCCATGTGGGCAGGATGGAGGCGCAGCCCGTTCGGTTTGCCCAACGGCCGCCGATTTCGGTCTTTCTCCGCTTGAGTTAGCCGAAGTCTGAGAGGGCTTCTCCCCCCGCGTCCCGGCAGGATGCCCATCACCACAAAACGGTCTGCGCGCCGCCCGCACCCATTGCGGTCGCTGTCTCGTCGAACGCAGTGAAGAGACGAAAGGGGGGGCCCCGGCGGCCTTTTCCCGCCTGGTGAGCACTTGGCTGAAGAGGCTCGTTTCCGGGAGGTCATGGTTTCCTTGCGGGTGGACGGCCGACCCGCCCCGTACGACGCGGGTTTTGGTGCATGGCCGGGGTTGACAGGCGCTGCGTTCGTTGAACCACAGGGTGTGGCTTAGGTACCTGCGAACGCTGCCAATAGGGGCAGAAGCGGCGCTACGATTCGGAGAAATCTCCGGACAACCGATTTGCTTTCCGCCCGAAATGGATTAGACTACCTGCGGGGAATCCGGGGTTGGTGCGCGCCAGCAAACTGCTCCCGAGGGGAAAGGTCGAATGCCTCCAGCCGGAGGACGTCCTGGGTGTCGCCGCGCCCCCGGTGTCGAGGGTCTGTCCCGGCCCGAGTTCGAGCCGCTGGAACCCCGCCTGCTTCTGACCACGGTCAGCGGCCCCATCTCCTCAGACGCCGTCTGGGGTATCACCACCGAGCCCTACGTCCTCATGGGCGAAGTGTCCGTGGACCCCGGCGTGAAACTTCAGATTGCCTCCGGCGTCCAGGTCACGGCCGATCCCGAAGATGGCGGAGGGATGTCGGTCTACGGCCAACTCGAGGCCGCCAACGCCCAGATCTATCTTGAATACCTCGACACCTATAGCGGTGCGCAAACGGACCTGGCGGGCTGCGACCTCTCCGACACATCCCTCTACTTTGAGATCGGCGCGGCCGGCACCGTCGCCAACGCCTACGGCGACTGGGAATCCTGGTCGGCCTCCATCGAGAGCGCCGCCGTCTCCATCACCGACTCGGCCGACATATCCAGCGTCTGGCTCGGCGATTCCGCCACGGTGACGAACAACACGATTTCCTTCGTCACCTTCGCGGGCGGCGCCCCGACGGTCCAGGACAACACCATCTACGGCGACCTCTACCTGGAAGATCCCGACGTCAGCTTGGTCAACGTCTCGGACAATGATTACCCGAGCGGCGTCTCGCGCATCCTCCTCAGTGGCACGCTGGACAATTCCCTAATTCTGGACACGGTGGACGGCCGCAGCCAGTACCAGATCAGCGCCAGCCTCCAGGTCGGCCCCGGAGCGGCGCTTTCCGCAGCGCCGGGCATCACTCTGGACTCCGCGGGCAATTACCTGACGATCACGGTCCAGGGAACCTTCACCGCCGCAGACGCTAATTTCTTCGAGACGGACTTCGAGGTCGAAAGCGGCGGGACGCTCAACCTGACGAACGTCCTCCTCGACCGCAGCAGTATCTACTTCGAGGACGGCTCCAGCGGCACGCTGGACGGCTGCTACGGCGACGACGATTCCTGGCGTCTGGACATCGAGAGCGACGCCGTCACCGTCCGCAACGGATGCGACAGTTTCGGGGCGGAACTCTACGCCTCCGCCACCATCCAGGACAGTTACCTGTACTGGCTCGATATATACGGCGGGGCGCCGACCGTCACCGGAAACACATTCTACGGCAACATCTACACCAACGATCCCGACACCGATTTTTCGGGCGTCTCGGGGAACACGTTCACCTCGCCGGACGCCGCAATCTGGATGTACGGCACGCTCGACGCATCCAAGACCCTCAGCGCGGTCAGCGACCTTTCGGCGTACGTCCTCCCGTATGTCATCCAGGAGAACCTGACGGTTGTCGCCGGGGCGACGCTCTCGACAGCATCGGACGTCATGCTGCAAAGCGACCCGGACGCCTACCCGGTGATCCAGGTGGACGGGACGTTCGATGTTTCGGGTGGCGACTTCACAAACACGCTCTTCACCGTCTCCAGCGGCGGCACGCTCGTCCTGACCGATTGCAGTCTTGACGGGACGACCGTCCTTTATCAGTCCGGTTCGCAAGGCACGCTCAGCGGCTGCTACGCCGACGACTCGTCCTGGAGCCTGACCGCCGACAGCCCGAATGTCACCGTCACAGGCGGTTCGAGCGACTTCACCGCCGTGCTGGCCGCCTCGGCCACGATTGCAAACAGCAACTTGGAGTGGCTGGAGATTCAGGATGGCGCGCCGACCATCACGGGCAACACGTTCAGCGGCGACCTGTACGTGGATGACCCCGACATAAGCCTGGCGGGCTTCTCGGATAATGACTTCGCGCCGGCGGCGGTGATCTGGATTCACGGCACGCTCGACAGTTCCAAGGAGTTGCCCGCAGTCAATGGCCTCTCGACCTACCAGATCATGGGCAATCTGACGGTCGGGGCCGGGGCGACTCTCACGACAGCCACGGGCGTGACGCTGCGGACCCAGGCGGGCGGCTACACGCAGATTACGGTGGATGGCACGTTGACTCTGGCCGAGGCATCCCTGCCGGATTCAACCTTCAACGTTTCCGGCACCGGCACGCTGAACCTGACGAATTGCCTGCTCGACGGGAGCGGGATCAGTTACGAGGCTGGCTCGCACGGGCTCCTCGACAGTTGCTACGCCGCCGCCGAATCCTGGGAACTGTACATCGGCAGCGATAGTGTCACGGTCAGCGACTCCAGCGGTTTCGGCGCGACGCTTGAGGCCTCGGCGACGATCACGGAAAGCGAACTGGACTGGCTGGAGGTGGACGGCGGGGCGCCGACCGTCACGAACTGCATCCTCTACGGCAATCTCTACGTCGGCGACCCCGACGCGGACCTTTCGGGGTTCACCAACACCACCTTCATGCCGGAGGCTTACATCGCCCTGTGGGGCACGCTCGACGGCTCCAAGACGCTGGGCGCGGTCGACGGCCTGTCGGACTACCTGCTGGAAGACAACCTGACGGTGGCGGCGGGGGCCACACTCGACCTGGCGACGGGCGTGACGCTTGACACCGCGCCGGGGTACAACCTGTGGGTCTATGTTGAAGGCATGCTGAGCGTTTCGGTCGGCAACTTCGCAGGAACCAACTTTGCGGTCTATGACGGCGGCACGCTGAATCTGACCAACTGTCGCATGGACGGCGATACAGTGTATTTCCAGGAGGGGTCCGGCGGCACGCTCGACGGATGTAACGCCCCGGGGAGTTACTGGAACCTCGACATCCAGACCGGCGGCGTGACCGTTGGCGGGTGCAGCGATCTCCAGAACGTCGTGGTCTATGACTTGGTCACCATCGAAGACACCTCGCTCGTGAACCTGGAGATTTACGGCGGCACGCCGACCGTCACCGAGAGCACAATCTCCGGCGACCTCTACCTGAACGACCCCGACATTGACCTCTCCGGCCTGTCGGACAACGACTACACGATGTTCGATCCCCGGATACGGTTCGAGGGGTACCTGGATGCAGACAAGACACTCACGGTCGTGGACAGCCTGTCCACGTCGCCGGTGACCGTCTGGGAACTGGTCGGCGACCTGACGATCCCGAACGGCGTCACACTGGATGTGGCCCCGGGTGTGACGCTGCGGATCAACGGCAACCTTTACCTCGAAGGGTCGCTGGCCCTCACCGACGTGGACCTCTCGGGTTCCACCATTGAGGTTCCAAGCGGCGGCACGCTGAACCTGACGAACTGCCGGATGGACGGCGCGTACATCGAGTACCAGGCCGGCTCAGCCGGCACGCTGGACGGCTGCTACGCCAATAGCGATGCCCCCTGGAACGTGCGGGCCGAGGGCGATGCGGTCGTCATCCGGAACTGCTCCGGGATCAACACCGCCACGCTGGGCGGTCTGGCCACACTGGGCGGGCCGGACCCGCTCACCCAGGGCTGTTTCGTTGATGACGTGTACCTCGTGGGCGGCGCGCCGACCGTCACCGGCAACACCATCTATGGCGCCATCCACATCCAGGACCCCGACACGGACATAGCCAATGTCTCGGGCAACTCGTACTGGAACGAGACCAGCGTCTTCTATATCTCGGGAACCCTCAATGGTTCCCGTACGCTGATTGCCACCGACGGCATTCACAGGTACGTGTTGGTGGGGTCCTTTGCGATTGCCGAGGGGGCGGCGCTCTCGACGGATCCGGGTGTGACGTTTGAGAAGACGACCACCGGCAGCCAGATGATCATCGTCGCGGGGTCGTTGACGACTTCCAACGGTACGTTCCGCAACACCACCCTGTATGTTCCGGCTACGGGCACGCTGAACCTGACGAACTCAAGCCTGTTTGCCGTGACCTTCGAGGCTGGCGCGAGCGGAACTCTCGACGGCTGTCACGGCTACTCCGGGAGTACGTGGACGCTGATCAACCGAAGTGCCGCCGTCGTCAACAACTGCACGGGCCTTGCCAGTGCGACCGTCACCGGCTCAGGCGTTCTTTCCGGCTGCACGCTATCGTACGCCACGCTTTCCGGCACGGCCGTCCTCCAGAACAGCACGCTGTCGTACGTGATTCTGGCCGGCGGTGCGCCGACCGTCACCGGCAACTACCTGACGGACCTTAACCCGGTCAGGGTCACCAACCCCAACACCGACCTCTCGGGCTACACCGGCAACACATACCAGTACAGCGGCCGGACGGTGCGGCTGAGCGGCACGGTCACTGGCGACGTGGTGCTCGGTCCGCTGGGCGGCGCCGCCGACCCGAACAAACTCACCACGTACGTCGCTTACAGCAGCCTGTCGGTCGCGCCGGGCGGGTCGCTGACGGTCGGCCCGGGCGCTGACCTCGACACGTGGAGCACCACGCTGATCGTCAACGGCACCTTTACCGTGGCCGGCGGCGGCACGAAGTACGGCAACGTGACGGTTTATGGCAGCCTGTATGGCCAGGCCGGGGCGACCTTCTGGGGCGGCATATTGCGAGCCGTCAGCGGCGGCCACATGGAGTTCGCCGACTGTACCCTCGACGGCCCGGACATCTACTACGACCCCGGCAGCACCGGTTCCGTCGCCGACAGCGGCGGGCCGAGCGCCTACTGGTACCTGTACCTGTATAGCGACGGCGTTGCGGTCACGGGGTCCAACCATTTCTGGCTCGCCATTGGCGCCAATGCCAGCGTGACGGGGTGTACCTTCACCGGCCTGGAATTCTACGCCGGCGCCCCGACGATTCAGAACAACACGATCACCGGCTCGCGGCCCATCTACATCTACGATGCGAACATCAGCTTCGCCAACTTCTCGGGCAACACCTACACCTTCGACGACCTGTACCCCGTGATCATCCTGGACCTGGGCGATGACGTGGAGACGACTCTGACGCTGGACCCGCAGCAGGGAATCCCGTATTACCGGCTGGGCTCCAGCCTCACCATCGCCGCAGGCGGCGAGTTGGTGGTGCCGGCGGGAACCTCCCTGCAGGGCGCCTCACAGACGATCTACGTCAACGGCATCTTCACCGCCACCGGCGCCGACCTGCGGGACCTGACGATTGTGGTGCGCGACGGCGGACAGGCCGACTTCACCGACTCGACCCTCAGCAACTGCCGCATCGTTTACGAGGAAGGGTCGAGCGGCACGGTTTCCGGGTGCGAGGCCGGCATCGAAAGTTCGTGGACCGTCGAAATCGCGAGCGACGCCGTTACGGTCGAGAACTGCACCGGCATTGACCACATAACGCTATCGGCCTCGGCCACCGTGACGACGAGCACCCTCGGGTACTTCGTCCTTTCGGGCGGCGCGCCGACCGCGAGCGGCAACACCGTCACGAGTGCCCGGCCCCTGCGTCTGACCGACCCCGATGTGGACCTGACGGGCTTTGCGGCCAACACCTTCACGGGCGAGGACCCGATCATCCTCATCCACGGCACGCTCGACGCGGACCGGATCCTCGTGGCCGTCGGACTGCTCGACACGTATCTTCTGGACGGAGGCCTAGAGATCGGCGCGGGTGCGGCTCTGGACCTTGCGGCCGGCGTCGCCTTCCTGACCACGTCCTACGACTCCGGCGACATTGACGTTTACGGAACGCTCACGCTCGACGGCGTCACCTTTAATTGCGTGGACGTGCGGGTGCACGACGGGGGCACGGCCAACCTGACGCACGGCACCTTCTACCAGCCCCCGGCCGTGACCGGGCCTTCCTCGACCGACGTTTGGGACGTGTCCACCGGCGCCTGGGTGACCAGTTACAGCGATGTCCTCCCCGGCAGCAACCTGACGAACATGTTCGGCGCCGCCTATGGCTCGGTCGAGGTGGGCAACGCCCTCTTCAGCGACACCAATGGGGCGGGGTACACGCATTGGCTGTACTGGCAGACGCCCGGCGTGGTCACCGTCAAGACGGTCTACCTCTACGCCTCGGGCGATAACAGCGGCATCAACCGGGCCTTCAATTTGTTTACCTTGAGGGCCCGGAACCTGAGCACAGGCTATTACGACACCCTTTACAGCACCACGGTGTCTATACCTTACGCTGGGCTGGTGGTGGCGGTAGAGTTGCCGACGGCGGTCCAAGCGCAGGAGTTCGAGGCCGAGTTCACCCAGGCCAGCAACTACCAGTGGAGCCGCGGGCCTCGCATCTTAGAACTTGACGCCTTCAGCTACGGTGTCGGCGACACGATCTTGTCGGCCGATGACGGCGGCACGCTGAACGTCTCCAGTGGCACGTTCGACGGCGGTCAGGTGACCTACCAGCCTGGCGCCGCGGGCTCCGTGGATGATTGCCACGGCACCGGCTGGTCCGTGACGGCCGACTCCGACTATGCCTCCGTCCTGAGCAGTTCCGGTTGCACTATCACCATAAGCGGGTCGCCTACCGTCCAGGGCAACACACTGGACCACCTTACCGTGACGGGTTCAGGTTCGCCGGCGATACTGGGCAACCACCTGGGTTACATCACGTTTGCCGGCAGCGGGACGCCCGTCATCCAGGGGAACACATTCACCGACCTGGAGCCGCTGCGCCTCGCGGACCCCGACCTGAGTTTGGCCAACGTTTCGGGCAACACGTTCCCGTCGGGGGCCGCAGTGCTTGTGGCCGGGACGCTTGATGGGTCGGTCACCTGGAGTGTCCTCGATGGCCTCAGCCGCTACAAACTGAACGGAACGCTGACGGTGGCCGCAACCGGCGAGCTCGATATCTCCACCGACGTCGAGGTCCTGACCCAGACCGGCAGCCAGGAACTGTACGTCCGTGGCACGCTCGACGCCACCGGGGCCACGCTGAACGTCCGGATCACGGCGGCGGCCAGCAGCGGCACAGTCAACCTCTCGGATTGCACCTTCCTCGGCGGGCGCGTGATTTATAGCTCCGGCGATGGCACCCCCGACTGCCTCGGCGGCACCCTCGACAACTGTTCCGGCACGTGGGACCTGTACGTCTACGGCGGCACGGTCACGATCCTGAACTCGATTGATGTCGGTGCGGTGGAGGCCTTCCGGCCGCTTTCGATCCCCTCGGGCAGCCACATCGGCAGCCTGATGATCGGGGATGCGGTGACCGTGACGGCAAGCACCCTCGGCTGGATCGAGGTCCGCGAAGGCTCCGAGCCGGTCGTCACCGGTTGCACGCTGACCGACGCCTTGCCGATCCGCCTGTTCGACCTCGAAGTGGACACGAGCGGCATCGCGGGCAATACCTACTCGGCTGCCGACCCGCGGGTCCAGATTAACAGCAACCTGTACGGCACCCGTACGCTCAATGCTGTGGACGGCCTCGATTCCTTCCTCGCGACGTACTTATGGGTGCAGCCGGGAGCCTCGCTCGCCCTCCCGACGGGGACCCGCATCGAGATTGCGGCCGGTTCCTCCCTCTATGTGGAAGGCACGCTGTCGGCCGAGGGGGTTAACTTCTTCGGCTCGACTATCTCCGTTCAGGGCGGGACGGTCAATCTGACCGAATGCAACCTGGCGAGCACGTGGCTGCAACTCCAGGACGGCAGTCACGGGTCCGTGGAGCACTGCGTTCTGGTGAACCTGGTCATCTACGATACGTCCACGGCCTCCGTGCATAACAACGACCTCGCGGCCGGAAACGTGTATGCCGCGGGCGGCCCGGGCACCACCATCAACCTGGAGAATAATTGGTGGGGCACGATTGACCCCGCCTTGATCGCAAACCTGATCTGGGACAGTAATGACGCAGCCGGGAGGCCCACGGTAGACTTCGAGCCGTTCCTGACCAGTCCGCCCACCACCGACACGCATGGCCCGCGCGTGATCGGTAACGAAGCCTGGGCGACCACGTCCGGTTCGGACGCCTTCATTCGCGTCACCTTCAGCGAGGCCATTGATACCGCGAGCATCGTCTGGGACGACTTCTACGTCACGGGTCCCACGGGCCAGACGCCCATCACGGACTTGAGCCTCGTCTCGCTGACCACCTACGAGATGACTTTCGCTCCGCAGGGCGACGGGGCCTACACGCTCCACATCGGCCCCGGCGTGCGCGACGTGGCCGGGAACCTCATGGACCAGGACCAGGACGGCACGCTCGGCGAGACCAGCGGCGACGACGTCTTCACCGGCTCGTTCTCGCTGGACTTTAGCGCCCCGCCGGCCCCGGCCGGCCTCACGTTCGCCGACGATGCCGGTTCCTCGACCACCGACCGGCTGACCAGCGATGCGTCGCTCCTTTTCTTCTGGAGTCCGGTCACGGACTTGAGCGGCATCTCCCGCTACGAGTACCAGTGGGACGGTGGTTCCTGGACCGCGGCCGCCGGCACTAGCGCCTCCGTCTCGGCCGACGAGGGCAACCACACGTTTGCGGTGCGGGCCGTGGATGGGCAAGACAACGTCGGCGACGCGTCGTCGCTCTCGGTGACCGTGGACCTGACGGACCCGGCGGACGTCTTCGGCCTCGCGATGGCCGACGACACCGGCGCCTCCACCGCCGATGGCCTCACATCGGACGGCACCCCCACGTTCTCCTGGACGGCTTCGTCAGACTCGAGCGGCATCTGGAAGTACCTGTATCAGGTGGATGGCGGCACGTCGCAGGAAACGGCCGTCACGTCCGTCAACCTGGCGCTCGGCGACGGACTCCACAACTTCGCCGTCCGGGCGGTGGATGCCGCCGGCAACGAAGGGGTCGCAGCCGATATCAGCCTGACGGTGGATACGCACGGCCCCGCGGCCCCGACCGGTCTTACGCTGGCCGACGACCTGGGCGGCTCGGTGACCGACCGCGTGACGAGCGATCCGACGCCGCTACTCAGTTGGACCTCGCCGACCGACCCGAGCGGCATCTGGAAGTACGAGTATCGCTTGGACGGCGGCAATTGGATTGAGACATCAGACACTTCGGCGGCGCCAAGCGCCGGCGAAGGGACGCACACCTTTGAGGTCCGCGCCATAGACATGGCGGGCAACGCCGGGGCCGCGCTGGCGGGTTCCTTCCGACTCGACTTCACGCCGCCGACGGTCACCGGCCAGACGCCTACAGGCGCGGTTCATGTTCCGGTCTCCTATGTGGACCTCACGTTCAGCGAGACGATGGACGGCGCGACCCTGACGGCCGCAACCCTGTCGCTCGAGGGGCCCGGCGGCCCTGTGGCTTCGTCCGGTTTTGTCATCACGAGCCAGGGGGGCAACGTTTTCCGCATCGCCTTTACCAGCCAGGCGGCTGAGGGCACGTACCATCTTTCCGTTGCCGTGTCCGTCAGCGATCTGGCTGGCAACCCCATGGCCGGGCCGTACGATGCGGCGTTCGCGATTTCCCTGCCTGACCTCGCGATCGACAGCATCTCGGCTCCCTCGTCCGCCACGTTCGGCGAGACGATCACCGTCAGTTGGATCGGCCGCAATGCTTCGACGGTCGCACTCGCCGGCACGTGGACCGACCAACTGTGGCTGTCGTCCGATGACCAGTTCGGCAATGGCGACGACGTGCTGCTGACCCCGGCCGGCGCGACCGGTCCTGTCGCGGGTGGCGCCACCTACAGCCCGGCGGCTGTCATCGTGACCATTCCGATTGACCAGGCCGTCACCGTCGGCGCGCACACCTATTACCTCTTTGTCGTGGCGGATAGCGGCGGCGCCATCCTGGAGACCAGCGAGACTAATAACACCGGCCGCCGCGCGATCACGCTCACGCAGCCTTCCGGCCCGGCGGTCTCCTCGATGCAGCCATCGAGCCAGCCGGTCGTCCAGTACGTGGACGTGACCTTCGAACAGGCCATTGCCCCGGCCACCTTCCAGACCACCGACGCCACCGTGACGGGACCGGAAGGGGTGCTGGCGGTCATGCTCATCGAGGCTCGCGGCGGGAACACCTACCGCATCCACTTCGCGACCCCGACGGCGGCGGGCCTCCACACGATCACGATCGGTCCGGACGTCCGCACCGCGCTCGGCCACCGCATGAACCAGGACGGCGACC
>Ga0315275_10003208_pt1 | contig 15010 bp, 21 predicted proteins | sample YL17G03_0_MG_FD_205557 | JGI IMG/M metagenome (GOLD analysis project Ga0315275, IMG submission 205557) | Sediment microbial communities from Yellowstone Lake, YNP, Wyoming, USA - YL17G03_0 | ecosystem: Environmental > Aquatic > Freshwater > Lake > Sediment | place: USA: Wyoming | collected... | reverse complement strand
TTAAGTAGATAACATCTATTTTATTATGTCAATAAATTAAAAACTACATTCTTTAGAATGTAGTATTAGTTTAGGTTTTCAATTTTGGATCACAAGAAAATGCATAGCATTTTCTGTGCAGAAAATTCCTCTGAAAGAATTTTCATGATCTATAAAGTTAGGGTTACATTTATAATGCGGTTTAGAGAAGCCTAAGAGCTATGAAAGTGAAATATGCGCAGAAGCTGTAGAGCCATTTGAGAAGATTATAATTAATTTGTATGTGCATTAAACAATAATTTGTACTATATCGAAGGAAAATGTCAATTATCCTGCTCGTATTTAAGCGGCAATTCCAGCTAAAGCAACAGCAGCTAATATAGACAAAGTAATTATGGAAATCAAAGCAGTTATTAAATAAAGCAAACATCCAAATCTTAGATTTCTTGCTGTGTCATATTTATTTTTTAGCTTATCTTCTCCTGAATCTACTGTGACTAAAGTGCTTGTAAGAATAAAAATTATTTCTATAACATAAATTCCAATTGCAACTTGCAGAAAATAAGGAGGAATCATTTTTGTAATATCAAAAATTTGTGTTATGTTTGTTATGTTTCCTATTCCAGCAAGCTCTGTTTCTGCTCCAAGAGAAACAAGTATTTGCAGCTTGTTTAAAATTAAGGTTATCATAGAAGCTAATCCCACCACAATCCCTGCCAACAAAGGAGCTAAAAAAACCATATTGCTTTTCATATCTGAAACAACTTCAGCTAACAAATCTCTTAGCCTTTCATTTATTTTATGTATGTTCTTTAAGTATTCTGATATGGACATTAAGCTTCTTGCTGCTACTTCTAAACCCTTTTTTGCGCTTTCTATTAAAATTTTCATGCTCATTTTGATTAAAGAGGAAGGGTAGTAGATTATAGCGCCTCTTTTTTCATTGAAAATTGCCTGTTCTAAAGACATTCCTAACTGATGCATATTTGTATTTACAATTTTAAAAAAATCTTCTGTTACTGTTCCTTTAGAAGAGTCTGCAATTTTTGTAAATGCCACTTCAGCTGGCAAACCATCTCCTATTCTATTTCCAAGCTGAAATAAAGAGCTTGTAAATTCTTCTTCTAACTGTTTGGTATCTTCTCTTGCTTTAATTAATTCTTTTGTTTTTAAATGATATGACAAAGAAAAAAATAAAGCTATGGACAAAGGAACAAATAAACTTAGTAAAACTGCGAAAAGCCCGAAAGGTCCAACTACTCCGCTGTCTGATGCCTGAAAATCAAAAAGCTTTAATTCACCAAAATAAGACAAGCCAATTTCAGAAAAAGTGTAATCTTTCTGCAAGCTAAGCAATTCTGGCAAAGGGGTGTATTGGAATAAAAAAGGCAAAATGCCGAGGAAAAGTAAGGGCAAGCAAATAAAAAAAGCAGTTAAATAAGGTTTATTGCTTTTATATTGTGAGTATAAAGGATTTAATTCCAAAACTTCTGTTTCTCCGTGCCCTCCTGGCCTTTTTAACATAACTTCTGATGTCAAATAGAAAACAAAAAATGGTATAATGAGATCGAATAAGACAAAAACATGATACCAAGTTATAAGCCCCTGCAAAAGTGTAGAAGCAAGAGGCAATAAAGCCAAAGCAAGAGTAGGCAAAATAATTCCCAACATATACAAATTAGTAAGAGGACTTCTTATTTCTCTTGAATATTTTAACATTTTTTCATAAACACCATCAAGAATAACTTGTAATGCTCTTTCTAAAATCGAAACTCTGCTTGATTCGCTTGGCTCGTAAAGAGAGCTTTCAATTAGATGAAAACTTTCTACAAATTCTAAGCTGTATTCGCGCCAAATTTCAAGATAAGCGTCTAAACTTTCTTTAACATTGCTGTATTTTCCTGTTTCTACATCCCACAATATTTTCTTAAAGTCCAGGGCGAGAGGAACTTGCAGGTGCTGACTTGCAAAACTAACTGCTCTTTCTAAGTTAGAAGTATGTTTCATATACACAACCACATAGAGTATACAAGGCACCATCTGCGAACTGGCTTTTAAGCGCCATTTATTAGCTAAGCGAGAGGGCATGCTGTAAAAATAATAAAACAAAAACAAAGATGCTATTAAAAATAAAAACATTAAAAGTATTGGAAAATTTCCTGCAATAAAAAATACAGCTAAGCTTAAAAGCAAGCCAGCAAAAAAACTCAATAACAAAGAAACTAAAGCTAAAGTTACGACTTGGCTTGGCGTAACATCCAAATGCGCCACATCAAGATATTTTTGAACTTTAATCTGGTCTTTTTGCGAAAGTTTTAATTTTATTAAATTTCCTAACGACTGGCACCATTTTTCATATCTTGAAAGTTCAGGAGCCATATCTCTTTTGAATTGGATATACTCTTGGCTGTAGTCTTTTCCTCCGATAAATGCCTCTGTCTGCATCTGCTGCTCTATTTTCTTGCCGTATTTATTAAAAAGCTCATCAACATTCATTTTACCTCTTTTATACAAAATAATATAGAAAAACCCATTAATAAATATTCTGTTAGCACACTCATTTTTCCTCTTTTATACAAAATCATATAGAAAAACCCATTAATAAATATTCTGTTAGCACACTCATTTTTCCTCTTTTATACAAAATCATATAGAAAAACCCATTAATAAATATTCTGTTAGCACACCTTTAATTATACTTTTCTTAGCATAATACTATCCTTTTTTAAGTACACATTAAGATTAATGATAGCTGTTTTAATTTAGGGGGCACACTAATTGATAAATCTCTTCGATAATCTAGATTACTAAGAAGAATGTACCCCCTAAATTGATTAATAGGCAAAAGTGCTATCATCAACTAGATTTTGTATTTAAGGATAAAGAAAAGGGGACTCAATTTTAAGCAGCAAGGTTTTCTAAAAAAGAAGCCCTTAATCCATCTTCGTTAAGGCTAACTCCTTTTACAGGATCTCCAAAAACAATAAGCATATCTCTGCTACAATCTCCTGAAGTATAACTCTCTGAAAATTTCCCGCGATCTTCATACTAAAAATTTATCAACCTCTGAGAAGCTACTGCTTGGCAATCATGAGGCAGTTTGCTAAAATCAATTCCTCTTTTGTAAAACTCTTCTACTAATCCCATATTAAATAATGGTTTCTAAAGTTTATAAATTTTTATATCTTCAAGTAGCTAATTTTTCTAAATTCTTCTCACCTTTAGGTTCAACAATAATTCCTTTACTCTGCTCTCCTAAAACTCTTTTCATATAATCTGCAGTAACACATCCTGTTCTAATCCAAAGTTCCATCGCTTCAACTTCCCAAGCTTCAGGTTTTCTACTTTCCAAAGTTAAATATTCCATTTTGTTTGTTATGTCCATAAATTTAAAACCACATTCTTTAGAATGTGGTAATGTATTTTCTGTTTTAAATTTTGGATCATCCAGAAAACCCAAACAAACCACACCTTTTAAGGTGTGGTAAACTCAAGGTTTTCTTATACTAATTTAAGTTTATAAATTTTTACATTTCTTTATCTCCTATAAGCTTCCCCACCAAAACATTTATAAAGTTATAACATGTTATAACATTATGGAAAATGAACTAATAAAGGAGACTATAAGAGTAGGAAATTCAGCTGGCGTTTTGCTTCCTAAAAAATGGCTGAATTCTCAGGTTAAGGTAGTCTTACAACCATTAAATATTAAAAAAGAAATTTTAGAAATTTTGTTAGAAGAAAACTTACTGGCAGAAGTCCAGGGAATCTACATAGTAGGAAGTTATGCTCGAAATGAACAGACAATTGATAGTGATGCAGACATTTTAGTTATAACAAACACCCTAAAAAAACTAATCAAAAAGGGGAAATATGATATAACCTTAATTCCAAAAGAAAATGTTGAAAACCAGCTTAAAAAAAACATTCTTCCTCTTTTGCCAATGCTAATAGAAGCCAGGCCTCTTTTAAATGCAGAGCTGATAAAACCTTATAAAAACACAAAATTAACAAAAAGAAACCTTGATTTCCATATAGAAACAACAAAGTCAGCTATGAAGGTTATTGAAAAAAGCATCTCGCTATCTAAAGATATGGAAATAAAAGAAAGTGGAGCTTCTTCATACTCTCTTATTTTAAGGCTAAGAGGAATTTATATTATTGACTGCCTGATAAAAAAGAAAAAATGGAGCAAAAAAGAATTATTAGAACTTATAAAAAATATTTCGGGATCTTTAATAGCTTATGAAGGTTACTTAAAAGTAAAGGCAGATGAAAAATGGGGCGACGATCTTCCAATTAAAGAAGCTGAAAAAATTCATGATTATGTTGTCAAAAAAATAAAAGAGCAAGAAAAATGGTTAAAAGAAAGAAAAGGTTGTTAAAAGGTGTTGAATCTCTGCAAAAACAAATAGAAATTCATGAAGAAAAAAAGAGAATAGCTGAAAAAGAAGGAAAAGTTGAGTTAGCAGATTATTATGAAAGAGAAATTAAAGCCAAAACAAGAGACAAAGAAAGAAAAGAAGAAACACTAGAAAAACAATAATTCCCCTTTTATCTCCTGTAAGCCTCATCATGGTGTCCGAAAAATAAAAAGATAACTGTTTTCGTCGCCTCGCTAACTTCAAATTTCAAAACAAAACTTTTCATAATATGAACCCGCCTTTGTCCTGCAAGCTCATATTTTAAGGGCTTATAATGTTGCGGGTTTTCAAGAATTTCATTCATCTTTTTTTCCAAAGCCTCTCTTAAAAACAGGATTTTTCTTGCATAATTTTTCTATGTCTCTTTGGCAAGAAGGCTTTATTTCTGCATTATACATTCTTCAAAACTTTCCCTCCTTTTTTACTTGAGCTTCTTAAATAGCTCAGAAACAGATTTCAACTTTATAGACTTTTCTTTTTTTCTTTTTTCTAATTCTTTTTTAAACTCTTCTTTTAAAGGCAATTCATCAACAGGATGCCAGTCAATTTTCTCGCAAAATTCCCATTCTTCGTCACTTATTTTCCCGGTTTTCATATAATTTTCAAATATAATTTTCTTCAAAGCTTCTTCTCTTGCTATTTCACTCCAATTTACCCACAAAAACGTTTTTAACTGCTCTTTAAATTCATCAGATACAGATAAGGTTAAACTTGCCATTTTAGATTCTCCCAGAATTTTTTAATTCTTCAAATCTTTTTAATTCTTTAATTCTTTTTTCAAATCTTTTTTTAAGATATTCTGCCCAGTTTATTTCTGGATGCTCATCTATCTTTTTCTTCAGCTCTTCTGGAATTGATAATGTAAAAGTTGCCATTTTTCCAATAATCTTATATAAACTAAATTTAGTATATAAACTATAATTCGTGTGTGTATTTAAAGGTTTCTATTCCAAACTCTTACATCTTCCTAATTTCTTTTTTCAGCCATTCCTGCAAGGCTGGAAAAACTCTCTCTGAAAGAGGCAAGCCAATTTCCCCCCTAATTTTATCAGATATTTCATGGAAAGCATTGTTTGCTAGGCAATTAAATTTTGCCTCAAGTAAAATAGGCAACTTTAATTTTTCTGCTATATCCACAATTTCTTGTTTTATTTTCGCCCTTAATAAAATATTGTCATAAACAGCATCCCAGTTTCCAGCCCAGCCTTTAACATTTGAAGCGACGTCTTTAATAATTTCAGAGTCTCCATTAATTAACTCGGCCGTTGTTTCAAGCTCATCTTTTTCTACATTATATTTCAACAAGTCAACAAAACCTTTTTCTTCTAAAGGGTCTTTTAACCAGTGTTTACGGACTTCTGATAACTGAATAACTCTTTTCCAAGAATGAAGCCCATCTGGGCTTTTAACAGGATTTGTTATTAAAATGCTATCAACTGCTTTAAAACTTGTTATAGGTACTTCTAAATCATTAACAATTCTGTCAAATACAGCATAAGGAGAAGCGCCATGGACAGTCCCAGCAACAACATTCGCTAAAGCTCCTACACGCATGGCTTCAAAAAGTGCTTTTGCTTCAAGGCTGCGGATTTCGCCGACGATAAGGCAGCTGTCCCCTAATCTTAAACTGACTCTTATTCCCTCGTCAGCTGGGATTTCTGTTGTTGTTTTCAATAAAGCTGCTCTAACTTTCATTCTTAAGATATCATAATTTAATTTTCTTAAAACATCTACTGGAAGCTCGGGGGTATCTTCTAAGCATATAATCCTATATTTAGGCAAAATTTCCAACATCAAAGCTCCAAGCATACTCGTCTTGCCTGAACTGCGAGTTCCAGCCACAATAATTGTTCTTCCACCTTCTATTAAAAAAGATAACAAGCCAGCTGTAAAACTGTCTAACATTCTGTTTTTAACAAATAAAGGCAGAGTCCAGGGCTCTTCTCGATGCCTTCTAAATGCGTAAGCCAGTCCTGTAGGAGACAAAGGCTGTTGAATTACAGCGACTCTCGCCCGTATATTCTCAAGTATTAAGTCTGTATCTAAAATAGGATTTGCTTCATCTAATGGCCTGCCGCTTAACATTCTAAATTTAGCAGCCCATGATTCAGCGTCTTCTTGGCTTGATATTATATTGGTTGTGCATTCATCAAACTCCTGATGCCTTACAAAAATAGGATTTAAAGATACTGGCGAATTTAAAGCAATATCCTGCAAGTTTTTATCCTGAAGCAGAACTTCGATTAAGCCAAAACCTATTGTATGCCTGACAAGTATAGAAGCTAACTTGTTTAGTTCAGAATAAGACAGCCTTATTTTTTTGTTTTTTGCCAATTCCTGCAGCAAATCTTTTGAAATATTAAAAAATACCTGCCTTGTCCTTTCTGGGTCTGTAAATTCTTCTGCTTTCGGCTGATGCTCAATTAAAACATTTCTTGCTAAATTTAACAGCAAATGATAATCTTCATCTAAAGTATACTCCGGAGGCATTAAATGATAAAAATATTTTGAGTCATTTTCTCTTTTTAATATAGTCACTTGACTCTTGTCATATCCAGAAGCTATCTCGTATTGGCTTACAATTTCTGCATTTTCCGGCAACTCTGAAACCAGCCTTGTAAAAGTAAAATTAGGGATAACATCTGGCCTGAAAAATTGGGTGTAGATTTCTCTGTCGTTTAATCTATAATCTTCTATATAAGGCAGAAATTGCTTGATAATTGTTGTTGCTTCTACAAAAGATAAAAATTTTTCTAAAAGCCTGATAAACAACATGTGGTCTGCTTTAAACTGCAGAGGCGATTTATCAAAAGCGATTCTCTCTTCCCTAAGAACCCTTTTTATTTCAACATAACAAGCAATAGGGTCTCTTTTTAAAAGAGCAATTAAATAATTTATAATGCTGTATCTTTTTCCTACCTGCTGGCTTGACAAAGACAATTTTTCCGGGGCTAAAATTCTTTCTTGTTTTACAAGATAGGAGTATAATTGGGATATTTCTTGCAGCAAAGAAACTTCCTCAAAATCATAGACATAATTCCTCTGCTGAACAAAAATTATTTTTGCAATTTGAGGATTTTCTATCAGCAATTCAATTGTTTTTGCCATAACCTCAGGATTATCAACTAAGCTTGGGACAATTGGCGAGCCCAAATAATTCACATATAAAACATTCTCTCCTGCTTCTCTCTGGACTTCAAAAGCATAAAGCGGAGTGTTTTGTTTAAATAACATTTTCTCTTACTTTCCTCCAAAGGGGTCTTTTTTAAATAACATTTTCTCTTTTTCCCTCAGAGGAGCCTTGTTTAAATAACATTTTCTCTTACTTTCCTCCAAAGGGGTCTTTTTTAAATAACATTTTCTCGTTCTATGAAAAGAGAAAGAAAAAAGGTTTTAAATAGTTTATCAAAATTCTTATCCAAAGAATTTTAAACCCTTTTTTCCTTAGTTCTTTGTAAAAAAGGGTAAAATGATTGAAAATAAGAGTGAACGCTAATTTAAATAAAAAAGATAAAATAAGAGTGAACGCTAATTTAAATAAAAAGAGATAAAATAAGAGTGAACGCTAATTTAAATAAATGATTGAAAAAAAGATAAAATTAAAAATGCCAGAACAAACTGCTGAAGCTGAAACTCCTGTAATAGCTCTATTGTCAGATTTCAATACAAAACTTCGCGATATTGAAGAAAGACAAAAACTGATTAAAGACAGAGTTTTGCTTATAGGAGAGAATCTTGTTAACAGCAAAGAAGAAAGCTCAAAAGAAATTTCAGAGCTGAAAATTAAAACAGAAAATTTAGAGAGAGAAATAATAAGAATAAAAGACACTCTCTCTAGTTTAATGGAAGAGATACAGAATTTAGCCCGCAAGTCAGAAGTGGAAATTTTACAAAGGCAGTTTAAAATGTTTCAGCCGCTGATGAGAAAATAAAAAAAGAGTTTAATTTCTGATGTCAGTAATTTAAATAATTAATAACTTAATCTTTTGATATGTTAGAGGAGCGTACAATCTCTGCCTGTGATTCTTAACATTATGCGCACTTTAAAGCTTAGCGGGAATTTATTATAAATTAATGGTTTGCCTTTAAGCGAGAGATGTAGATGTTAATCAATTCACTTATTTTCCAACTTAATCTCAGCTTCTCTATCGGTTAAAAACAAAGTTTTAAATATACGCTTTCTTTATTTTATAAATAAAAATATGGTAATAGACCTATTTGATATAGGAATAATAATAAGTTTAATATTTGCAATTGTGTTGATAATCAAAGAAAAGGAAAAAGAATCATTAATAGCCTTTATAATATTACTTTCACTTATGTTAATAAAAAGATTATATATCTAAAAAAAAAGAGGAAAATATCAATAAAAATAAAAAAAGAGGAAAAGAGAGTAATTATCAATAAAAATAAAAAAGAGGAAAAGAGAGTAATTATCAATAAAAATAAAAAAGAGGAAAAGAGAGTAATTATCAATAAAAATAAAAAAGAGGAAAAATGCCACTGATTGAAAGAATAAACCAGATGCAAGAGCAGGGTTTAAGCAGCGAAGAAATAGTTAAAGCTTTGCAGGATGAAGGAGTTTCTCCGCGCGAAATTAGCGAAGCTTTAGAGCAGAAGCAGATAAAATCAGCTGTTTCTGAAGGTATGCAAGGAATGCAGCCAAGTTTAATGTCTGCTCCGATTGATGAGATATCAAATGAAGCAAAAATTACACAACAAAAAGAAGAACAGATTCAGCAAGAAAACGTTGAAGGACAAATACAGGAAGAGGCGAGAGAAGAATACTATCCAGCTCAACAAGCTCAAGAGGAGGTTTATGAATATCCCTCAACTGGTGAGGCATATCAAGAGCAATACCAACAAGCTCAATACGCTCCGGCTCAAACAGATACAGAAATGATTGCAGAAATAGCAGAACAAGTGGCAAATGAAAAATTTGAAAAAATACAAAGCCAAATTTCAGAAGCATTAAGATTTAAAATAGAGACAGAAGGAAGGATAAGCAACATAAATGAAAGGCTGAGAAGGATAGAAATGATTATAGACCGACTGCAGTCAGCAATTCTCGGCAAGATAGGCGAATACGGGAAAGATATTTCTGAACTAAAACAAGAAATTTCTGCAACTCAAGAGTCTTTTTCAAAAGTCCTTGAGCCAATCACTGGAAAAACAAAAGAAGAAAAAAGAACAGAAACAGAACACCATAGAAAAGCAGAAACAAAGCATCCCCATAAAAAATCAGATGCTCTTGTGCATTATCTAAGAAGGTAATTGATTATTTATTTTTGCTTATTATATTTTCATAACTTCTATAAGTTTTGTGAGTTTCTTTGCATAAGCAAGCAGGGGATTTTTCAATCTTTTAGATACCACTTCTTAGTTACAATAAACGAAAGATTTATAAAGCTCTTTTTTCTAATAATACCATAAAAATAAGTAAAATAAATAATACTAAAGAAAATAAAAATGGCAGAAAATAAATTGTACACTTCTGCTGTTAGAGGAGAAGGCGAGACTGCATATGTAATACCTTCTAACGCAGTAGGAATCCCTGTTTTCAGCACAGAAGAAAAAGCTGAACGAGACTTCAGAATGTTTGCGGCAGGTAAGAAGAGTACTAGTTTAGATCATGCTGTAATAGATATTAGTAATTTACACGAAGCAGTTATAAGCCGAGTATTTGGCGAGGGTGTAAGGGCAGGAAACTAAAATGAAACTAATTGACAAATTAAAAAAATCTTTATCAAGAAGGGAAAAAACACCGCAAGAGTGTTTTGATTTAGGTAAGAATATCCAAAGTTTATGGGTAACTATTTCAAACGCATGTGGAACATCTAATCTATACTTAAATCTGCTCCATTATGAAAAACAGCTTAGTTCTAAAACTTTAAATGACATTAGTTCATTTCTAAGCGTAAAGCCTAATTTTCAAACAGTATATGAATCTACAAAAAAGCTTATAGCAGAAAATTCAAAATATTTCGCTCCAGAAAAAGCAAGTTTTGACAGAGAATGGGAACCCTTTGAGAAAGCATATAACACTTTACTGGAACAATATCAAGAAAGAACAGGAATGGCTTTAGAGGTAAGTCCAATAGGAGAAAACTAAAATGCCACTAAATTTTTCATGGTTAAGCACAGGAATGCCTTTGCTTACTTTTGTATTTGTATTTATCCTGATTTATGCTGTACTTAAAAAGACAAAAATTTTAGGTGAAAGCGGAGCCATTAATGTTATTACAAGCTTAATTTTATCAATAATTTTGTTAGCTTTTACTTCAGTAGGAAACTACATAGCAAACATAACCCCTTGGTTTTCTGTAATAATTGTAATTTTATTTTTCTTTTTTATGTTCGTTGCATTTTTAATAAAAGAACCAGCTTCATTTTTAAAACCTCTTGCAATAGTTTTCATTATAATTTTTGCTCTTATTTTAATAGCAGCTATTTTCTACACTTTTCCGGGCACCCATGCTTATCTTCCTGGGCAGAGTGAAGAAGGGGCAAATGGCACTCTTTTAACAATAAAACATTTTATTTTTGAAGAAAAATTTTTAAGCGGCTTATTGCTTTTAGTTATAGCTATTGTAGTCGGCTTTATAATAACAATATAAGAGCTATTTTAATTTTGTTAAAATCTGATATTTTTTATTTTGGGCTTAGATGATTGCTATTTCATTGTCTATTATCTATAAAGTTATGGCACATTTATAATGTGGTTTAGGGGAGCATAAATTAATTTGTATGTATATTTAAAAGTAAATCCTAAAGGTTATTAAATACGCCTTCTAATAATTCACAGCTATTTAATTTAGGGTTTGCAAAGATTATTGCTCAAACCTTAAAAGCTAAGAAATTAATGATACTCTTATCAATCAAAAAGTGTACTTAACATTTGAGCCTAAAATATCAGCCCTTTATTTCTCTTCTTTCTTTTTTTGCCCAAAAACAACTAAAACAACTAATCCTGTTAAAACTAACAAAGTTATTATAGCTTCCCAATTTTGCTGCCACCACCATCCTCCCATCCAATCATAAGAAGATAAAGAAACTAAAACAACGATTACTGCAACAGCCATTCCTATTCCGAAAAAAACAGAATTCCACCAGGGTTTATCAGAATGAAATAGCCCTGTTAAAATTAAGGCAACTAATAAAATTGCTATTCCAATTCCGGCAAAAGGAAAAATAGTTCCAAAAAATTCACGAAGAGTCAAAGAGCGCATAGCCAACAAACCTGTTGCCAAGGCAATAACCATGTTTATCCCCCGGCTTTCTCCTAAAATCTTCGATTTCATCAGAATTCCAAAGACAATTGCAAATATCAACAAACCAGGCAGGACATATTCAAATACCCCAAAATACTCCCAATCCTGCAAAATATCCCCGATTGTGGTTCCCCATGCATAAAAGCCTGTTAACGAAGCTAACATCACGCTCATTTTTATTAAATATAAAAGAAAAGGCATATTTAAATATCTTTTGCTTTTATTAAGCCAAGTTCATAACTTAACATCCTACTGCTTTGCTTTTGAAGCTATTGGATATAATTATTATTTCAATAATTTGTTAATTAACCTCAATAAGATAATATCTTTGCGCAAGCAAGTATATTTAAGTGAGCATAATGAGAGTGTTCTGATGCTAACTTTGTGAGTTTACTTTTTGCAGCTTTAAGGAAAAATCAAAAGATGTTTTATATTTTCCAATATACGAATATTTATTAACACATTTTAAGTTTATATTGAATGAAAAAAGTGGTTGCTGGATTGGTGGGAATTGTTTTAAGTTTTGCTGCTGGAGGATGCCAGCAGACAATTGATAAAGAAGCGCAGATGATAAAATATTATTCCAGTGAAATAAGGAGGGTGCTTAAAGTTGCTCCTGGAGAAACTTGCCAGGTTGTTAATTTGGAAGCAAAAAAAGGAGAGCCTTTTAGCGTTATCATCAGAGGAGAAAAAGAAGATAGATTTATAACATTTTATGATAAAAACAAAGATGGGGAGTATGACCTAAGAGAGAGGACTATAGCCCACCATGAATTTGATGTATTAGGCATAATTCCGGCAGAGCCTAACCAGCCGGAGAACAAGCTTAAAAAATATCAGCCAGAAAAGCAGGAAAATCTTAAGAAAAAAGAGAAAAACAGGCTTTTGGTTTATGATTTATAAAGTTTTATCAGGGCTTGGAGTTAAGTTTATTAATATCTTTTTCTTGTCTATTTTATGAAAAGAGGAAATAAAAAAGGAGAAAACGGGTTTTTTATCAGAGATAAAAAAGGATTAGAGCTTAGTATAAATGTGATAGTTATAATAGTTTTAGCTATACTTCTTCTTGTTGCTTTAATTATAATATTAAACAGGCAAACAGGAATTTTCTCTGATTTTTTAAGCAATTTATTTTCAAGAGCAAATGTTGATAATATTGTAGCAAGCTGCAATTCACTTGTTACGCAAAATTCTGTTTATGAATATTGTTGTGCAGAGAGAGAAGTAAAATATGAGAAAGATGCTAAACTAACCGAGGAAAAGTTAACCTGCAAAGAGCTAGAGGAAAAAAACTTTACAGGAGGAAGAATAAACAAATTAAATTGCGAAAATGCCGGGTGTTGAAATTGGGAAAAATTAAAATGAAATTAAAAAACAAAAAAGCTTCAGAGAAAGAGGAATTGGTAGGGGTAATCTTTTTTGTTATTATTTTGATTTTGGCTTTTATTGCAATAATGCTATTTACTAATTATGGCAAGAATGCAATTGAATACATTAAAGACTTATTTAGATTCAAATAAAAATAAGTATGAAAATCAAAACATGGCAATAAAAATAAACATGAAAATCAAAACATGGCAATAAAAATAAACATGAAAATCAAAACATGGCAATAAAAATAAACATGAAAATCAAAACATGGCAATAAAAATAAACATGAAAATCAAAACATGGCAATAAAAATAAGTATGAAAATTTAAAATGGCGAAAGAGGGGATATGGCAGATTATAGAATGGATTGTAATTATTCTAGTTGTGATTATAGTAGTTTTTGCTATTTTAAGATTTGATTTAATAGGGAGAATAAAAGATACTTTTTCATTTGGAAAATAATAAAAAATGGATAAAAATAGGAAAAAAGATACTTTTTCATTTGGAAAATAATAAAAAATGGATAAAAATAGGAAAAAGGATACTTTTTCATTTGGAAAATAATAAAAAATGGATAAAAATAGGAAAAAAGCGCTGCTTTTAGGAGAGCATGTTGTTAATCTCATAGTGGCGGTTTTGTGCATAATTGTTTTGGTTTATTTAGGACTGCAGATATACAACCTTTATTTGAGGAGCGCGCAGAAATTAGATGAAGCAAAATATACACTTGAATTGCTCAAAGGAGTAATTGATGAAATCAAAGATGAAGAAGGGGGGAAAGTTGAGAAAGAGGTTTTAAATCCTCAAGGATGGTACTTGATTAGTTATAGCGAGGGAGAGGAATCTCCAAAATCTTGTGCAGGAGGGGATTGTTTGTGCATTTGTGAAAAATCTACGGCAAAAGAATGCGAAAAGAAAGGAGTTTGCGAAAAAACTGAAATTAGCCTGAAAGTGCAGAGTTCTTGTTACGGCAAAGCTAATTGCCTTTATCTTGAAGAGCTTCCGTTCACCTTGTTTATATTCAGAGAAAAAGATTATATCAGTTTACAAACATCAGAGAATTTAATAGGAGAAACAAATTTAAAAGAAATTTTAGAGTATAAAAAAGATGAAAACTCTAAAAAAATAGAAGAGCTTGTTTCAGACTATCTTAATGCTTCTGATAGTGACAAGCTAAATATACGAGAACAGATAGAAAATTCTTTAGAAAGCTTTTTTACTAAAATAGACACAGAAAAATTATTCGAGCTTAAAAAAGAGAATTTTGTTTGGACGTTCGATGTTTTTGAGGCAGGTGGAGAAAAACCAATAGTAATGCTTCGCATATCTAAACCTGGTTATAGAATCGAGAAGATACTCACCTCAAACAAGTTAACATTTGAGGAAAGATATATAATAGATATTACTTATTATAAAGGATATTATGAAGGAGCTGGCTCGCCTAATGTCGGGCCTTAAATAAAAAATGAAAACAAAACTAATGCTGCTTTGAATAAAAATGAAAACAAAATTTTTAAAATGCAAAAAAGCAATTTTTGACACACCTGTAGAAATTATACTCTTGATAATCTTTTTTGCCATTGCTTTAATCGCTTTATATTTTTTAATTAAATCTTTGGGATTTTAAAATGGAAGAGAAGGACAAAGAGCTCTTTAGAAAAGAGCTCGGAGAAAAGAAAAAAAATGAAAAACAAAAAAGACAGCTTTCTTTTAGAGAAAGCCTAATTATAAAATGAAAAATAAAAAGCTTTTCAATTATAAAATGAAAAACAAAAAAGACAGCTTTCTTTTAGAGAAAGCCTAATTATAAAATGAAAAATAAAAAGCTTTTCAATTATAAAATGAAAAACAAAAAAGACAGCTTTCTTTTAGAGAAAGCCTAATTATAAAATGAAAAATAAAAAGCTTTTCAATTATAAAATGAAAAACAAAAAAGACAGCTTTCTTTTAGAGAAAGCCTAATTA
>Ga0315275_10003205_pt1 | contig 15022 bp, 12 predicted proteins | sample YL17G03_0_MG_FD_205557 | JGI IMG/M metagenome (GOLD analysis project Ga0315275, IMG submission 205557) | Sediment microbial communities from Yellowstone Lake, YNP, Wyoming, USA - YL17G03_0 | ecosystem: Environmental > Aquatic > Freshwater > Lake > Sediment | place: USA: Wyoming | collected... | reverse complement strand
ACGTGCAGGCGCACCTGCTCGCCGGAGAACTCGTTCAGGATCGCGTCCCGCGTCGCGGGCGGGACGAGACACCGATCCGGCGGCACCTGCCCCCCTGCCGTCATCGCCAGCGCCATGACGCCGACGCCCACCGCCGCCATCCACCGCCCGTGTGCTGCCGTCGCTCTCGATGCCATCGTGCCTGCTCCAATCCTGATCGCGCCCCTGTCGCCCCCATCGCGCCCATCGTACCGGGCGCGCCGATACCGATACGCCGCCGCAAGGGTTCGCGGAAGGCGGGAGCATAGCACAGCCCTGGGCCGCAGTTGTCAGCCGCGGGGCCTGACGCTATGCTTCGAGGATACATCCCCTGCAAGGAGGCCCGGACGTGCGCATTCACCAGGCTCGGACGTGGACGTGGCTGAGCGCGACGACGATCGTGCTCGCGGCACTCATCACCGTTCCGGTGGGCGGCCAGCCCGCGCCGGCACCGGCGAAGGCGCCCGTGCACGCGAAGGCGGTGACGCGTCTGCTCATCAGGAACGCGATGGTGGTGTACGGCAACGCCAAGCCCGCGTACGGCCCCGTCGACATCCTGGTGCAGGACGGGCTCATTGCCCGGGTCGGGCGCACGCCGGCGAACGACCCGCCGCCGGACGCCGTCATCGACGCCGCCGGCAAGTACGTCCTGCCCGGGCTGGTCAACGCCCACATGCACCTGCAGGACGAGAGGGGCGGCATCGCGCAGCCCTTCCAGTACGAGGCCAACCTCCTGCTGGCCTGCGGCGTGACGACGGTCCGCGATGTCGGCTCGGACATCGAGAAGGCGAAGCAGTGGCGGGCCGATAGCGCAGCGCACAAGCTGGTCGCGCCCCGCATCCTCATCTACACACCGTCCTGGCGCGGCCGCGGCGCGGGCCCGGAGACGTCGCAGACCGTGCGCGAGGGCGTGCGATGGGCGAAGGCCGCCGGCGCCGACGGCCTCAAGATCTTCGGGATCGATAGCGACCTGCTCGTGGCGGCGCTCGACGAGGCACACAAGCAGAACCTCCGCACCGCGACGCACATCGGTGTCGAGGAGACCACGGCGAAGGACTTCGCCGAGCTCGGCGTCACCTCCATCGAGCACTTCTACGGTGTCGCCGACGCGGCGCTGGACGGCATCCAGAACTTCCCGGCCAACCACAACGCCAGCAACGAGGTGCACCGCTTCGGCCGCGCCGGCGAACTCTACCTCCAGCGCAACCTCAACCACGAGAAGCTCTCGGGTGTGCTCGATCTGATGGTTGAGAATGGTGTGGCCTGGGTGCCGACGCTGTCGATCTACTCGGCGAGCCGCGACCTGCTGCGCGCGCAGAACCTGCCCTGGTACAAGGACTACCTCCACCCGACGATGGAGGACTACTGGAAGCCGGACATGCGCAATCACGGCTCCTACTTCCTCGGCTGGACCAACACCCAAGAAGTGCGCTGGAAGCAGGACTACCAGGTCTGGATGGCGGCGCTGCGCGAGTTCGCGCTCAAGGGCGGGCTGGTCGCCACCGGTGACGATGCCGGGTTCATCTACTCGCTGTACGGCTTCGGTCTGATCAACGAGCTCGAGCTCATGGAAGAGGCCGGGTTCCATCCGCTCGAAGTCATCCGCAACGCCACCGTCAACGGCGCGACGCTGCTGGGTCTGGACGACCGTCTCGGTCGCATCCGCCCCGGCTACATCGCCGACCTGATCGTCGTCAACGGCAACCCCCTCGAAAACCTGCACCTCCTGAACCCGTACGGCACCGACGTGGTGACCGTCAACGGCGCGCAGGTCTCCAACTACGACTCGCTCGTCCCCGGTGACCCGAAGGTTTCGATCACGCGCGGCGGCGGCATCGAGTGGACCATCAAGGACGGCATCCCGTATCACGTGCCGCAGCTGATGAAGGAGACGCGCGAGATGGTGGCTCAGGCGCGGGCGGAGCGGGGGAAGAAGAAGTAGGCGGTAGTCAGTAGTCGGTAGACAGTAGTCGATAGTCAGAAGTCAGAAGACAGAAGCCAGAACCTGGACGACGAGGGAGTCATGGCCGTCGGTGTGACGAAGGACGTTCGTTTGGCAATCCTCGCCGCCCTCGTCGTCGCGGCCGCGGCTGCGGCTGCGGTCGCCGCGCAGCAGGCTTCTCAGGCCTGGACCAGCGCCGATGCGATGGCGGTCAAGCAGGCCGGCGACGTCCAGATCTCGCCCGACGGCACACGCGTCGCCTTCACCATCCTTTCCAGCCAGCGATCGGGTCGATCGACCTCGCAAATCTGGATCTACGACGTCGCGAAGGGAGCGTCCGCGCGTCTGGGCGGCGACCGCGACGCGGGATCGCATCCGCGCTGGTCGCCCGATAGCAAACTGGTGGCGTTCACGGGCCGGATAGACGACGAGTCGGGCCTCGCCGTCCAGCGGATGGACGACTCGCCGCCGCTCTTCCTGACGCGTGTCGTGGGATCGAATCATCCGCTCGCGATGACCGGCGACATCTTCGCCTGGTCGCCGGGCAGCTCTCGCATCGCCTACGTCACGGGCACGCCGGGACCGGAGGCGGCCGAGGCCGACGGCGACCCGATGGTCATCACGCGGTACCTCTACAAGCCGGGCGCGTCGGAGGGCATGACGCGCTTCAACGACAACCGGCGCCTGCAGATCTTCATGGTGGATCTGGTCAGCCAGGAGCCACGCCCGTTGACGCAGGACACCTACTACAACCACTCCCTGGCCTGGTCGCCGAAGGGCGACGAGATTCTCTTCGTCTCGAACCGCGAAGCCGACCCGGACCGGGTGTTCAACTACGACGTCTTCGCGCTGAACATCGCCCGCGGCGATATCCGCCGGCTGTCGGACACGAAAAGCGCGGAGTATCAGCCCGCGTGGTCCCCGGACGGCGCACGCGTCGCGATGCTCGCCACGACCCGCGCCCGCACCTCATCGGAGACGACCCTCGAGGACACGCACGTCTGGGTCATGAAGGCCGACAGCAAGGATCGGCGGGAAGTGGGGGCCGCCATCGACAACCGCCAGGGCGCGCCCAAGTGGTCCGGCGACGGGACGTGGATCTACTTCACCGTCCAGGAGCGCGGCGATACGCGGCTTTACCGCGTCCCGGCGGCCGGGGGCGGCGCACCCGAAGCCGTCGTGCCGGCACCCGGCCAGCGCGGCTCGATCGGCGCGTGGTCGCTGGCCAAAGGCGGCACGCTGGCGTTTTCGATGTCCACGCCCGAGTCGCCGGCGGAGGTCTACATCCAGGACGCCGGGGCCGCGCCGCGGAAGATCACCAGCCTCAACGGCGACCTGGTGCAGGCGCGGACGATCGCGCCGGTCGAGGCCTTCACCTTCACCAGCGCCGACGGCAAGCAGGTCGAGGCGTTCCTGACGAAACCCGCCGGCCAGACCGCCGCCTCGAAACACCCGCTGATTGTCATCATCCACGGCGGGCCGCACGGCCAGCAGGGGCCGGCCTTCCAGCTGAAGGCGCAGGTCTATGCCGCCAGGGGCTGGGCGTCGCTGATGGTGAACTACCGCGGATCGACCGGCTACGGGCAGGCGTTTGCGGACGCCATTTTCAAGGATCAGAATGGCGCCGAGGCGAAGGACGTGCTCGCGGGCGTGGATGCCGCCATCGCCCGCTACCCGTGGATCGACGCCACGCGCCTCGGGATCGAGGGCGGCAGCTACGGCGGCCAGCTCACCAACTGGATCATCACGCAGACGGACCGCTTCAAGGCCGCGATTCCAACGGCCGGGATCGCGAACCTGGTCAGCTTCAACTACACGGCCTACTATCACGACTATCTGGCCGTGGAGTTCGGCGCGTACCCGCACGAGCCGGGCGTGATGGATCTGCTGTGGGAGCGCTCGCCGATCCGCTACGTCCAGAAGGTGAAGACGCCGACGCTGGTCATGCACGGCGAGAACGACAACGACGTCCCGATCTCCGAGGCCGAGCAGTGGTACATCGCGCTGAAGGACGTCGGCGTCGACACGGTCCTCGTGCGCTACCCGCGCGAGGGCCACGGCGTGAGCGAGCCGCGCCACCAGGTGGACGCGCTCGACCGGTCGATCGCGTGGTACCAGAAGGGCTTCGCGCCGCCGAAGCCGGCAGCCGCCGTGCCCCCGCCACGAAAGAAGTAGCGACGCGCTACCAGTGCAGGTCTGGCGGCGTGCGCGGCAGCAGGAACCGCACCGCGCGCTCGAACCGGCCCGACCACGCCGACTCGTTGTGGTGAGCGCCCTTGTCTTCGACGTACATCACGCTCAGGCGCGGGCGCGCCGCCGTCTGCCGCAGGAGCCGCGCCATCAGGCGCGTGTTGCGGATCTGGGCACGCCCCTCGCCGGTGCCGATGTCGAGGTAGACCTTCCCCGCCCACCCCTGCCTGGACGCGACGTCGCGGAAGATGGCGCGATCGGCGAACCAGAGGGACGGACTCATGCTGCCGGCGAACCCGAACACCTCGGGGTGCCTGAAGAACCCGTACAGGCTGATCAGGCCGCCCATCGACGAGCCGATGATCCCGGTATGGGTGCGCTCGGCACGCGTCCGGAAACGAGCGTCGACCGCCGGCTTCAGCGTCCGCACGATGAAGTCGAGGTAGGCGTCGCCCCGGCCGCCGCCGCGCCGCGGATCGTGGAACGGGCTGTACTCTTCGAGGCGCTGATGACCCATGTTGGGAATCGCGACCACGATCGCTTCGACCCCTTCCCTGCCGATCCGCTCGAAGGTCTCGTCGACCCGCCACTCGCCGGCAAACGACGTCGACACATCGAACAGGTTCTGCCCGTCGTGCATGTAGACGACCGGGTAGTGCCGGCCGCTGTGTGCGTACGAAGGGGGCAGGTAGACCTGGACGTCGCGTGTGTTGCCCAGTTCAGGGCTGTGCACGCCCGAGAGGACGCGGACGTTGCCAACGTGCAGGCCGGTGGCCGGGGTGGTGTCTGAACCGTTGCCGTACATATCGCTCAGAAGCGAGAGCCTCCAACCGATCCATCGTATCTGCGAACCGCCTCGACGCCAAGCGCGGCGCACCCCGTGATATCCTCCCCTCTGCGTATTTACCAAGGAGCACGCCGTGTCCGACGCCGGTCCGCTGACCGTCCTGTGCATCTCGACGTACGAGAAGGGCCAGGCCTTCATCCGCGAGTGCAAGGCCCAGGGCTGCCGCGTCCTGCTGCTGACGATCGACAAGCTGCGGGACGCCAACTGGCCGCGGGAGGCGATCGACGCCTTCTACTACATCCCGCGGGAGATCGGCCGCGAGGACCTCATGAAGGGCGTGAGCCACATCGCCCGCACCGAGCGCCTCGATCGCATCGTCGCGCTCGATGATTTCGACGTCGAAACGGCGGCGATGCTGCGCGAGCACCTGCGCGTGCCGGGGATGGGCGAAACCACCGCGCGGTACTTCCGCGACAAGCTGGCGGAACGCATGAAGGCCCGCAACTTCGGCATCCTGGTCCCCGATTTCGTACACGTCGTGAACGACGCTCTGATCGCGCACTTCGCCGAGACGACGCCGCTGCCGTGGATTCTCAAGCCGCGGTCGCAGGCCGCCGCCATCGGCATGAAGAAGATCGAGCAGGCCGACCAGCTCTGGCCCGCCATCGAGGCCCTGGGCGACCGCCGCTCGTTCTACGTGCTCGAGCGGTTCGTCGCGGGCGATGTGTTCCACGTGGACTCGATCGTCTGGGATCGGCAGGTGGTCTTCCAGGCCATGCACCAGTACGGAGATCCGCCCTACCAGGTGGCGCACGGCGGCGGCATCTTCACGACCAGATCCGTCGCCCGGACCGACCCGGCATGGGCGGCGCTCGAGAAAGTCAACCGCGACGTGCTCACGACGTTCGGGATTGTGCGCGGCGTGGCGCACACCGAGTTCATCCGCAGCGCGGCCGACGGGCGGTTCCTGTTCCTCGAGACCTCCGCGCGGGTCGGCGGCGCCTTCATCGTCGACCTGGTCGAAGCCGAGACGGGCCTGAACCTCTGGCGGGAATGGGCCAGGCTCGAAGTGGCCGGCGAAGAGGGGCAGTACGAGGTGCCGGCCGTGCAGGATCGGTTCGCGGGCCTGCTGCTGACGCTGGCCAGACAGGAGATGCCTGATACCTCGGCGTACACCGACCCCGAGATCGTGTTCCGGGTGACGAAGCCGAACCATGCCGGGTTGATCGTGGCGTCAACGGACCAGGCGCGCGTCGAGACGCTCCTGCACGACTACAGCGAACGCTTCGCCGGCGACTTCTACGCATTCGCGCCGGCCCCGGACCGCCCGCCGGGCTAGATGTTCGACCGGGATGGTATGCTGAGGGAAAGGAGCACGCATCATGCCGGTGAGCAATTCGAGCGCAGTCTGGAAAGGCAACCTGGTCGACGGCAGCGGCACCATGAAGCTGGGCAAGGGCGGCTACGAGGGCCCCTTTACCAAGGCGTCGCGGTTCGAGACCGGCGCGGGCACCAACCCCGAGGAGTTGATCGGCGCGGCGCACGCGGGCTGCTACTCCATGTTCCTGTCGGCCATCCTGTCGAAGAGCGGCTTCCCGCCCGCCGAGATCAAGACGACGGCCAAGGTGCATCTGGGTGACGGGCCGACGATCACGCTGATCGAGCTCGAGACCGAGGCGACGGTGCCAGGCTGCGACGAAGCCGTGTTCCAGGAGCACGCCGCAAAGGCGAAGGCCGGTTGCCCCGTGTCGAAGGCGCTCTCGGCCGTGCCGATGACGCTGACGGCCACGCTGGTCACGTAGCGGCGGTCTTCCATGCCGCGGCCGTGACTCCCCGCCTCCTCGTCATCGGCGATGTCGCCTGGGACATCTTCATCCGTCCCGAGCGCGACCTCGTGCGCGGCTCCGACGTCCTGGGCACCGTCGACGTGATGCCGGGCGGGGCCGCCGCCAACGTGGCGGTGTGGGCGAGGCGCCTCGGCGCCTCGGTGCGGCTCGTGTGCAAGGTCGGCGACGACACTCTCGGCACGCTGATGGCCGCCCATCTGCGTGCCGAAGGCGTCGGCAGCCACCTCATCACGGTGCCCGGCGGGCTGACGACCCGCGTCGGCATTCTCGTGGGCCCCGACGGCGAGCATTCCTTCGTGATGGACCACACAAAGGTGCTGCTGTTCGGTCCGACCGACATGCCCGCATCTCTGTTGGACGATGTGGACGCGGTGTTCTTCAACGGCTACGACATCTTCCTCGCCGGCTCGACCGATTTCCTCGCGCCGCTGCTCGCCGACGCGCGCCGTCGCGGCATTCCCGTGGCGTTCGATCCGTCCTCCTTCACGCTGATCGACCGGTACGGCGCGGACCGGCTTCTGTCCGGCGTCGGCCCGCTGGATCTGCTGATCGCGAACGATGCGGAGGTGCGGTCGCTCGGTATGACGCCGGCGCTGGCGAACCGGGCGAAACTGGTGGTGGTGAAGCGCGGCCCCGAAGGCGCGTCCGCGCACATGGGCCGGGAGGCCTGGTCCGCCGACGCCTTCACGATCGCGGCCGTGGACACGACCGGCGCGGGCGACGGGTTCGATGCGGCGTTTCTCGTCGAGTGGCTGCAGACGCGGGACGTGGCCGGCGCGTTGCGGGTGGGCAACCGGCTGGGCGCCCACGTCGCCGGCCACCTGGGCGCCCAACCGCCGATGAACCCCGAACCTGGCACCCCGAAAATAGGGACAGGTACAATTTCCGGATAAGCAGCCGAAGATGGGGACAGGCACGATATCCGGATGGCCAGAGGAAACTGTACCTGTCCCCGATTTTCGGTTACTGCGCCGGCCTCCTCTTCTCCCATCCGTCAGGCGTCAGCATCGTGATGGCGGCGATCTTCTGCTTTGCAATCAACGCGTTCACCGCCGCCACCTCTTTCGTGAACGTCCCGCTGAAAGCCGCGAGCGCGCCGGTCAACTGCGCCTCCAGCACGCCCATGCGATCGATTTGCGACGGCGTGGGCCGCCCGTCGAACGTGTTGACGTTGCCGTAGAGCATGCCGAGTTCCTCGCGCAGCTTCTCCTCGCCGGAGATGCCTTCGCCCCGCTGGGACGAGACCAGCGCCATCCGCTGCTGCTCGAAGGTCGCGACGAGCGCGTCCAGACGCTTGCGCAGCGGGTCCTTCGCCGGCACCGCGGCCGCCGCGCCCCGCGCCTGCTCCCTCGCATCGACGATGGCGTCCACCAGATAGGCCAGCCGCTCCACCATGCCGTAGAGTTTCAGCGCCGTCTGCCGCTGCGCCAATCGGTCCTCGGCCGTGAACGACGACGCCGGGTCCGGAACCGTCGTCACGCTGGACGTGTAGGTGTCCTTTCCCTTGATCATCTTCACGGTATACGTGCCCGGCAACGCGCGCGGGCCGACCAGGGCGCCCATGCTCTGGATGATCCCCGCGCCCGGGGGCGTGCGGGGCGCACGCGACCTCGTCGTCCATTCGACACGATTGATGCCGCGGCGCTTGCCGCCGGCGATCGTGGTCAGCAGCGTTCCCTGCGCGTCGTAGACCTCGAGCTTGAGGTCGCCGATCATGTGGCGCTTCTTCAGGTAGTACGTGATGACGGCGCCGTCGCCAGGGCTGGTTCCGAGAAACTCCGCGTCGCCGTTGAACCCGAACTCCGTCACCAGCGGCAGCAGCGCAGACGGACGGCCGGCGAGAAAGGCCACGTCGCTCTCGAGCGCCTGCGTCGTCAGGTTCCGTAACGGCGTCAGGTCATCGACGATGTAGATGCCGCGGCCGTGGGTCGCAATGAGCAGGTCGTGCTCGCGCGGATGGATGGCGAGGTCGCGGACGGCGACGTTCGGCAGGTTGGCCGTGAACTGCGCCCACTGTTTGCCGCCGTCCAGCGACACAAAGAGTCCGAATTCGGTGCCCGCAAAGAGCAGATTCGGATTGACGGGATCCTGCTTGACGACGTGGGCGTAGCTCTTCACGTCGACCGTCGCCAGGTTCGTCCACGTGGCGCCGAAGTCCCTCGTCTCGAAGAGGTATGGCTTCATGTCGCCGGTCATGTGGCCATCCAGCGTGATGTACGCGGTGCCCTCCGCGTGCCGTCCCGGCTCGACGCTCGACACCCACGTGCGGGCGGGCACCCCGCGCAGGTTGGCCGCGACGTTGCTCCACGTCTTTCCGCCGTCCCGGGTCACCTGCACGTTGCCGTCGTCGGTGCCGACCCAGACGACGTTCCGGTTCTTCGGCGACTCCGCCATCGTGAAGATCGTGCAGTGGTTCTCGGCGGTGGAGTTGTCGGGCGTCAGGCCGCCCGAGTCGTTCTGCTTCTGCTTCGCCGGATCGTTGGTCGTGAGATCCGGCGAGATGCGTTCCCACGACTCCCCGCGATCGCGCGAGCGGAACAGGAACTGCGACGCGTAATAGAGGGTGCCCGGATCGTTCGGGCTCATGTGGATCGGCGTGTTCCAGTTGAACCGGTACTTCGGCTCCCCCGCTTTCGGCGTCGGCTTGATGTCCTTGGCTTCGAGGGTCGACTTGCGGATGCGAAAGAGGTTTCCGCCCTGGTACTCGTTGTAGACGATGTCCGCATCCGACGGATCGGGGAACGCCCAGAAGCCGTCGCCGCCCGTCAGCGAGTCCCAGTGCTTGTTCGCGATGCCGCCCGGGCGGCGGGACGGGCCGTACCACGTGCTGTTGTCCTGCAGGCCGCCGTAGACGTTGTACGGCCACGCCATGTCGTAGCTCACGTGGTAGAACTGCGACACGGGCAGCGCGCCGACGAACCGGAACGTCGTGCCGCGATTGTGCGACATGTAGAGGCCGCCGTCGGTGCCGATGACGACGTCCTCGGGGTTTCGCGGGTTGATCCAGGCGTCGTGCACGTCGCTGTGATAGCTGCCGCCCAGCGCGCCGAACGTCTTGCCGCCGTCGTCGGAGACCGCGGCGTTTTGCCCCATCTTGTAGAGGCGATCCGGGTTCTTCGGGTCGGCCAGCAGCCGGGAGAAGTAGAACGGCCGCACGTTGACGAGGCTCGAATCGCTCAGCCCGATCCACGAATCTCCCCGGTCGTCGGATCGATAGAGCATCGTCTTCTTCGCCTCGACCGTGGCGAACACCACGCCGGGCTTCATCGGCGACACGGCCAGGGCGATGCGTCCCAGATCCCCGGCGGGCAGGCCCTTGGTGAGGCGCTCCCAATTCGCCCCGCCGTCCTTCGTCCGGTAGAGTCCGCTCTTCGGCCCGCCCGACGTGAAGAACCACGGCTGCCGGCGGAACTGCCACATGCCGGCGTAGAGCACCTGCGGGTCCTGCGGATCCATGGCCAGATCGCCGCAGCCCGTGTCCGGTGCGACAGACAGGACCTTCTCCCACGACTTGCCGGCGTTTGTCGTCCGGAAGACGCCACGATCGGGATGATCGTCGAAGAGGTGGCCGGTCGCGCAGACGTACGCGGTGTTGCTGTCCGTCGGATGCACGAGGATGCGCGCGATCCGCTCGGTCTGGTCGAGCCCGACCTTCGTCCAGGAATCGCCCGCGTCGGTGCTGCGGTAGACGCCGTCGCCCACCGACACGCTGTTGCGCACCCAGGTCTCGCCGGTACCGACCCAGACGTGCTTCGGGTTCGACGGGGCGACCGTGACGGCGCCGATCGACTGGTTGTACTTGTCGAAGACGGCCTTGAACGTCAGGCCGCCGTCCAGGGACTTCCAGAGCCCGCCGCCGGCGGCCCCGACGTAGATCGTGAGGCGATCGCCGGCGACCGCGTCCAGGGCGCTGATGCGCCCGCTCATGGCGGCCGGGCCGATCGCCCGCGCCTCCAGACCGCCGAAGATATCGCTGTCGATGGTCACGCCCTGGGCGTACGCAGGCGCGGCCGTCGCCCATGCGACGGCCGCCAGCACTGCGCACAGCCGGGCCTTCAGTGGGTCACGCATGGCGTGGATTCCTCCTGCAGGCGTTTCGTCTCTGAGGCCTACTTCTTCACAGGCATCGTGAACCGCGCGTCGTCGATCGCGACGTTGATGTCGATCTTGTCGATCGTCATCTTCTGCCGCATGGGCTGGCCGGCCTGCCCGGAGTCCATCGAGTGTGCCATCATCATGCCGCCCACGTCCTTGTAGTCGCCGACAATCGTGTCGCTGAGCTGATCGGTGCCGCGCACCGTGGTCTTCGACTCCAGCTTCACGAGCAGGAACGAGTCGGCGTCGATGTAGAACGTGCGCACGTCGCCGTTCTTCAACGTCAGCTTGAGCTTGTAGCAATCGGTACCCTCGGCCTTGTCCTTGCCGAGGAACTCGACGGTGCTGCCCTTGGTCTTGTAGTCCATGAGCGGGCCGTCCATGTCGGCCTGCTCTTCGACCAGCTTGGTCATTTCGCTCGGCAGCGGTTCCGGGTCGGTCCGGCCCGACATCGGGTTGATCATCCAGCCGGTGGTGCCGTCGTACGCCTGCGTGATGGTCATGCCCTGGATGGACAGATCAAGGCGCATCGACTTGGGGCGCTTCATTTCGAGGACGACGGGAGCCTCGATGCCGGGGCCGACCGTCATCTTGCCCGTCATGCGGACCGACTGGACGGCCTTGAGCTTGGCGAGGCCGCCCTGGGCCGCCTGGTTCTTCGCGATGATGTCGTCCGCGGTTTGCGCGGAGGCGGGAACGGCCACGATCACGGCCAGCGCGACGGCGCCGAGTACCTTCTTGTACATCGAGTCCTCCTGAGATGGTCTTGCCATCTTACAGAAAGACGGGCCGCGCCGGGCAAAGTTCCGGGGTATCCTCTTGGCGGCTGGTCCCGCCCGTCCAGGAGGCCGCATGTCGCGCAACGCCGAAGTCATCCGCCAGTGGAATCTGCTCCGCTTTGTCGAAGCGGCGCGTTACGGCAAGACGGTCCGGGAACTGGCCGAGGCGCTCGACGTCACCACCCGCACCATCTACCGGGATCTCGAGGCGCTGCAGACCGTGGGGTTCCCGCTCACCAACGAATCGCGCGACGGGCATACCTACTGGACCCTGAGCGACTCGCCGTTCAAGCACCTCGACGCGCTCGGGTTCTCGCTCTCTGAACTCTGCGCCCTCTACCTGAGCCGGCGCATGCTCGAGGCGCTCACGGGCCTGCCCTTCCAGACGGCGCTCAGCGGCGCGTTCGGCAAGTTCGAGCGCGACCTGCCGCACGCGATGCGCGAGTACCTGAACAGGCTGCCATCGGTCGTCACGGCCCTGCCCAGCGCTGGCAAACCGAAGCGCCACCCGGGCAAGGAGATCTCCGTCGATCACCTGGTCAACGCCTCGTTGGAACGCCGGCAGGTGCGTATGCGCTACTTCTCGCTCTCCCACGAGCGCGAAGGCGATTATCTGGTTTGGCCGATTCGGATCATCTACATGCAGGGCACGCTCTATCTGCGCGCCTGGGTTCCCGCCTATGGCGAGATGCGAACCTTCGCCACGCACCGGATCAAGGCGCTCACCGTGCTGGAAGATCGCTTCACTCCGGAGGCGCACTGGGCCGAGGACGCCAATGCGGCGGTCGGGTCGGCCGGTGGCGCGCCCCTGCACGTGGTGCTGCGGTTCGAACCGCCGCTGGCGGCGCTGGTTCGCGAACGCACGTACTATCCGAGCCAGAAGACCACGCTGTTGCCCGATGGTTCGCTGCGCTTCGAGATGGATGCGTACGACGATGCCTGGCTGCGCAGTTTCATCCTGCAGTTCGGACACCGCGTCCGTGTGGTCGCGCCGCGCGAACTGGCCGGGAAGATCGTGGAAGAACTCGAACTCGCCACGCAACACTACGCCGCCGACATGTCGGTGGATCCGATGGCCGCCTCGGCCGCCCTGCTCGAACTGACCGCGCAGTGGAAGCTGCCGTTCGAACAGTCCTGACGCGATCGCTGCGACGGCTTCGACGCCGCGGCGATCGGCGTGGCGACGGGCGCGGCGACGGGCGTGGCGATCGGCGTGGCGATCGGCGTGGCGATCGGCGTGGCGATCGGCGTGGCGACGAGCGCGGCGACGGGCGCGGCGATCGGCGTGGCGACGGGCGTGGCGACGGGCGCGGCGATCGCCAGTGCGCGCCGGGCCATGAGCACCGCCCGCCGGCGGCGGCGGTGCAATTCGAGGTAGAGCGCCGCGCGATCGGCGACCATTCTTGCCCGTTCCATGCTGTGTCTCCTGTGAAGATGTCCGCCTGGGGGCCACTGTAGGAGGCCCCCGTGACAGGAGAGGTCACACGGCAACAACGAATCCGATCACAATTTCGTCATTCGGAATGGCGTGCGAAAATAATTAGCCCCGTCCCCATTGAGGATGGGCTGTCACTCTTAGAAATCACGGAAAGATAACTAGCCCCGTCCCCTAATGGGAGCGGTAGCCGCAGAGGCGGCACAGTTCGCTGACCGTCAGGTGGAGGCGCTCGACCAGGGGCGTGCGCTCGACGGCGAGGAAGGCGTCGGCGGCCGCGCGGCAGTACCACGGCGTGTCGGGGCCGCCGTTGAAGCGGTCCCAGAGCGCATCGCCCAAGGATCGGTAGTCGTCGAGCAGCGCCCGGGCATTGGCGTACTTGTCGGCCGCCGACACCAGCCGCGCCGACGGGGTGAGCGTCGGAATCCGGGCCAGGTACGCCTCCTTGCGCGAGCGCCACGCCGGCTTGGGATGGTCGTACGTGTCCGTGCACCCGTCGACAATCTCAGCGACCCGGTCTCCGAATGTCAGGCGGATGTCCTCGAGCCGCGGCCGGCCGCCGGCATCTTCGGGCGCATCGTGCAGCAGCCCTGCGATGGCCTCGTCTTCGTCGCCGCCGTGCTGGAGCACGATCGAGGAGACCTCGAGCAGGTGCGCGACGTAGGTGACACCCGTCCCCTTTCGTGTCTGCGTGCCGTGGACCTGATTCGCGTAGGCGAGCGCATCCTCGAACCGGCGGGTCAGCATCATGCGCCCATGGTACTCTGAGCCCCGCCGGATCGGTTGATCTTCAGCGCGCCACGGGCTCCGACACCGGCGGCGGCGCCCCCGCCCACCCTCCGGCGGCGCGGTCCTTGATCTCCGTGAACTTGCGGCTGACGCTCGAGAGCCGCCCGTCCCATTCCAGGTTGATCGCCTGGTTGCGCACGACGACGTGGAACTTGACCATCACCATGGTCAGGAACAGCGGCTTGAGGAACGCCTGCCGGATGTTCGACGCGAAGAGCGCCGCAATGACCAGCCCGCCGATGAAACCTCCGGGCTTGGCGGCCTCCGGCAGCAGCCACAGCAGCGCGAAGGCCGGCGCCAGCATGATGCCCCACGTCACCGCCGTCAGCACCTTGTCGAGCACGACCACGTAGACCGCGGTCTTGAGGATGTCCTTGCTGTTCTGCGCGTAGTAGATGAGCGCGTCCTTCGACGACCGCCAGGCGTTGTCGTCACCGCGGGCGAGGTTGTAGGAAAAGATCGTCTCGTCGATGTACGTCGTGGCCGCCCGCACCACGGCGTTCACGATCCCGACAATCGCGTGCAGGCCCGGGATCGGCAGGAGGTGGGCGATCCAGTCGAGGGTGCGATTGAAGGCACCGACGACGCCCCTGATGAGCAGGTCCAGCGCAAACAGCAGGTTCACCTGACCGAACCGCTCGGTGACGACGCGCCGGCCGTACTCGAACATCCCCACGGACCCGTTCGCGATCTGCCCGGTCGTGATGAGTTCGGTCAGCACGGCGACGTGCCCGGCCTGGATCAGGTAGAGCGCGTACCGCACCACGAACCACCAGGCGTACCCGTAGGCGCCGAGTCCGACGATGAGCCAGCCGACCCCGATCCAGGGGTGGATCGTTGCGCCCAACAGCGACGCGCCACCGAAGGTCACCACAAACCAGACGATCGTGACCAGCGAGAAACCCACCAGGACGCCGAACCGCACGAGCGCGTACGGCAGCGTGCGGGTCAGCAGCGACAGGGCGCTGCCCAGACCAGGCTCCTGGATGGCCAACGGGTAGCTGTGGCGCACGGACGCGTCGGGGTGGCTGTGCGACGTGGTGATGGCGGTCATGGTGGGTCCCTCAGGTTTGGATGTGATGTCAGGGTACCGAGGTGCCGGCAACCGGTCAAGCCGGCGCGATGGGTGAGCGCGAAGGA
>Ga0315275_10003204_pt1 | contig 15024 bp, 9 predicted proteins | sample YL17G03_0_MG_FD_205557 | JGI IMG/M metagenome (GOLD analysis project Ga0315275, IMG submission 205557) | Sediment microbial communities from Yellowstone Lake, YNP, Wyoming, USA - YL17G03_0 | ecosystem: Environmental > Aquatic > Freshwater > Lake > Sediment | place: USA: Wyoming | collected... | reverse complement strand
AGGGCGTCGGCCAGCGGGCCCAGATGTGGGCGCCGATCTCCGTGGCCATCGTCGGCGGCTTGACGACGTCGACATTCTTCACCCTGATCTTCCTGCCGACCTTCTACTCCATCTCGGACTCCGTGGTGCGCCGGCTCAAGACCCGGTTCGGTTTCAACGCCGACAAGTTTTGATTGAATTCCCGGGCCGTTTTTTCCATAATAGGGCGGCATTGAACACGCCGATACGCCGCCGCCCTGCGAACCGCCCGCCGAAGGAGCGTCCCTTCGTTGGCTGAGTTCCTCGAATTCCGAGGGGTCTCCAAGCGTTTCGGGACTGTCCAGGCCGTCGACAACGTCTCCCTCGACATCAAGAAGGGCGAATTCTTCTCCCTGCTCGGTCCGAGCGGCTGCGGCAAGACGACCATGCTGCGCCTCGCCGCGGGCTTCGAGGACCCGGACGCGGGCCGCGTTTTCCTCGACGGCCGGGATATCACCGGGCTCCCCCCGAACAAGCGCAAGGTCAATACGATCTTCCAGAGCTACGCTCTCTTTCCCCACATGACGGTCCGCGACAACATCGCCTTCGGCCTGACCATCGCCAAGCGCCCCAAGGCGGAGATCCGGGACGAGGTCGACAGGATGCTCGAGCTCATCCGCATGGCCGACCAGGCGGCGAAAAAGCCCGACCAGCTCTCCGGCGGGCAAAAACAGCGCGTCGCTGTGGCCCGGGCCCTCGTCAACAAGCCCGACGTCCTCCTCCTCGACGAGCCCCTGGCCGCGCTCGACCTCAAGCTCCGCCAGAAAATGCTCATCGAGCTCGACCTCATCCACGACCAGGTCGGGATCACCTTCCTCTACGTCACCCACGACCAAGCCGAGGCCATGAGCCTGAGCGACCGGATCGCGGTCATGGACGGCGGCCGCATCGAGCAGGTCGGCGCGCCGGCCGAGATCTACGAGTCGCCGCGGACGAGCTTCGTCGCGGCCTTCATCGGCGACACGAACTTCATCGAGGGCCGGGTCGAGGCCTGCCCGGACCGCGAGTACTGCCGCCTGGCCATCGCCGGGCTCCCGGGGATCCTCTGCTTCAACGACAAATCCCTCCAGCCCGGACAGCCCATCTATCTCAGCATCCGGCCGGAGAAGATCCACATCTCCCGGGAGCGGCCCGAGGAGAAGCCCCAGCGGAATTACCTCCCGGCCGTCGTCGAGGACGTCATCTACCTCGGCTCCAACACGAAATACTGGGTCCGGGCCGGCGGCTACAGGATCCAGGTTTTCCGCCAGCACGCCCGCTATTTCCTCGACGAGAAACCCCTCCGTTGGAAGGACGAGGTCTGGATCTGGTGGCACGCCGACGACGGCTTCATGCTCGACCACTTCCGGAAAGCGGACGAGGGCCTGCTGGCCGTGCCGCCGCAGAGCGTCGGGGATTAAGATGGGGTCAAACCTACTTTTTTCGAAAAAAAGTAGGTTTGACCCCATCTTGAGGCGCCGGCGGGCCGAGTGGCTGACCTCCCTGCCCACCCTGGCCTGGCTCGGCCTGTTCGTCGTCGTCCCGACGGTCCTCGTCTTCGTCATCGCCTTCCGGCCGGCCAATCCCTACGGCGGGATCGGCGGCGGCTGGACCATGGACACCATCCGCTCCCTCTGGACCCCGAGCTATCTCGCCATCGCCTGGCGGACGCTCTGGATAAGCCTGCTGACGACCGTCATCTGTCTCGTCCTGGCCGTGCCCACCGGCTATTCCATCGCCCGGGCCTCCGCCAAGTGGCGGAACCGGCTGCTCATGCTGGTCATCATCCCCTTCTGGACGAGCTTTCTCGTCCGCGTCTTCGCCTGGAAGTCCCTCCTCCATCCCGAAGGGTTGATCAAGAAAGCCCTTGAAGCCCTGGGGCTCGTCGGGACGGCGTCGACGCTCCTCTATAACCCGACAGCCGTCGTCCTGGTCATGGTCTACACGTTCCTGCCGTTCACTATCCTGCCCATCTACGCGGCCGCGGAAAAGTTCGACTTCCGGCTGGTCGAGGCGGCCCGCGACCTGGGCGCCCGCCCCTTCCAGGCCTTCCGCCGGGTCTTCCTCCCGGGGATTCGCCGCGGGCTCCTGACCGCGTTCCTCGTCGTCTTCATCCCCGCCCTGGGGTCCTACATCATCCCCGATCTCGTCGGCGGCCCGTCCGGAGAGATGCTGGGGAACAAGATCGCCCAGCGGGTCTTCACCGACCGCAACCTGCCCCACGCGAGCGCCCTGTCGGCCGTCCTCGTCCTGGCCGTGCTCGCGCCCCTCATCGCCGTCCTCGCCCTCCAGCGGAAGAACAAGAAGTCCGACATTATCATGGGGGAAGCGCCGTGAGGAGGAGCCGCTTTCCTCTCGTCGTCACCGCCCTCGTCCTGGCCTTTTTCTACCTGCCCATCCTCATCCTCGTCGTCAATTCCTTCAACCCGGCCCGCTTCTCCAGCCGCTGGCAGGGTTTCTCGCTCGTCTGGTACGCCCGGCTCTTCGAGTCGCCCGAGATCTGGCAGGCGCTGAGGAACACGCTCATCATCGCCGTTTCGGTCACGGCTGTGTCCGTCGTCCTGGGGACGGCGGCGGCCTTCGCCCTCCACCGCTACGGCGCAAGCCGCCTCCAGCGGGTTCATTACACCCTGATCTACACGCCCCTCGTCGTGCCCGAGATCCTGATGGGCATCAGCCTGCTGATGTTCTTCGTCGCCGCCGGAGTCCCCCTCGGGTTGTTCACGATCTTCCTGGCCCACGTCACCTTCTGCGCGAGCTACGTGGCCATGACCGTTCTGGGACGGCTCCAGGACTTCGATTTCTCCGTGATCGAAGCGGCCCGGGACCTCGGGGCGAGCCCGTGGCAGAGCGCCCGGAAAGTCCTCATCCCCATGCTCATGCCGGGGATCGTGGCCGGGGCCCTGCTCGCCTTCACCCTGTCGGTCGACGACTTCGTCATCACCTTCTTCGTCGCCGGGCCCGGCTCGACGACCCTGCCTCTCCGTATCTACAGCATGATCAAGTACGGCGCGCCGCCGATGATCAACGCCCTGTCGACGCTCCTCCTGGCCGTCACGCTGACCACCGTTCTCCTTAGCCAGCGGCTCGTCCGGTTGAAAAGATAACCGGACTGGGTTATATAGGGAGCCTTCAGGAAGCACGAATGAGAACAAGAGGCGGAGTCTTACGCGCGGCGGCCGCGGCTCTTCTCGTCCCGACGCTCGTCGCCGTCCTGATCGCTCCGACAGGCTGCGGAAAATCCAAGTCCGTCCTCAGCGTCTACACCTGGTCGGACTACATCAAGCCCGAGCTCATCCGGCGGTTCGAGCGCGAGCACGCCTGCCGGGTCGTCCTGGACACGTTCGAATCGAACGAGGCCATGTACGCCAAGCTCAAGGCCGGGGCCTCGGGCTATGACGTGCTGACGCCTTCAAGCTACATGGTCAGCCTCATGCACGATCAGGGCATGCTGCTGCGCCTCGACCGGAGCCTGCTGCCCAACCTCGTCCACGTGGACCCGGAATATCTCAAGATCGCCGTGGACGGGACGATGGACCATTCCGTCCCCTACATGCTCGTCGTCAGCGGCATCGCCTATCTCGAGGGACGTGTCGAGAACATCGTCCCCTCCTGGCGGATGTTCGGCCGGGCCGACCTCCGCGGCCGGATGACGATGTTCAACGACATGCGCGAGACGATCGGCGCGGCCCTCAAGTGCCTGGGCCACAGCATCAACACGACGAGCGAGGCCGAGTTGGCCGAAGCGGAAACGCTCCTCCTCGAGTGGAAAAAGAACCTGGCCAAGTTCGAGAACGAGCAGTACAAGATCGGCCTGGCTTCGGGCGAGTTCCTCCTCGTCCACGCCTGGAACGGCGACGTCTTCCAGGTCCGCAAGGAAAACCCGGACGTCCGCTTCTTCGTCCCCGAGGAAGGGACGATCATTTCCTGCGACGACCTGGTCATCCCGGCCGACGCCCGCGAAGCCGCCCTGGCCCACGCGTTCATCAACTTCCTCCACGACCCGGCGGTCGCGGCCGAGAACACGGAGTTCATCTATTTCCTCTGTCCGAATAAAGACTCCTACCCCCTGCTCAACCCGGAGATCCGCGACAACCCGGGAATTTTTTTAAAGCCGGAGATTCAATCCAGAAGCGAGATGATCGCCGACATCGGGGCGGCCAACGCCCTGTATATCAAGGTCTGGGACCGCCTCAAGTCCAGCCGCTAAGAAGGGGCTAGCGTGTCTCGATCCGGGCGCTCAGGATGAGGACGGGCTGAAGCGGCTTGTGCATGGCCATCTTCTTGTCCGGCCCCTCCCACCTCTCCTCGACCGGGACAACGGCAATCCGCTCGAGGACGGCAAACCCCTCGATGAGCCGGCCGAACACCGTGTACTTACCGTCGAGGTGGGGCCGGGCCGCGACGCAAACGTAGATCTCGGAGTCGCCGCTCCATTCGTCGCCCGTCCGGCCGAGGCCCAGGGCGCCGAAGACGTGCGGCTGGGCGTTGAATTCGGGCGGCAGCTTGGGCGCGCCGCCGCCGCCAGCCTGGATGACGTGGCCGCGGACGACACGGTAGAAGTCCTTGCCGTCGTAGAAGCCCTTTCGGACGAGGGTCTTGAACTGGGCGGCGGTCTTGGGCGCGTCGGCCTCGAAGAAACCGAAGACCAGGGTCCCCATGTTGGTTTCCATAACGCAGACTTCGGATACCCCGAGAACCGAGGCCTGAGACTGACCTTGCTGCGAAGAGCTCCCGGGGATGGTTGCGACGTAATTCCCGACTCCGACGACGATCGTCGATAGGATGAGGACGACGATCCCGGCCACGACGAGGCGGCGCGTCGGCTTTCCCGTGGCTTTCCATTCGTGGAAATAGATCCCCCACAGGCTGCTGAAGGTGATGATGAAGGCCATGTGGATCGTCCAGCTGGAGAAGTCGTACTTCCCCATCTTCGTCGTGCCCATGCCGTAGAAGAAGAACTGGAAATACCAGGTCGTCCCGGCCAGGGCCGAGAAAAGGTAGTTCGAGAGAAGGGACGGCGTCGGCGACGACGCCGCGGATCCCACGCTCACGGCGGGCTCGGCCCGACTGACCCGGAGATAATCACGCCCCGACTTGTTGCGGAAGCTCAGGGCCGTGCACCAGATGAAATTCGTGGTGAACCCGCCGAACAGGGCGATGATCAGCACCGGGAAATTCTGGAAAAGGGGCTTAGCCCCGCTTCGGATAGCCGCTTCGGCGATGGGCTTGCCGGCGGCGAAGGCGAAGGCCATGCAGGAGCTCATGATCCCGGCGAAAACGGCGACCCAGGCGCCCTTGACGAAGCTGAACTCGGCGATGGAGGCCTTTTTCTCGGCGTCGGAAAGCTCTCGCTCTTTTTTCATCCCGGCCCGGCCGCACATGGCGATGCCAGTGAGGCATACGAGAATGCCGAGGATGACGATCCGACCGGACGTGGTCGCGACGAGCCCGGCGATGCGGCCCTCGAAGACGGGCGGGACGAGGGTGCCGAAGACGGCACAGAAGCCGAGAGAGAGGGCCATGCCGAGCGACAGCCCGAGATAGCGCATGCTGAGGCCGAAGGTCAGGCCACCGATGCCCCACATCACCCCGAAGAGATAGGTCCAGAGGAGGGTCTTGGAAGAAGCGGACCTGAGGACGCCGAGAAGACCCGGGCAGGTCAGAAGCCCCACGGCCCAGGGCGCGATGATCCAGCTGAAGAAGCCGCCCGTCAGCCAGTAGGTCTCCCAGGCCCAGCCGCGGACCTTCTTGTAGGGAATGTAGAAACTGCCGGCGGCGAACCCGCCCAGGGCGTGGAGGAAAACTCCGAGAAAGGGATTGGGACTCATCGCGCCTCCATGAGTCCCGGAATATATTCCCGGCCGCGGCTGAAGTCAACAAGAAGAGGTCAAATCCACCTTTTTCACTCTGGCTAATTCTATTCAGACTTTTCCCAGAAGTCCAGCTCCGAGCCGCTCCGCCGCACTTCTGATGGCCGCTCCTTGGAATCCGCTCCCCGCCGTAGGTTTGACCCAAACGGCCTAGTTGCCCCCTACTGATTACGCCGCCACTGCGGATTCTCTTGGTGCGCCCTCCTCGCAGGCGGAACAATCTCCGTGGCCCCCGTGCCGTCAGAGTTCATGACCCAAATTCCGCCGTAGTTGCTCGGACCCGGGCCGTTGGCGAACACGATCCGGCTGTCGTCAGGCGACCATGAGGGCGTCCGTTCGTAGATATTGGGCGTATTGGTCAGCCGAATGACGCTGGCAGGATTGAAGGGGTCGACGGTCCAGAGGTCGTACCATCCCCCGCAAACCGCCAGCTTGTATTGGGTGTTGGCCCAGTCTAATTCCATGATCTCGATACCTAGCTCGGTCAGGATGCTACCGACTGAGGCAGCCGTGAACTTCAGCCCGTCCCAATCGACCCGATAGATGAGCACGTGATCGTACATCGCGACGGCGATATATTGGGCATCGAAGGACCAGGCAAAGGAGCCCCCAAAAACGCACTCGTTGACGTCAGGCGTATTTGTCAGCTGCTGAACACCTGAACCGTCAAGATTGACCAGGAACAAGTCATTGTCCTCTCTGAACGTGCCACCCGGAATAGGCGCATGGTCGATATAGGCGATCTTGAATTGGCCGTCCCTCAATCGCATGGGAGACCAGGCGGCGGGACCCCAGGAAGAGTTGAACATCAGGATCCTCTTCTGCCCCGTCCCGTCCCGGTTGATAATGTTAATGGCGGTTCCCCCAAGAGCGTTATCCGTGAAGACCAGCTGTTTTCCGTCCGGGGACCAGTCTGGACGGGTGTTATGAACACCTTGCTGGGCGACAAGGGCCAGCTTGTTCGAGCCGTCCGCGTTCATGACCATCAAGTCCTTGTGATCGGGACTGCCCGACAATACGGTGTAGGCGATGGCCGGGTCCGCGGGCGTAGGCGGCGGGGTCGGCGGCTTCGTCGGTTTGCCCTTCTGCGCCCAACTCGGGGCGCTAATGACCAAGACGACCGCAACAAGCGCCAGGACCAAGACCAGCCCGAAAAATCTGATTTTTCCCTTCATCTCAGCCTCCTTTGGATTCAAGTCAGGGCAGCTACCTTGCCGGAGTCGCCCCTCACCCTATTCCATGGGCCGGCGTCCATCGCCTGTCAAGGGACAGCGGGGGAATGTCGCGCATTGACGCGCTTTGACGCGTTTTTATCTCAATCTGGGAATGGGGAATGCCGAGCCGCTCGGAGGATTTTGTTCCAGACATCACGCTATCGCGGCTACTACACCGGCCAGCTGGGGGGGGGAGGGGGGGCCAAAAACCGCGTCAAAGCACGTCAAAGCGCGTCATCAGGGCAATATCTCTTGACTATCCTCAAGACGATACCGATATCGATAAACAGAAGGGATGAGAGAGTCCTCGCCAGGCACATGACCTTGAGATCGAAACCATGGGGATGTTCCCAGGAGATAGATGGGGGGAGTACACCCCGAACGGCTTAAAAAGGAGGTCAGGATCATGAAAAGATGGGTGGTTTTCCTGATTGGGATTGGTTTGGTGTTCTCGGCCGGGGCCGTTGCCCCGCCGTCTGCAGGCCAGGAGATCATCGGATCTTTCCAGGGGCTGGGGGATTTGCCCGGCGGCGACTTCGCCAGCCTTGCCTGGGGTGGATCTGCGGACGGAACGGCCGTCACCGGTGAAAGTGACTCCGGATATCCCCAGGCGTTCTTCTGGACCCAGGGAACGGGCATGGTGCCTCTGCCTTTGCTTCCGGGCAGGGAACAGAACAGCCACGGGGATGTCCTCTCTGCCAACGGCACCAAAGTCGCTGGGTGGTGCGGCTGGGAGATCCTCGGCTGGGAAGCCTGTGTCTGGACGTTCGATGGAACTCAATGGACCGTGGAAGGTCTGGGCGACCTGGTCGGAGGCAAATATAAAAGTCATGCCCACTACATGACCCCCAACGGGAATGTGGTGGTCGGGCAGGGCAACTCTGACAAGTGCCCTTTAGCCTGCCGCTGGCTGTGGGATGGCGCGGTATGGGTATTGCAGGCAATAGACTACGCCAGCGGCCGCAGCTACTGGAGCCTGGCGACGGCCTGCTCCGATGACGGATCTAAAATTGTCGGCGAGCGCTGCAAGAGCAGCACGATCGCATTTCGATGGACAGAAGCCAAGGGGATGGTCGACCTGGGGGTGCTCCCCAAAATGAAATACAGCTCAGCCGGGGCCTGTTCCGCAGATGGGTCCGTCGTGGCCGGCCTAAGTTGGCCTCTGCAGGGCCGTTCGTACGGGCAAGCGTTCAGGTGGACAGCGGCCTCCGGAATGGTCGGATTGGGGGATTTGCCCGGCGGAAGCTTCTTCAGCGAGGCCGGTGCGGTTTCCGCTGACGGCTCGATCGTGGTTGGCAGGAGCGGGACTGCCAACGGAAACGAAGCCTTTATCTGGGACGCAGCCAACGGCATGCGCCGTTTGATGGATTATCTCGCGGCCAACGGGGTGTTCACGCCTGCCGGGTGGACCCTTCAGGAGGCCCGAAGTATCGCCGTCAACGCCGGGGTGGTAACAATAGTCGGATGGGGCATCAACCCGGACGGCAAGACCGAGGGCTGGAGAGCCGTCATCGGGCAATGAGACATCTTTGGCCCGCCCAGTGCTCTAGAGCGGAGGGGCTTAAGTACGCAAAATTCGGAATAAGTGTCTAATCATGCGCCTCAAAGGACGTCATAGCCTGTCATTTTGCGAACCATCCTTGACATCCTGCGAGGGCGGACCTATCTATTAGTCACAGCTTGGATGGGAGGGGGAAAGTTGTCAAGAAAAACCATGTATTTCGGGTTGGCCGCCCTCTTGGGCTTGTTCGCAGCGATCGTGCTCATTGGCGGCCTTAGCTGGGGCCACAAGGCGCCTGCCGGCGTCGGCATTCTCCCCGTTCGGGATGGCTCCCCGGAACAGGGGAAGAGCGCGCCCGCCGCGGTCAACGCCAAGGCTCACGCCTTGATCAGCGATTTCGGAAGGGTTCCCGTCTTATTCGTACCCAATCGGGGCCAAACGGACGATCGAGTCAGTTTCACCGTCCGGGGGGCAGACAAGACCGTCTATTTTGCCCCAGAGGGCGTGACCTTCGCCTTGAGCTATCCGGCCCATGCAGGGAACGACAGAGAATCGGAACGATATGTGGTGAAATTGGACTTTCTTGGTTCCAGGCAGGACGTAGAGCCCGAGGGCCTGGAAAAGACCGGCGCGAGCATTTCATACTTCAGGGGGAAGCCCGAGGAATGGAAGACCGGGCTTCCGGCCTACTCTAGGATCATCTATCGCGACCTCTGGCCCGGGATCGACCTGGCTTACATGGGAGAGTCGGATAAGCTAAAGTATGAGTTCATCGTCCATCCCGGGGCCGACCCGTCGAAAATCAGGCTGGCCTATCGAGGCGCTGAGCGCGTAGCCCTGACGGAGGAAGGCCGGCTCGAAGTGAAGACGCCGGCAGGCGGTTTCGAAGATGATATTCCGGTCGCTTACCAGGAGGTTGACGGCGAGCGGATAAGCACTCCCGTGACATATTCTCTGGAATATATCACAGAGGGCCAGAGCTCGGCGGCTGCCTCCGGCCCTGGGATTACACAAGCAGATGGGTCTGATAGCCAGTCGCGTGTTTATGGCTTCGTAGTGGGAGAGTACGACCGGAATCGAAGTCTGGTCCTCGACCCAGCCGTACTCGTCTACTGCGGCTATATCGGCGGCGCCAGCGACCTGGGAGACGCTGGCCGTCCAATAGCTGTTGACAACTCGGGAAACGCCTATGTCGCGGGAATTACGAATTCTAATGAGTTGACGTTTCCCACGAAAATCGGGCCGGATCTGACCTATAACGGCGGGGACGGAGATGCTTTCGTGGCCAAGGTCGATTCTACTGGGACCGGGCTCGTTTATTGCGGATATATCGGCGGCGCGGGCCAGGGAGAGACCGCTCTTGGGATAGCCGTGGATAGCTCGGGAAACGCTTATGTTGCGGGTCTGGCAAGATCCGACGAGGGTACTTTTCCGGTGACGGTCGGGCCCGACCTGACATATAACGGCGGGGACGGCGATATCTTTGTCGCCAAGGTCAATCCCTCAGGGACGGGCCTTGCCTACTGCGGTTATATCGGGGGTTCAGGCGATGAGCACTGGTGCGGAATAGCGGTGGACGACCTTGGGAATGCTTATGTCTCGGGACGCACGACATCCGACCAAACTACATTTCCTGTAGCGGTCGGGCCGGACCTCACATTTAACGGAGTATCCGACGCCTTCGTGGCCAAGGTCAACCCCGCCGGTACAGTTCTTCTCTACTGCGGCTATATCGGGGGGAACAGCGACGAAGACGGCAATGGGATCGCAGTCGACAGCTCGGGGAACGCCTATGTCACGGGAAATGTGCATTCCACCGAGTCCACCTTCCCTGTGAAGATCGGTCCCGATCTGACCCATAACGGAGGGGGCGATGTCTTTGTGGCCAAGGTCAATCCCTCCGGAAGTGAGCTCGTCTATTGTGGCTATATCGGCGGCAATGGGCAGGATTCCTGGCCCAAGATCGCCGTTGACGGTTCGGGGAATGCTTATATTTCGGGTGGCACGAACTCCACCCCCACCACTTTTCCTGTGAAGATCGGGCCCGACCTAACCTACAACGGCAGTGGTGAGCTTGATGCCTTTGTGGCCAAGATCAACCCGTCCGGCAGCGCACTTGTCTACTGCGGCTATATTGGCGGGTCGGCCAGCGATGAAGGCACCTGGATTGCCGTCGACAACTCGGGTAATGCCTATACAACGGGAACAACAGGTTCAAGTGCTTCGACCTTCCCAGTCGTGGATGGGCCGGACCTGACTCTAAACGGCGGAAACGACATTTTCGTGGCAAAGGTGAATTCGTCCGGGACGGCGCTCGTCTACTGCGGCTACATCGGCGGCAGCGCAGATGAATTGGCGTTTGGGATAGCCGTCGACGGTTCGGGAAACGCTTATGTCACCGGAATGACATGGTCGGATCAGGCAACTTTTCCTGTCTCCGCGGGCCCGGACGTGACTTATAACGGCGGTGGAGACGCTTTCGTGGCCAAGGTGGGCGATGTCCCCGGGCCACCAATCACCTCCCTCCTGCCCGATAGTGCCGACGCCGGGGACCCGGGTTTACTCCTGTCCGTAATAGGCTCCGATTTCGTCGACGGGGCCGTCGTGAGGTGGGACGGGAGTAGCCGCCCAACGACTTTCGTCAGCAGCTCCGAGCTCGACGCGACAATAGACACCTCGGATTTGGTCGCGGGAAAGGCCGTCCAGGTCACCGTCCGGAACCCCAACGGCGGGGTCTCGAACGCCCTGCCATTCACCATTGACAATCCCCTTCCCTCGCTGGCCTCCGTATCGCCGACCCAGGTGACGGGCGGAGGGGCCGCGTTCACTCTCACCGTCCAGGGCTCCAATTTCGTCCCCAACTCGGTCGTCCGCTGGAACGGAAGCGACAGGGCCACGACCTGCATCAGCGCGACAGAGCTTCAAGCCGCTATCCTCTCCGCTGATATCGCCGCAGGCGGCGACGCTCAAGTGACGGTCTCCAATCCCGCCCCGTCCGGAGGGGTTACGAGCGCTCTCGCTGTCCAGGTGTCTAGCTTCACGCTGAGCGCGTCGCCGACGAGCCTGACCGTCACCGCCGGCCAATCGGCAACCTTCACGATCCAGCTGACGCCCCAATACGGCCCGTTCGACTCCCCGGTCACCTTCAGTTGCACGGGGCTCCCGAGCAAGTGCACGGCCTCCTTCTCGCCGGCCAGCGTGACCCCCGGCGCCAGCAGCGTCACGACGACTTTGACGCTGACCACGAAAGCGGCCTCGAGCTCGGCGGGCGCGACGCTGTTCAGAGCGACCGGTCTCGGACTGCCAACCTTGGGGCTCCTCGCCATCGGCCTGACCATGCTTCTGGGGAACGTCATCCGCAAACGCGTCCCCTGGCGTCTCAATCGCCGCTGGCTCGCGGCCTGCGCCCTGATCTGCCTGGTCATCCTGATCGGCAGCTGCAGCTCCGGAGGTGATGACAATCCGCTCTACACAGGGACGCCGAAGGGGACCCATCAAATCTCCGTCCAGGGGACGTCCGGGAACATGACAATTCCGACGGTGGTCACGCTCGTCGTGAATTGAGCGGAGGTCCCAGAGCCTATTCGGCTTCGAGGGCGGCCAGGCGCTTTTTCGCGTCATCGACGTACGGCGCAAAGACGGGATCGGCCTGTCCCCAAAGGCTGAGGAATTTCCGGTAGTCGACGACGGCCTTTGCCCTTTGGTCTTTTCTTTGTTCTTTCGTCAGACCCGCTCTCTCGCTATAGAGCTCATGGGCTTTGGCTCTGCCGTAGAAGGCCCTGGCGTAGATATCGCCCGAATTGAACCGCTGCTCCCAATAGGGCGGCACCTTGGCGTACATCTCCGCGGCCTGGGAATAGGCTCCGGCCCGAAGGTAGGCCTCGGCCAGGGAAAAATAGTACCGGGCGCTGTCCGTGTCGGCGTTGCTCTTGCCGAGCGGCGAGGGGAGCAGCTTGAGTGCCTTCCAGAAATGATCGATGGCCTTGTCGACGTTATTCTCCCGGAGCTCCCGATGGCCGAGGAGATGATAATAGGCTCTCATCAACTTGGGATATTGCTCTCGCGTAACGAGTCGCTTGATTTCTTCCAATTGCCTGTCGAATTCATCCATCCGGCCCATTTCCAGGGTGATCAGGGCTTTCAGATGGAGGGCCCCCAAGTCGTAGATTCCGGCCGCTCCCTGGTCCGGGCAGGCCAGCTCGGCCTGGCTGAGGGCCGCCGCGAAATCCCCGGAGAGACGATCGAGAAAGGCCATGTTGAGATGGGACATCCTCACCCAGCCAGTATCTCCCAGGCTCTCGGCCAATTCGATGGCCCGCCGGGCCTCTTCCTTGGCCGTTCCAAGCTTGCCCTGCGTCAGATAAAGACCCGTCAGGCCCATCGCGGCATAGAGGCTCTCCGTCTTGTCCCCGCCCAGGACGATGTTCCGTAGCTCTCGTTCGGCATTGGCGAAATCATCCATGGTGATGAAAACGGGGGACTTACCGTAGCGGACATAACGGGGGCTGTTCGGATAAAGCGCCTGCAGCCTGTCCATGAAGGACAAGGCCTCGTCGAATTTCCCTTGGTCCGCGGCGTAAACCGCGCGGATGTGGAGGAAATTCGTAGAAACCTTGGGATTCGCCCCGAGGTATTCGTCGAGGACCCCCTCGGCCCGGTCGAAATCTCCCAGACCCGCGTGACAGACCGCCAGCAGGCGGACGATGTATTCGCCCTCTTTCACCCTGAGCCTGGCTTTCTCCAGGAGGGGTATGGCCTTGTCGTATTCCTCGAGGTCCCAGTAGATCTGGGCCAGGCTGTACGCCGCCAGGTCGTCGTCCATGAGCGCCAGCAGGCTTTTATAAGCGGCGATCGCTTTCTCGTAGTCCTTTTGAAAATTCTGGTAGAAATCGCCCCGGAGTTGGTAGCGGGACCAGATGTTGAGGCGGTCGGAGAGCTCGACGGCCTTTTCGCCGTAGCGGATGATCTCGTCGCGGGCGAGAGTGCCGCGGCAGGCCCTGAACAATCCGTAATAGGCTTCGGCGAACCGGAGGTCGGCCTCGGCCGCTTTCTGGAAAAGGAGGGACGCTTCCAAGGACTTGCCTTGCCAGCAGAGCCGGTCGGCCTGAGAGTACAGATGGAACGCATCGGGAAAGTGCGTCGTGATGTCGCCGACCTTCTCGTCGATGTCGTGGGCGACCAGCCGGCGAGGGATGTTCAGGGCGAGCTTGATCTTCCTGGAGAGGTCGTCGGCCATGTCGAACAGCCCCTCCTCACCGGCACACGTCTCCCGGAAGGAGTAGGTGACCTCGGCCGTCTGGGCGTTCCTGATGGCGAGATCGAGGACGAGCCCCTCGCCGGATCGCGCCAGGCTCCCCGTCGCGATATGGCTGCATCCGATCCTCTGACCGATCCGCACCACATCCTCGGGCGAGAGCTTGGGGACGTCCCAGAGTTTCATGTCCTCAAGGGCGAGGAACAGGTCTCCCGCGTTCCACGACCCGATGACCCGCGACTGGACGAGGTCCATGCTGATCAGGTGGGGGAACGATGTCCTCCAAGCTTCGAGTTTCCCGTCACCCGTGGCGTTCTCGAGCGGGAGGAAAGCCACGCAGGATGTCGCGGCGGGGAAATCGATTGGGGCATGCCAGATCCACAGACGGGCGGGGACCGCGGCAGCGGCCATTAGGACTAAAGCCCCGGCGGCGGTCCGGAGCAATTTTTTCCCGGACCACCCGGGTTTTGAGAGTGCGTCAGGTCTCTCCCGGATGTGGCTCAGCTTCTCCGCCATCCAGACGTCGAGCTCGTCCGGGTTGGCGAAGACACGGGCGCTCGGCGTCCCGTCGAGGCGGTGGATGGGGAGGCCCAGCTCGACCTCCCAGCGTTGGCAAGTCTTGATGGACCGTTCGAGGTAGGCAGAGATCTCCTTCCAAGACTCGAGGCGCGTTTTCCCTTCCATCTGTTCCCCTTGATTCAGGGTGAGAAATCCTTTGAACTAAACCAATGCTAAGTCAGGGGAACGGCTGTGTCAAGAGAATTAGCCTGCTCTCGAGTCCCGGCGTCTTGACACCGGCCGGCGCCGGGTCTATATTCCGGGCGTCTCACGAGAGCGCCGGCCGGGGCGGCGGAGGGCCGCCTTCCACGGCCGGGCTTGATCGCAATGCGCGAGAGAAGGACCGGGGGTACGATGAGCGAGGGGATCCGGAGGCCGCCGAATCATCGCGCGGGAATGCGGTGGGCCCGGGTTCTTTGCGCCGCCGGGGCCGCTCTCGTTATTCTATCCTTCGTCCCTGCTCAAGCGCAGCAGGCCCCCGACTTCACCTTGAAGGACCTCGCCGGCCAGTCCCATAAGCTGACCGATTATTTCCCGGAGCACGTCGTCCTCCTCAATTTCTGGGCGACCTGGTGCGTTCCCTGCGTCAAGGAGCTTCCCCATCTCCAGAGGTTCCAGGACCTCTAC
>Ga0315275_10003201_pt1 | contig 15030 bp, 9 predicted proteins | sample YL17G03_0_MG_FD_205557 | JGI IMG/M metagenome (GOLD analysis project Ga0315275, IMG submission 205557) | Sediment microbial communities from Yellowstone Lake, YNP, Wyoming, USA - YL17G03_0 | ecosystem: Environmental > Aquatic > Freshwater > Lake > Sediment | place: USA: Wyoming | collected... | reverse complement strand
GCGTGGTCGCTGACGCGGTGCAGGTGCTCATCCATCTGGAGCACCGCGGCGCGGTCGGCGGCGACAAGGCCACCGGCGACGGCGCGGGCCTCCTCGTCCAGATTCCCGACGCGTTCCTCCGCGATGCCTGCCGGGCCGACGGTCTCGTCCTACCTCCCGCCGGCGAGTACGCCGTCGGCATGGTGTTTCTGCCGCAGGACCAGGCACTCGCGAAGCGATGCGCCAAGGCGCTCGATGAGGCCGTGCGCCAGGAAGGCGCCGAGGTCCTGGGCTGGCGGACCGTCCCGACCTCGGCCGAGCATCTGGGCGAACTGGCCTGCGCGACGCAACCGGCGATCCGGCAAGTGTTCCTCGGCCGCGGGCTCATCCCCGCCGACGCCTTCGAGCGGAAACTTTACGTCATCCGCCGCATCGCTGAAAAAGATGTCGCCGGCTGGCTGGGCAACGCCGGCCGCACGTTCTACATCCCCAGCCTCTCCAGCCGTACGGTCGTCTATAAGGGCATGCTCCGCGGGTCGCAACTGAACGCGTTCTATCCCGACCTGGCCCAGCCCGAGTTCGCAAGCGCTTTCGCGGTCATCCATCAGCGGTACTCGACGAACACGTTCCCGACTTGGCGGCTGGCGCAGCCGATGCGGATGCTGTGCCATAACGGCGAGATCAACGCGCTCAGGGGCAACATTAATCACATGCATGCCCGCGAGGCCGACCTTGCGTCAGACCTCTTCGGCGCCGACCTGGAGAAGTTGAGGCCGGTCATCGTCGAGGGCGGCTCCGACAGCGCCATGTTCGACAACGTCCTGGAACTGCTGGTCGCCGCCGGACGGAGTCTGCCTCACGCCGCCATGATGATGGTCCCCGAGGCGTGGGGTCCGCGGTTCCACATGAGCGACGATAAGCGAGCCTTCTACGAGTACCACGCCGCCATCATGGAACCCTGGGACGGCCCGGCAGCGCTCGTCTTCACCGACGGCCGGTACATCGGCGCGACGCTCGACCGCAACGGCCTGCGCCCCTGCCGCTACACCGTCACGCGCGACGGCTATGTGGTGCTGGTGTCGGAGACAGGGGTGCTCGATTTCCCGCCGGAGCGGATACTGCGTCTCGGCCGCCTTCAGCCCGGCAAGATGCTCCTCGTGGACCTCCAGCAGAACCGGATCGTTCCGGACAACGAGATCAAGGCGAAGGTCTCGCGCCAGCAACCCTACCGGCGCTGGGTCAAGGACAACCGCATCGAACTTCGGGGCCTGTTCACGCCGTCCGAGATACCGTCGGAGCCGGCCGAGCGGCTCCTGGCGCGACAGCAGGCGTTCGGCTACTCCGAAGAGGAACTCCGGATGGTCATCTCGCCGATGGCGTCGCGCGGCCAGGAGGCCGTCGGTTCGATGGGCAACGACGCGGCCCTGGCGGTCCTCTCGGACCGGCCGCAACTACTCTTCGCCTACTTCAAGCAGTTGTTCGCCCAGGTCACCAACCCTCCGATTGATCCGCTGCGCGAAGAGTTGGTGATGTCGCTGATGAACTTCGCCGGCCCGGAACGGAACCTTCTGGCGGAGACGCCGGAGCACGTGCGGCGGCTGAAACTGCCCCACCCCATCCTCGCGGTCGAGGACTTGATGCGACTTCGCAAAGGCCGCGCGCCCGACATCGTCACGCGCGACCTCGACATTCTCTTCCCTGCCGACGCCCCGTCGAGAGCCTCTAGGTCGAGAGACGACGGCGAGGCCTTGCGGCAGGCCATGGAGGGCGTGTTCCAGGAGGCCGAGAGGGCCATCGCCGACGGCGCGACACTGCTCGTCCTGACCGCCGCACGCATGGACAAGGACCGCGCGCCTATCCCCGTCCTCCTGGCGACTGCGGGCCTTCACCATCACCTGATCCGCCGGGGCCTGAGGACCCGCGTCGGCCTCATCGTCGAGACCGGCGAGGCCCGCGAGGTCATGCACTTCGCACTCCTCGTCGGCTTCGGCGCAAGCGCCGTGTGTCCGACCCTGGCGCTGGCGACCGTGCGGCAACTGGCCGAGGCGGACCTGCTCGAGCAACCCATCTCGGCCGAGGACGCCGCCGACAACTACGTGACGGCCGTCAAGAAAGGGCTCCTCAAGACCTTCAGCCGCATGGGCATCTCGACCATCCGCAGTTATTTCGGCGCACAGATCTTCGAGGCCGTCGGCTTGGCGAGCGACCTCGTGGACCGGTACTTCACCGGGACGGCGAGCCGCGTCCAGGGGATCGGCCTGGAGGAGATCGCGGCCGAGATGCGGGCGCTGCACCGCCGGGGGTTCCCGCGGGACGACCGCCCGCCCGAGCCCCTGCTGGACGTCGGCGGCCAGTACCACGTCCGCGTGGGCGGCGAGAACCACCTGTGGAGCCCGGAAGCCATCTACAAACTTCAGCAGGCCACCCGGACGGACGATTACGGCCTCTTCCGGGAGTACACCGCCCTCATCAACGATCGGAGCCGGTCGCGCGTGACGCTCCGGAGCCTCCTCCGGATCAAACAGGGGACGCCGATTCCGCTGGAGGAGGTCGAGCCGGTCGAGACGATCGTGAAGCGCTTCGTCTCCAGCGCGATGTCGTTCGGCTCGATCTCGAAGGAAGCCCACGAGACGATCGCCCTGGCGATGAACCGCCTGGGCGCCGCAAGCAACTGCGGCGAGGGCGGCGAGGACCCGGCCCGGTACCGGCCCCTCGCCTCCGGCGAGAGCCTCCGCAGCCGCGTCAAGCAGGTCGCTTCCGGCCGCTTCGGCGTCACGACGGCGTACCTCATGAGCGCCGACGAACTCCAGATCAAGATGGCCCAGGGCGCGAAGCCCGGCGAGGGCGGCCAGTTGCCCGGACACAAGGTCTCCGAGGAGATCGCGTACGTGCGGCACACGACGCCTGGCGTGACGCTTATCTCGCCCCCGCCGCACCACGACATCTATTCCATCGAGGACCTGGCGCAACTAATCTATGATCTTAAATCCGTGAATCCGTCGGCCCGCGTCTCCGTGAAACTCGTTTCGGAGATCGGCGTCGGCACAGTTGCGGCGGGCGTCGCCAAGGGCAAGGCCGACATGGTCCTCGTATCCGGCCACGACGGCGGCACGGGCGCCAGCCCCCTGACGGCCATCAAGCACACGGGCCTCCCGTGGGAACTGGGCCTCGCGGAGACCCAGCAGACGCTGGTCGCCAACCGCCTGCGGGACCGCATCCGGGTCCAGGTGGACGGGCAATTGAAGACCGGCCGCGACGTGGCCATCGCCGCCCTACTGGGGGCCGAAGAGTTCGGCTTCGGCACGGCCGTTCTCGTCGCGCTCGGCTGCATTATGATGCGCAAGTGCCACCTGAACACCTGCCCTGTCGGCATCGGCACGCAGGACCCGGAACTCCGCAAACGCTTCGCCGGCAAACCGGAGCACGTCGAGCGGTTTTTCCGCTTTCTCGCCCAGGAACTCCGGGAGATCATGGCGGGCCTGGGCCTGCGGACCGTGGACGAGATGGTCGGCCGGTCGGACCTGCTGGACCTCGAACCCGCCGTCGAGCACTGGAAGGCGAAGGGCCTGGACTTCTCGGCGATCCTCGCCCTTCGACCCGCTCTCTTCGAGCCTGAGCCTCAGAGCCGAAGGCAGGGCGACCCTGAGCATGGCCGAGGGGTCGCGCCGCCGTCGCTCGACCCAGAGGCTCTCGACGGGCCGTCGGACGGGCGTGAGGCCATACGATGCATCCGGCCGCAGAACCACGAACTCGAGGAACGCCTGGACCACGAACTTCTGCGCCTGGCGGCGCCGGCCATCGAGCGGCGCGAGCCGGTCCAGATCGAAATGCCTATCCGCAACATCCATCGCACCGTCGGGGCGACCCTGAGCGGCGAAATCGTCCGGCGATTCGGCGCCAAGGGCCTGCCGGACAACACCATCAGCCTGTACTTCAAAGGGTCCGCCGGCCAGAGCCTCGGAGCCTTCCTGGCTCCGGGCGTGGCGATCCGCGTCGAAGGCGACGCCAACGATTACCTCGGCAAAGGCATGTCGGGCGGGCGGATCGTCCTCGTGCCGCCAGCACAGGCAAGGTTTCAGTCCCACGAGAATGTCATCGTCGGCAACACGGTCCTCTACGGAGCGACAGGCGGCGAGGTCTTCATCTCCGGCCTAGCCGGCGAACGGTTCGCCGTCCGCAACTCAGGCGCCGTCGCCGTCGTCGAGGGCGTCGGAGACCACGGATGCGAGTACATGACCGGCGGCATCGTGGTGGTCCTGGGACCGACGGGTTACAACTTCGCGGCCGGCATGAGCGGCGGCATCGCCTACGTTTATGACGAGACCGAGATGTTCGGCACCCGATGCAACCTCGACATGGTGGACCTCGAAAGCGTCTGGACCGACGAGGACAAGGACCGCCTGCGGTCCCTGGTGGCCCGGCACGCCCTCTACACCGCCAGCCGCCGGGCCATACGCCTCCTGGAGGACTGGGACGCCCACCTCGCGCTCTTCGTCAAGGTCATGCCGATTGACTATCGCAAGGTCCTGGAGCGTATGAAACAGCGCGAGCAGCGCGACACCGAGACGGTCTCGGCCACCGAGGAGGTGTACGGTGGATAAACCGACCCGGACCGGGCCCAAGTCGGCCGGATTCCTCGAACACGCGCGCGAGGAGCCGCGGAAGCGGCCTGTCGCCGAGCGCATCGCCGACTTCAAGGAAGTCGAGCAGCCGCTCGCGCCCGAATCGCTCCAGGTCCAGGCCTGCCGCTGCATGGATTGCGGCATCCCCTACTGCCACGCCTTCGGGTGTCCGCTGGGCAGCCGCATCCCGGAGTTTAGCGAGATGGTCCATCGCGGCCAATGGCGGCGGGCGCTCGGCCTGCTGCACGCAACCAACAATTTTCCGGAGATCACCGGCCGCGTCTGCCCTGCCCCGTGCGAGGCCGCATGCAGCCTTTCGATCAACGACAAGGCCGTCACGATCCGGCAGATTGAACTGGAGATCGTGGAGCGCGGCTGGCGCGAAGGGTGGATCAGGCCCGAGCCAGCCGCCCGCCAGACTGCTAGGCGGGTCGCCGTCATCGGGTCCGGGCCGGCGGGCCTTGCGGCGGCCCAGCAACTCGCCCGCGCGGGCCACGAGACGATCGTTTTCGAGAAAGACGCGCGGCCGGGCGGCATCCTCCGCTACGGCATCCCCGACTTTAAACTCGAAAAAGGGGTCCTCGACCGCCGCCTAGAACAGATGCAGGCCGAGGGCGTCACGTTCGAGACCGGCGTCAATATCGGCGCGGACGTGTCGCTCCGATACCTTCGGCGCAAATTCGACGCCATCGGCATCACCGCGGGCGCCCGCGTGCCCAGGGACCTCACGATCCCCGGCCGCGGCCTCGACGGAATTCACTTCGCCATGCCATACCTCGCGCAGCAGAACCGCCGCAATGCCGGCGAGGCCATTCCGCACGCCGAGGAGATCCTCGCGAAGGATAAGGATGTGGTCGTCCTCGGCGGCGGCGACACGGGCGCCGACTGCGTCGGCACCGCGCGCCGCCAGGGGGCTCGCTCGATCACCCAGGTTGAACTGCTGCCCGAGCCGCCCGCCGCGCGGCCGCTCGAAAATCCGTGGCCAACGTGGCCGACCATCCTGCGGACCTCCTCGAGCCACGAAGAAGGCTGCACGCGCCTCTGGAGCATCCTCACGAAGGAGTTTTTAGGGCTTGGCGTGCGCGTGCGGGGCCTCCGATGCGTCAAGATTCAGTGGAATCCGCCCGACGCGGCCCCTACGGGCCATATGGCCGGACGCCGCACGTTCAAGGAGGTCCCGGGGACGGAGTTTGAACTGAAGGCGGATCTCGTGCTCCTCGCGCTCGGGTTCGTCCACGTTGAGCACGGCCCGATCGTCGAGGAACTGGGCCTCAAGGTTGATGACCGCGGGAATTTCGTGGTCGGCCCGGACTTCATGACGAACATCGCCGGCATCTTTGCAGCGGGCGACTCGGTGGCCGGGGCGTCGCTCGTGGTCCGCGCCATCGCCCAGGGCCGCCAGATGGCCGCCGGCGTGGACGCCTACCTCCGGTAGAGTGCGTGCTATGCACGCACGCTGATGGCTGACAACAACGGTTCATCCGCAGATGAACGCAGATGGGCACAGATGGACAACAAAAGATCGTCCGCAGAGCCTACTCAAAAAACCTGAGCAGCGTCCCCAGGTTCCCAATCTGAACATGCGGTAGTTGCGGTCTATTTTTGAATTTTGGCGATGGCTTCGCGGGCCTTTCCGGGCGATTTGGGGACAGTCACCTTTTTCTACTTAACCGTCGGCGACGGGTTCGGCTGGAGCGGGTGAGTGCGGACCATGATGGAGAAGATATAGGGGTACGCCTGCTGGAGGTGGCGGCAGTAGCGGAGCCACTCGCCGGCCAGGTGCGAGCAGACGCGCTTCGCGTCGCCCGCGAGATGTTCGCGGTCGGTCTTCGGGAGGTTCTCGAGCGACGGGCGCGCGGCCAGTTCCTCCATCAGGTGAAAGACCGCCCACATAAGGTCCGTGAACCGCTCGTGTTCCAGGAGGTTCGGGTTCGCAAGGAGCAGCACCAGGAGGTCGCGACTCTCGGTCAGCCGCGCGCGCAGGGCCGCGAGGTCCAGCCGCTCGGCGCTCACGCGCCACTCGACCGCCGCGGCGTGCTCGATGGCCTTGCGGAAGTCGGCGGCGTTCCAGTCGCCGCTGACCGCCAGGGCGGGCAGAATTTCCGCGCGGTTTTCGAGGCTCGCGGCCAGGTCGCCCAAGAGGCCCGTCCCGAGTTCGCTGAAGAACGTGCCGATGACCATGTTCATCTTGCGGAGTCGCTGGCTGCGTTCGTGGCGCGCCAGGAGCCGCTCGATGATCAAGGCCACCAGCAGGACCTCGATGGGAAGGAAGGCGAGGTCGCCAAGGAGGTAAATCCAGATGTGCCGCGCGTCGCCGAAAATCGCATAGTGGAGGCTATAGAGCGCCGCCGACGCGGCCACCAGGACCGCCGCGATGATGAGAAGTCCGATTCGTGATTTCATCGCCCGCCCCCCGCTCACCGCCCCGCGGCCAGGAACCCGAACATCTCCGGCAACCCTTTTCGGATCATCATCACGGCGATGGCCGCCAGGATCAGTGCCGCGACCTTCGAGACGGCCCGCGACCCGGCCGCCCCGAGGACCCGCGTCAGGTAGTCGGCGCTCAGGAACACGAGGCCCGCCAGAAGGACATTCACCACGACCGCCGCCAGCGTCTCCCAGAGGCCGTAAACGCCCACCAGGATCAGGGACATCGTCAACGTCGCCGGGCCGACGATGAGTGGCGTTCCGAGCGGCACGGCCCCGATCGTCTCCGGCACCTGCCGCGCGACCTTCGTCAGGCTCACCAGGTCAAGCGTCGCGATGACAAACAGGAGCACCCCGCCCGCGACCATGAAGTCCGAAACCGAGATGCCCATCCGCTCGAAGAGCCATTGGCCGAAGAAGATAAATCCGACCGCCACCAGGAGCGCCGTCAGGACTCCTTGCTTGACGACCCGCTGGCGCGCTGCGTGCTCCATCTCGTCCGTCAGGCCGATGAACATCGGCAGGACGCCGATTGCGTCCACCGCAAAGAAGATCGGCACGAACGCCTTGAGGAAGTTCTCCAGGTACTCCGGCATCGTCCACGCGATCACGGGCTCCCCTTTCCTGATGGCGGCGCGACCGGGTTTGGCCTGTTCTCGTTGTCCTTCACTCTAACAATACCAACCGGTCACCCGCACCGCCACAGATTGCCGTTCGGAATCGGCAGCGCGCGGCACGGCAGGCCGTCACCGAGGAATTCGCTTGCACCCGCCGGCGTCAAGTCTGACGATGGATGTTCGTATGGTGCTTGGTTCGCACGTCATCCTCAGCGCGTACGGTTTCTGGTTGCCGAACGACCCGCGCGGCTCGTGGTCCGACTTCGTGGGCTCGTGGGAACTCGCGCGCTGGGGTCGCGCCACCATAACAGATTGGCGACAGTCGCTGGCGGGCCGGCCGCATGATCGCCAGGTGCGATTCGATGCCAAGGGGGCCTTGAAGCATCCTCCGGTTCGATTCACCGGTCCGCAGATCCAAGCGATCGGCCGCGGCTTTGCCGACTTCGCCGCGAAGTCCGGCCTGGTCGTGTGGGCCTGCGCCATCCTGCCGGACCATGCCCATCTCGTGATCGCTTCTCACCGCTACACGGTCGAACAAGTAGCGATCCTTCTGAAGGGCGCGGCCACGCGTCAATTGCTGGCCGAGGGGCTCCACCCACTGGCGAACGTGCAGGTCCGCGGCGACCGGCAAACCAAACTATGGGCTCGCGGCTTTTGGAAGGTGTTCCTGAACGCGCCCCATCATGTGCGATGCGCCATCCGTTATGTGGAAAGTAACCCCCTGAAGATGGGGTTGCCCGACCAGTCGTGGCCTTTCGTTCGTCCGTACGACCCCTAGGCGCGCTCACCTTCGGGTCGCGGCTAAACGAAATGACGAACGCCGTCACGCTTAGCCGCGAACGCCGTCACGCTTAGCCGCGAGCCGCAGGCGAGCGCGTGCCGTTCTTATCGCGCCACCCGCACGCGGACAAGGAGGGCCAGCAGCGCCGCCGCCGCCACCAGCGGCCAGAGGTCATAGAACGCCGCGCGGCGAGCGGATTCGGCCGCCCGTCGGATCGCCTCGGTCGCCGCCGCCGAATCGTCGCGGCCGGTCCCGGCCTGGAACCCCTCGTCCGTCCCGATGAAACTCACGCCGATACCCCCTTCTTCCCAAAAGCCGAGTTTGTCGGGCGCCAACTTTCCCAACTTCCGAGCGAACTCAAACGGCCGATACGTCTTATAGGCGGCTGCGCGACTGTAACCAGGAACCAGCCAGTCTAGCGTGTGCGACCAGAACAGGGGGAACCCAACGCGGTGCGGCCAGTCGGTCGTCCGCTCGTCGAAGCCGAAGAGGACCGCCAGGCGCCGTGACCCCTGCGATCCCCACGCGACCATGAGCGGCGCCTCGGGCGTCCCGAGCAGAAGTTGCCCCCCTTTGGCAACGGTATAGTGGCGAACCGAGCCAATGCGCGGCGGATCGCGACGGAGGACGTCGGCCAGCGGCCCGTCCGGCGCGACGCGCCACTCGCCGGCGGCCTCGCCCTCCGCTGGCGTAACCGGCCCGATAGGCCCCGGCGGCATAATCACGATCGCCGGGCCGGTCCAGTCGGCCGGCAGTGGCGCTTCGTTCGCGATGACCAGGTGCGTCCGGTCCACGATCGCCTTGGCATCCGGCAGCCCCTCCACCACGACCACGTCGTCGCGTGCGGCCAGGGCGCGGCGTAAGGAGTGGTCCTCTTTTCCGATGAGGAGCACCTTGATGGGCTCGCCCGGCTCCGCGCTCAGATAGGCTGCATTGTCCGCTGTGAACCCGTCACCCTGCGGCCCATCCAACTGAACCGTCAGGCCGCCGACGGGCGGAGCCTCCAGGGCCACGACCCGTTCGACCGTAGTGCCCGGCGAAAGAAAATTGGGAATCTCCATCGTTTTCCCCGGCCAGGAACTCGACACCTGAAGTGCATATGGCCCCTTGGCCTCCGGCGCCGCCTTGGCGGAGACCAGCACCCAAGCCCGTTTCCCCTCCGTGCGGACCGCGACGCGCTGGAGTCCGACATTTTCGGACCTGCCGCCGGTGGCCAGAACATAGACGTTCGGCGGCAAGGTCGCAGCAGGCGCCACGTCGGTCACCACGAGGACGGGCCTTTCGCTTTGGCTTGCCGATTCCGCTATGGCGGCGGGCCAGACATCCAGCGCCGCCAAGACAGGCCGCCAGGGCGCGGCTCCCTCGGCAAGCAAACGGCCGCTCCGGGTTTCCTCCGCCTGGATAGAACCGGAATCGCCCGGCACAAAAACCACCCGAAGAGGCAGGTCGCCCACCTTTTTCAGCAAAGCCGCCGCCAGGCCGTGGGCGTGTTCCCACCGGCTGCCTTCACCCAGGTCCACGTCCATGCTCGCGGTGCGGTCAACGACGAGCGTGGCCACGGGCTGGGCGGCCGCGGTCGTCCGGATGGCCGGCCGCGCACAGGCCGCCACAAGGAACATCACCGCCGCCGCATCGAGCCACAGGAGCGGGTCGCGCAGGCGGACCCTGGCGGAGGGTTTTCCGGCGGGCCCCGCTCCGAGCGCCCGGCGCCAGAGCATGAGCGAGCCGACCGTCACGGGCCGGCCGCGCGGCGCGAGTAAGCCCCATAGGAAGATCGCAGGCACCAGCACCAGGCCCGCCAGCGACCAGGGGGAGAGGAAGTCCATCACCACACCCGTTGCCGTACGTTCATGCGTTCCAGGAGCAGACCGCCGACATCATAGGGCCCAGCCGCTTGGACATTGGCCATTGTGTTTCTAGAGGTTCTCTTCCTCCGGCATCAAGTGGACGACCTTCGTCAGAAGGAGGTAATTGGCCCCTTCGTAGAGCATGACGACGCCGGAGATGCGCCAGTGGGCCTTCTTCTTGCCGCGGTCGGTCCTGGTCTCGATGTACTCGCGCCAGGAGTTTTCGAGGATGCGCATGGGCTTGTCGCCCGAATCGAAGACAAACATGGGCCGGCCGATGGCGTCCATCTCCATGCGGCCTTCGCGATTGAAGAGGCGCTTGCCCTCTTCGAGGAAATCGGGCTTGGGTTTGCGGACCGGGGCCGGGCCAGGCTTGAACGGTTCCTTGTCCACTTCAGGGATAGGCGGGATCGAAACGTCCGGAACGGGGGCCGGCGGCGTGACGGACGCCGGGGCCGGCGCCTCCCCTGCGGGCCGCGCGGCCGGTGCGGCGTCCGTTTCGGCGGACGCTGACCTCGGGGCCGGAACCGGCTGCGCTATCTCGCCCGGCATCGCTGTGTCCTGGCTTCCCTGGCCGGGAACCTGCGCGAGCGAAGCCCAGCCCGTGCCGATTGCCAACAGGACCGCCGCTGCTACAACCGCACGTTTCATGGCCGATCACCTCCACCAGTCGCCGGCGCACGGCCCCCTGCGGCGGACCGCGCTCACCGGGATGGACGCACACCGACCCGCCCGGATCGGGCAGGTACGAGCCGGCCGTATTGTACGCCGCAGGCCCCTGTTCGCCAAGAAATTGTCCGGCCGACACCGCCGCGGGTGCGCTACTTCTTCTCAAGCCGATCGAGCCGCTTCTCGATCGCGTCGAGGCGCTTCTCGATCCGGTCGAGCCGCTCGAGGATTCGTCCGATGTCCCGGCCAACCTCGTAGGGTGCCGCGGGCGGCGGCACAGGGGCCACGTGCGGCGACGGAATCTCGAAGCGCCATCCCTCGCCGCGCCGCTCCATTCCGCGGCCCAACTCTTCCAGATACCGGCGCAGTTGCGGCAACTCCTGGTAGAGTTCCTCGGGGATCTCGAAGTGGCGCATGCCTTCCGGCCTCCGGCGCTCCTCCGGACGGGCGGCCAGCGTGATTTTGGCCTCAGCGCGCTTCCCCGCCCGGTAATAGACAACGCCGATGGCGTCGCCGGGCTTGTGGCTCCGGATGGCATCCAGGAGTTGGTCGGGCGTGCTGACGTCCTTTCCGTCAATCGAGGTGATGACGTCTACCGGCAAGAGCCCCGCCTTGGCGGCCGGACTCCCGTCCATCATGCTGCTGACGAGCACACCGTGGTCAATGCCGGCGACCTCCATGACCTCTTTCGTAATCGGCGAGACTGTCACGCCCAGGAAGCCTTCGGCCTCGTGGCGGCCGGGCGCACCTGGCGGCACAGGCCGTTCACCGGGACCGGTCGCAAAGGCCTGGTCGAGCGTCACGGTCTCGGTCATCTCCTTTCCGTCGCGGACGAACGTAACCTTGACCTTGTCACCCGGCTTGTGCCCGCGAACACCTTCGGCCAGTTTCTGTGGGCCTTCGACGGCCTTGCCGTCCATGGCGGTGATGATGTCGCCCGCCTGGAGGCCGGCCTTGGCGGCGGAACTGTTGGGCATCACGGCCATGACCCGAGCCCCTCCCTCCTTGACCTGCTTTCGGACCTCGCCCATGACCGGGCCGAGCATGACGCCCAGATAAGCCGTCGCCGGCTCCGGCGCCTGGTGTTCGGCGGCTTCCTCACCCGACTCGGCTTGCGGCGGGGCCGGATCGCTTGCGGCCGGGCCACCCACGGTGATCTCCTTGTCGTTGATCCAGATGTGGATTTCCGGCCCGGCGCCGGAGGACTCCGCGCGCGACTCGACGCGGATGTCACTCCTCGCCGCCCCGGCGAAACCGGCCAGGATGGCCGTCACCGCGAGCGCCAACCCTGCCGCCAGCATGCCCATGCCGTTCCATCGCGTTTTCATTGTCGGCTCCTTTCCCTGCGCCAGCCTGCCCCTGTATGATACCATAATCCGATGTGGGGGGACCGAAGAAATCGTTTCGGTCCGGCGCGAGGCCTGCGGAGGCGTCCGCCCGCGGAGAATTGTCGTCCGTCCGGGCGGCGGAGCACGTATAATCCGCATTCTTGAGGGCCGATTCAGGAACGCTCAACCCATGACGCAAGGCGTCGTTCGAGTCATCGTCAACCCGATTTCCGGTCGCGGCCACGACCGCGAGTTCGTCCCGGAACTGGTGCGCCACCTGGCGCTGCGCGGCTTCCGGCCGGAGGTCTGCGTAACCGAGCGCTCCGGCCACGCCCGAAAACTGGCTGGCGCCGTCTCTGACAAAGCCCGATGCGTCGTCAGCGTGGGCGGCGACGGCACGCACCGCGAAGTCCTGGCGGGACTCCTCGGGCGGCCTGTCCCAGCCTGCATCGTTCCGACCGGCACCGAGAACGTCCTCGGCCAGACGTTCGGGTTCTCCGGCACGATCCACAGCGTGGTGGACCGCATCCAGAACGGGCGTGCGGCCGCCATTGACATGGGCGTGGCCGGCGGCCATCCGTTCGTCATGTTCTCCGGGATCGGTTTCGACGCCTTCGTCACTCGCCAAGTCAACGAAAACCGCCGCGGGGCCATCCACCGCGAGGCCTACTACGGCCCGATCGTGCGGTCCTTGCTTAGGTACAAGTTCCCCGTGATGGCCGTGACGGTGGACGGGCGGCTCCTGGCCGACGACGTCGGCTACATCCTCGTGGGCAACACCCCCCTCTATGCCGACCACCTACGGATTGCTGCGCGGGCCGTCGCAGACGACGGCCTGCTGGACGTCGTCTGCTTCCGCACCCAGTCGCGGTGGCATTTCCTGCGGCTTTACCTGGCGGCGCGAGGCGGACGCCACCTCGACCACCCGGACGTCGCCTACGGCCAGGGCAGCCACATCGAGGTCAGGTCCTGCGACGGGCCTGTACCCGTCCAGACCGACGGCGACGCCATCACCGAGACGCCGATCACGTACACCGTGCGGCATCAGGCCGTCAGGCTGCTCGTGCGCCCCGAGACGCCTCACACTTAGCCGGTCGCCTCGGCGACCGCGTAATCATACTTAGTCGTCGGGCTTGCCCGGCGCGTAATTTAGGAGATTTTTATGGCAACCCGAACCGCCCAGGTGGGCTCTGTCAGCCTCTCCAGCGACCGGCTGTTCCTCGTCGCCGGCCCCTGCGTCATCGAGTCGGAGGACCTGTGCCTGCGCATCGCCGACGAGGCCCGCAAAGTCACCGACCGCCTGAAGGTCCCGTTCATCTTCAAGGCGTCCTACGACAAGGCGAACCGCACGAGCGGCGCGTCCTTCCGCGGCGTCGGCATGGAAAAAGGCCTGGAAATCCTCCAGCGCGTACGCCGCGAGTTCGCCGTCCCGGTCCTCTCGGATATCCACACGCCCCAGGAAGCCGAGGCGGCCGGCGACGTCCTCGATTGCCTCCAGGTTCCCGCGTTCCTATGCCGCCAGACGGACCTCGTCCAGGCGGCCGCGGCCTGCGGCAAGGCCGTCAACCTCAAGAAAGGCCAGTTCCTCGCCCCGTGGGACATGCGGAACGTCGTCGCAAAGGCCGAGGAGGTCGGCGCAGAGAACATTCTCGTCACCGAGCGCGGCACGTCGTTCGGCTATAACCGTCTCGTTTCGGACATGACGGGCCTGCCGATCCTCGCATCGTTCGGCTATCCGGTGGTTTTCGACGCGACCCATAGCGCCCAGCAGCCCGGCGGCCTGGGCAGCGCGACCGGCGGCAGCCGCGACATGGCCATCCTTCTGGCCCGCGCGGCGGTCGCGGCCGGGGCGGACGGACTTTTTCTCGAAATCCATCCCGACCCCGATAAGGCCCTCTCGGACGGGCCGAACTCGCTGGCCATCGAGAGCCTGGAAGGGATGCTCAAACGCTGCCTCGACATCCGCGCCGCCATAACGGACTAGCACGGCAACTTGGAACCCGGAACTAAACTTGGAACTTGGAACCTGGAACTTGAAACTGCCGTTGCCGTAAGTCGCGCACAGTTACGTTGACTTACGTTGACTTTCGTTTTTTGCGCACCCCGGAAAACGCGCTTTTTTAGCAAAAGTTACCCCTCAGTTACACCCCCACCGTCCTTGGCGCTAGCGCCGCGAGGGCGCAAACCGCATGCCGAAGTCGAATGTTAAAATGGGCTGTTAGGCAACTGCCAGGCGCAGGGGGGTCTGGAGGGGGGATGTGGGGGGGCATTCGATAGGCAAATGGCATGATGAAGGTAGGCAAACGACCCCATAAAAAAAATGCTTTTTTGATGTAAGTCGCATTTTTGTAAAGTGACTTACGGCAATCCCCCTCACCCTGACCCTCTCCCACGGGGGGAGAGGGGATAGAAGAATCCCTCTCCCTTGACGGGAGAGGGTGGCCGAAGGCCGGGTGAGGGTGAGGGGCACGCCCCGGCAACTGTGCCTAAGCCCCGAGCAGGGGCGCCTGTTATGTAGCCCCGGCCGCAAGGCCGGGGTATGGGTGGCCTCAACCCCCCATTTTCCTTTTTCTTTTTGAGCCCCGGAGGGGGCGATTGAATCGTGTGCCGCAGGCCGTGGTTTCAGTCGCCCCTACGGGGCTCAGGGGAAAAGCGGCTGTGTTTCTTTTCAAACGTTTTCGGGCAGTGGTGGTGACCATAAGCAGTCGTTCCTTACCAGGGTATTCAAGATGACGAGGATCTTTCGCATGCAGGCAGTAA
>Ga0315275_10003200_pt1 | contig 15032 bp, 21 predicted proteins | sample YL17G03_0_MG_FD_205557 | JGI IMG/M metagenome (GOLD analysis project Ga0315275, IMG submission 205557) | Sediment microbial communities from Yellowstone Lake, YNP, Wyoming, USA - YL17G03_0 | ecosystem: Environmental > Aquatic > Freshwater > Lake > Sediment | place: USA: Wyoming | collected... | reverse complement strand
GTGAAGTGTCATCTCGTGAAAGATTTTGATGTTGGTAGTTCTGTAGCGAGCGTGTTCGTGGTCGGGAATCAAAATAAACCGAAGGATGATACGACAGCCGAGATCATCAAGAAATTAAGTGAAATTGACAAGAAATGGTCGTCTCCAATCACGTTTTGAATTATTTTATAAAAAAACGGAAAGCAAGAATAACGAACGAAAAAAACACGAAAAACAAGCAAAGATGAAAAAATATGGCACAAGACATTATAGAAAGAAACATGGACACGAAACAAGAAATTGCACGAATACGGAATGATTTATCAATGGATGTCATTTATGGTGGCAATTTCGGTGATTGGGAGCGATCTTTTTATACCCATCCTGATGGAAGTCAATCCTGGATTCAGTTCTATGCCTTTGCAGGAGAATATGACATGGAATGTAGTATAAGTGTCACCAAGATTTATTTCAAGCCGTCGGTGAGGAAAACCGCATTTTTCTACAACAAGAAGAATGCATTGGAATTTTTCATCAACATTGCACGCGGGAAGGATCTTTTTGATGATTTTTCTGATGGAGGCCATTATAAATACGAAGCTACCCCGGAAGTAGGTGGAGGATAAATTTTTTTCAATTTAGCGAACGAAAAACAGCGAACGGTGAAAAAAATGGCAAAAAACGAAAACGAGTCAATCGCGAACAATCCCTGGTACTTGAAATGGGACGGATCGAATAGCCTGGAAGTCATTACCATGATCTTCAAGACAAAAGTCGACGGGATGAAATATCTTCTTCCACTTCTCGGCAAGCCGAAGATAGAAAACGAAAAGGAGGTCTATTGGGACTACGACGCCGGAGAGGATGACTACGGCGATGACGATGGAGCCAAGGGAGAAGGGAAACTCGACCATCTATTCCCGAGATGGGATTTTGGGAACGGCTCGCCACATACCCCGACGCTCCTACCGGTGGTATTCGGGAAACCTCTTATCGTATGGGATCTTGGTTAAATTGCGAACGGTGAAAAAAATGAACGGGTGCAGCAAATGCGTGCAATACTCGCGTTCTTTAGGCCGTTGTTTTCGAGGCCAGATCTTTCCTAAAACTATCAAAGCTGGCTTGCAAGCGGCCAGGGTGATGGGAGCCGGATATTTATGCCCGAAATCTCCTTTCACGGCAAAAATAATCGAGAAATTGAAAAATGCGAACGGAAAATAGCGAAAAGTGAGTAAAAAACATGGCAAAAATAAAGAAGCGTGTTTCGGCTTATGATCGGCTCGTGCGCGTGGCGGAAACGCCTGCGGCGACCGAGAGATTGTACAAGGCAATGTATCCCGCGTCAAAAAGTGTTTATCGTGGCTTGACGCATCATGTTAGAAAAAAAAAGCAGAAAGTCGACGATAAAGAAGCATTGGTCGAAGTTAAAGCGAGGATTGGATGTTCCGTTCGCAGAAATTGCGAACGGGAGAAATCTTTATAAATGTTCGGCGTGAACATGTAATCAGTGGAATCGAACGAAAACAACAAAGATGAAAAAACATGTCAACGAGGTCTCAAATAAAGATAGTGGATAACAGCGGCAGTGAATTATGGTTTTACCGACATTCTGACGGGTATCCAGGGGGAAATCTTCCCGTTCTTAGAGAATTCGTCGGGATGATAAAAGAAGGATTGATACGGAACAATGTCGAGCAATCGGCAGGTTGGTTGATCATCGCGGGAGCGAAGGAATACGCGTACAATCTCCTTCCCGACACGCCGGCGAACAAGGAACTTGATTGGGGCGCGAGGATGGAGAAGGCCAACAAGATCCCGATCAAGAAGATCGCGCCGATCAAGGGCTTGATGGGATGGAAGGTCGGCGCTTACGAGCCTTGCCCGTACAAGGAGCTTCACGGTGATGTCGAATGGTTATACGAGGTCAATGTTGAAACAAAGGAGATCAAGATATCGACTGTTGGATCTGATAACAAGCTTACCAAGACGGTCGTTGACCGGCCTGATCTATCTCCCGAGGAAATCGAGAAGCTCTTTTGAGAACGGAGCGAAAACAATGTATTTTTTTTTTAAATAGCGAACGGTGAAAAACTATGGAAACGATCACGATGCAAGGTAGTATATCGGATGTTTTCAAGAACATCGATAACTACGAGGAAAAGATACCTCGGTTCGATGCCGTCAAGCAAGTGACGGCGGAAATATGGACGACTAGCAAGGGTGGATACGGCGATCTAGATTTCAAGGTTCGCGTGATCGAGGGTTTCAAGAATGATGTTTGTTATCTTGATTATCGTGTCAATATATCGTCGCATTATATGTCCGGATTCTCCGAGCTGATCATGTCGTTCTTCACGCGGAATGGCATCCCGTTCGATGTTGATGTGACCGATAAAGCAGATGATGACGATGAAATACTCGTCGAGATAGTTGGTCACGTCTTTATGGAATGATGTGTTTTTTAAAAAGCGAAGTCTTTCTTTTTTTTAAATTTGCGAATGCAAAGTTACCAGGCAAAAAATGGTCATTTTTTTGCAGTGCATCGCATTTAAAGATCGAGAAAATTCATTTTCTTCACGGAACGTGTCGTCACGTCACATCTTTTCATTTTTATTTCACTATTTAAAGACCGTGATTTATCACTCAGGACGCGTGTTCTCCTTCTTTCACGCGGAATATCTCGACGTGTTGTATCTACTCGTTTTAGAAGATCGATCCGTTTTCGACTCTAACTGTTCCGTTCGCAAATTTTCAAATGAATGTTAATTCTGACTTCTAACATATCTTGTTCCGTTCGCAAATGCATCGTGATGGTCGTGGAATCACCTTTCTCTTTGCTTGTACATGTCGCATTTCTCGGCGTGCTTTCCCAGCGCGTCAATGAGAAATTTTAACGCTTCGGGTTCTCCTTTTTTTTCAAGAATGTACAGGTAATTCCTTGTCAAATCCTTGTCTTTCCTGATGATACCGAGAAGGCAATTCTTGTACTTGTTGAAATCTCCATCCACGTTGATCTTTTTAATGATGTCGAGAATTTCTTTTTTCATGCCATCGCCTATTTTCGATCCGTACATTTTCACGATGTAATCGATCAACACGTCACGGTCATTTTGCAAGACGCCCTCCTCGACGAGGTGTTGCACGTCATCCTTGATCTTTCCAACGGAAGGCCCTGGATGTATTCTCAGCGTTTCCATTATGTCCTTCCCGCTTAACGCGAGTTGCTTCTTCTCCGGCACTCCTTTTATCGTGGCAATAACCTTGTTTTCGAGATTTTTTATTTTCAAGAGACCGTCGTTCACATCGACACCTGCTGCTATCTTGTCACATCTCGCGAACGTGAAGAGATCGTCGAGACGCAGCCTGTAATCAGCAATGAACCTGCGAACGGCTCGGTCGGTGAGATTTTGATCGTATGCCAGTTCGAGAACGATCATGTGATGACGAATGATGAAAGCGTTCTCGTGAATGAAGTCTCTTGGAAATCGCAATTCTTCGAACCGTTCCCTGAATAACCGTTCGCTAATTTCTGGATGACCGTTGAAGTTGCCCGTCTCTTTCACGATTATTTTTCCGACATCGTGATACAAGCCAGCGATTCTCAAGTTTGGTGGCAAGCATTCCACGACTTTCATCACGTGCGTGAAGGTATCGAACGCGTGATATTTCGATGGTTGTGCCATCCCGCGAAGTGGCGTTACTTCCGGGAAGATCACGTCGAGAAGGCCGAGATCGTCGAGAACACGAAAATACTTTTCCGAAACAATTGATTTCTTTATTTCTTCTTGTATCCTGTCCTTGACAATTATGTTTATCCTTCCTGCATTTTTCCTGGAAGCTTCGATGACTCGTTTCGCCGGCTTGAATCCTTTTACCGAGATAAATCTTGCCGCACGAAGCATGCGAAGTGGATCGTCGCTAAACGTTATATCGGGGTCTATTGGCGTGTCGAGCACCTTGTTTCGTAGATCGACGATGCCTCTCCCCGTGATGTCGATCGGCTGGCAGAAATTCTCGGGATTCAAGGATAGATATATCGAGTTGACAGTGAAATCCCTGCGAAACGCGTCGTCCTCGAACGTGCCTTCCTCGACCGTTGGGTTTCTTGATTGGTAACTCCTGTAGGATTCTTTTCTCGGCATGACGAATTCAACGTCCTCGCCAAGGAAATGCATGAGGATCGTTCCGAATGCCGCGTAGACACTTTTATCGTGATGGATGTTTTTCTCGGAAAGTATCTTTTCGAGGGAAACCATGAAAGGGTCGATGAAACTGCAAACACAATCAATATCTTTCGGCTGCATTCCCGCGAGAAGATCCCTGACATAACCACCGACAAGAAAACATTTCACGTCATTTTGCGTTTCTTTCCTGCTTCTTTGCACGGCTTCCGTTATGATTTCGAGAATGGCAGAGTGTTTTTCCGGTATCCTTGAACATATCGACATGATTTGATCATCATTTTTTCCGTTCGCAGTTATTTTTGGCTGTTATCTTTTAATGACGTATCACGTGAAGGATCGCTGGTGGAAATTCCCTCTCGCCCGACAGAAATCCTGGATCGCCATCAACTCTCCTCCTTTTTATCGATCGGGCACACGTCGAACCTGTACATTCGTAGTCCCTGGGCAATGATCTTGTCGGTGACGGGAAGCTTGTCCTGGAATTCAGCTTTTGCCCTGAATAGCGAGGAAATTCTCCTCCATCCTGGCATCATGGAGAAATCGTCGCCGATTAAATTTGTAGATCTCGTCACGTCGAAATTACCGGATGCGATTGCAGAATACTCGACGACGGGTGACGCGTCCTGCGTGTATCCCATCTTCAACGAGACGAGCTTGTCGATCGCTACCGAGTTTTCTCCTGCGATGATGCGACCGCTTGGATAATACTTGAGGTTTTTTACCTCGCCACGATAGAGGGATACCTCGTTCCCGTCGACTCCCTCGATGAAATCGACGATGTTGAATGACGGGGGAGTGAAATAGCTCGCGAGAAATGCTGCTTCTGGAATGCCGTATCCTGATGTTTTTTTGTGAAAGAGTCGATACTTGTTAGGGTTCGGAATCGAGCCGTACATGTTCTTGAGACAGCATGTCATCAACATGAGATCGTGATTCTTTGCCTTCGGGAAGTTGATGATGAAACGGGCGTCGAGCATCACGGTCGAGAGATCGATTGACATGCCGTTCCACGTAAGCGTTCTCGTTGTTGTTGTTGAAAGGTTTGTCACGGGATACTTGTATCCAATATTTGATGCTTGAATGTCGGGAGTGAGGCAATCGTACGCGCTGGCGAAATTCGTTGCCGATTCGACGATTCTCGTGTTCCTGTATCCTTTTTCAAGAAGTATCATCATCATCTCGTTCACGAGCGACGGATCCGTGTAATAATGGTAGTTTTTTTGCGAAGCGGGTGCTATGTTAGGTTTGATGATGACGAGATCGCGTGCATTGATTTTCAGACGTTCCATCTTCTCTAAAAGGCCAGATTTCTCCAGGATCGTTCGCAATTTTTTGATCTTGTTCGTGTCGGAGACGTTTTTTTCGACGACGATCTTTTGCATCGACATGAAAGAACTGATCGTCACCGTGATATTAATCGTTTCCGTTCGCAAAATTTATTAAGGCCTGGGAGAATCTATCCATCGTCGAACCATATATTATGGTGAAGATACATCATGGCAGTCAACGTCTCGAAATGCAACACGGGCGTGGTGAAGTATTGCGGTCGCAATCTCATCTTTACCGTCGCCGGTGCTGCTCTAATCGTAATCGGCATCTTCCTCGCTATTCTGAACACGACGACCACGGGAACGTGGCCTGATATCGTCATTACCGTGTCAGCTCTTGGATGGCTTTATTGGATTCTCTTCTTCGCAGGTATCGTCCTTCTCGTTTTCGGCATGTTCAATAACATGATAATGAAAAAGAAGAAATAAGACGACGCGAGAAAAAATTAAACTACTTTCTTTTTTTTAAATTTCCACGAAAAATCCTTGGTCGACCTGGTTCTTTATGTCTTTCATTGCTTCGTCCACTTTGAAAGACTCTGGCCTGACGTGGTAGTGCGATTCGGTGACGACCAATTTATTTCCATCTGTTGCCACGTTCACGTAAATTCCGATATTTCTATATCCTTTTAACACCGGAGATGCGTGCATTAAAAAACTGATGAGAAACCAGTCGTTTTTTGCTTTTTTAACATCGAGTATTTCAAGACAACCTTCGTTTTTGCAGAATAATTTTTCAAGAACGAATGCAGCCCTGCTGTCGATCGATTTGTTTATCCCGTCAACTTTGCATTTCTTGACCATTTCGTTTACCTGACTTTGCATTTTCCTTCTTGCATGCTTTCTAACACTTCTTCAAGCATCTGCAAGTGACGCATCTCGTCCTCGGCGATCTTGTGGTACATGTTACTCATGATCGGGCTGCTTGTTTCAAGTGCTGATTTGCTATATGCTTCGATGGCCTTGCGCTCGTCGGTGATGAATTCCTTTATCGTTTCGATGTCCATCATGTTCATCTCTTTAATTTAATGTTCTAGTACGTCGTGATGAAGACAAACCCCTTGACAGGGTCTTCTTTTACCAAGAATGTTGATTTGACCTCGTTCACGAGGTCTTTGATTTCACGTTCGCTCATCGTGCAGATTTTCGCGTAGAACGCGTCCCACGTGTTAGTATCTGACACGAGATAGTTTTTCATGTCAGCTACCGAGCTGTCTGTTCCGCTATCGACGAAGTCAAGATGCACGTCAATCTTGCCGTTATCAAAAATATAGAGCGAGATCGTGCCTCCTTTCTCGATATCGAAATTTATATAATCTTTTCTTTCCTGTCTGACCTTGTTTGCGAGCGCGTCTTTCAAGACGACAGGGATGGTTTTTTGTATGATTTTCTCGACTATTCTTCCCGTGTTGTTTATAATTTCTCTTGATATATCCTCTTTCGAATACTGGAGCGTGCCGATTTCCGAGTCGAGTTGTTTTCTTTTTTTAGTGATTTCCAAGTTGATCTCTTTCATTTTTTCATCGAGATGTGCTTCCATCGACTTTAACAAGTTAGGAAAATCGTTCTTTTCGATCTCGCAGATTTTCGTTGGCATGATGGGTGAACATCATCCTTCCACCATTTAAACGTTTTCTCTCGTTTTAAAAAATGATTCCATTTCCCTTTTTGGTCGTCGTGTTCACCCGTTCGCAAATTCTCGGGAAAACCTTAAATACGTGTCGTGGTATATTATGATTGTTCGAGACGTGAGAAACCATGATATACATTGTTGATTGCATTGACCTCGTCGACGAGGATTTTAATTTTAGGGTGAATAATTCGAAGATGAAATACGATCTTGTCTGCGAGATGGTGATGAAACATCGCGTGCACGTCATCGACACGACACTTTCGATGACAAGGGGCATGAGAAATCGAAACGATCGAGACGATCGTGATGGATTGAGAAAAAGGTTAGAAGACGGCTATTTGTTCATCTACGACGTGAATTTTTCGAGCAAGAATGCATTCGCGTTTCTTGACAAGATAAAAGAATCGAAAGATTTTGACGGGTCGATTCTCGTCATTCGTAACATGAACGACATCATCAAGTTCGTGTATCAAGATGCTTTTGCCGGGATGACCACCGGGATGACCACGTACATTGGTCATCTCGATTCCGGGGAATTGAAAGAAGCAAAAGAAAAAATATCGGAGTTCGCGTTGACGTTTCTCGACTTCGCGGGCCATTTCAAGCGTGTCGTGCTTTTTCTCAACACCCAGAATATCCGTTTTGATGTGAAAGGAGACAGGGTGAGAAAATTTTCATCCTATGAAGAATTTTATGAGCTTCTCGAAACGGGAAGAATCCGTGATTTTTTCGAGTCGGACTGGAAGAAAACGGATTACACGAGACTTTCGCTTGACAATTTCGTTAAATTCATGTCGTCCGGTGAATTTTTCCGGTAGCCATCCGTTCGCAGTTTATCTCCCACCACATCTTCTTGTTTTTGAAACGGGTCGTTTTCTTGCGATGTGCCGGCGAAAATAACCGGTAACTCGCCTCCCGTTCGCAAAATGGGAAATAATACAATTTCTATTTTTTTGCATGCACCGTCAATATATTCATCGATATGGAGATTGTCGTGCCGGGGATGATTTCATGATCCATTTTCGTCTAATAGATCGTCTGGAATCATCTTTTCGAGAGTTTCCCGTGCGAAAAACTTAAATGGTTGAAACGCGTTAATTGTCATAGATATTAAAAACATGGCGGAAAAACATGGCGGAAAAAAACGAATTTTCATCGCTGTTGCGCCGGCTTCGCATCATTCTCGCGTCGCGACGGATACGGATTGAACATCGGAACCCAAATGCCGAGTTATCGATCTTGAATGTCATTCCAAAAATGGACGGAAAGATAGCGATCCTTTATCGTGCTTTTGACGGTAGAGATTACACGGATTTAATAAAAGATCCGAGAGAAATTGATCTCGGTATTCTCGAACGAATTGTTGATTGGATTGTCGAGCACAAGATACCGGTGGTTGAAAAAAAGATAAAATCTAGCTACTATGACGAAATGTTACGACAGCAGATGCTCGAGGCGAGAATGACGAGAACATCCAACGCGGAAAATTCCGGAGATACCTTGGAAATTCCGGAGGCATCTCCGGAATTTGCATCCATTGACGAATCTAACATTGATTCGCGTCGATTGGTTGATAGACGACGTGGTAGTCGATCGCGTATCGAACCGCCGGCATTTCCCGAACGGGAAGATTCCGAGCAAAACGATCCTGATCGATTTTAAATTTCGAGAACGGCTTCAGCAATCTTTATAAATAAATAAAGGATGATCATCAATAAAGGATGATCATCGACATGCAAAGAAATAAACCGTGCGTTATCAGGCACGGTGGCAGGACTTGCGATGCCACCGGTGTTTTCGCGGGAACGTCCGTGCAAGCGGCTTTTTTACTCGTGATGATAGGAATGTCTGCTGGTTTCGGGGTGTATTACGCGCTTCGATCGGCCGGCATCGTGGCTTCAATAGGTACTGCGACGAATAGAAACATGTTCGAAGTCGGATCGTGGTTCCGGTATGATTTGACAAACACGCGAGCGGCTCGCCAGTGTTATGTCATAACGAATATCACCGGCATCACGACGGCAGGAGACGCGACGTGGGGAGACCCGATTGCAGCTTCCGTGCTCGGCGCGAGCGCGAGGTGGTACAAGTGGAGCATAAAGGTGTATCTCGTCGCGAATAATAATGAATACCCGGAAGCGAATTATATTAGAACGTACGATTGGATATATTTGATGCAATACTTGATATCCGGGTACAAGACGACGCGTAACACGATAACGGCGTCGACGTTTGATCCTGCAAACAGTTTTCACGCTACCAGGCCGATGTTCGTCTCGTACGGAACCGTGATTTATAAATCCCTCGCGAATACTGATTCGTTGTTTTCTTATGTCAAGTCGAAAGATGCGTTTTCTTACTCGTCTGGTGTCGGATATGATCCAGAAACCGGTATATTGTTGTGGACTTCCTTCGTTGACAGTGGAAACTACGGACAGACGTACTGGATGGTTCTCACGTCGTTTTCTGTCAAGAACCCGATGATTGTAACTCCTCCGACGGCTCCTCCTGCTCCAGTATTCAGCGTGACAACTCCAACATCTTTAGTAGGGGCGACGACGATTGGAAAGCGCGTGACGATCAGCAATTATGATTCATCTGCCACCTACGAGCTGTTTATCCAGAGTTCAAATCAGTCGGTCATTGTCGGGCAAGGTACATCGCTGATAACGTTTTCGACGCAATCGTACGATCTCAACGTGTTGAAAGCTGGTATCACGACGTTGTCGATTTTATTGCGTGCAAAAAAGACGGGTATTTATAGCGCTTTTTCGACACAAACGTTGACGTGTGACACGAGACCGGCTGTAATTCCACCCGTTCCGATATCGCTCCCGTCACGGCCGACCTTGACGGTATCACCGTCGACATCGACGAACGGCACGATTTTTCTCACGTGGACTGCATCTTTAAACTCTCCCGTATATTATGACGTGTACAAGAGAAAAGGTAGCTCTTTCACGAGTGAAAGCAATGCCGACTTGATGTCGACGATCCTGGCGAGCCAGCCGAGAAAATACACGTATCAATCAACTGCGAACGGCACGTATTATTTCGCTGTTCGTGGTGTTAATGATGGGGGAAAGGGAGATTTCTCGGTTGTTGTATCTTCGATCGTCTCGTTCCCGGCACCTCCACCTCCACCTCCACCCGTGTCGTCCCTTCCTTCGCCTCCCACCTTGAGCACGCCAACGATCATCAATGGTAATTACAACGAAAACGTATCGCTCTCGTGGTCTTCATCGACCGGCGCGACCGGATATAATGTTTATCGAAAAATAGGCGTTATATTTACCAATAAATCGCTCGCGACTCTCGTGAGAACAACGTCGGGAACGACATTTATCGACGTGTTGCCGGTGTTGTATCAAATGACGGTGTATTATGCCGTGACGGCAACGAACGCGACGGGAGAAAGTGCATTGTCTGCTATCAAATCCGTGATCGCGACGGTCAACGTAACACGCGCCGCGACACCGAATGCCAGCGTGAATGGCACTGTCGTGACGTGGGATGATATATCGTACGGTGTGCAATACAAGATGTATCTTGATTTCAATGACGGGGAGAAGTTATACCTGATGGACGCGGAACTGAACACGACATGGGATTTTGCCAATTATTTGCCGCTTGGTATTTGGAACATCTCGATCACGGCAATGACATCTATCGATGACCTCGAAAGTTATAGATCGAATTCCGTGATGATCAACATGACCAATTTTACTGGCACGGGGCCTACGGACGATAGTTATGGTTTCGCGGTGCCTGCTCCGGATATCGATGCTGTCGTGCTTGTCGTGTTCATCATCGTGATCTCGGTGACCGGCGTCATGGTCGTGTTTTTTCTAAGGCAGAAACTGATCAAGAAAAAGTAACATCTTTTTTTTTCTAAAAAACGTTTATTAATCCCGTTCGCAATATTTATTCAGTAAATGTTTTCTTGAAGCGAATTGGACATGTGCGCGTGCCGAATCCCGCAAGGGAAAAAGCCTTTCGAGATTGAAAGCCTTGAACTTCTCAAGAACGAGGATTGCTTGAAAAGCATCACGACGTATGCCGTGCGGTTTCACGACCGTCCAGGCAAGCGGCCGATGTTTGATTATTGTCTTGGAGACCCGTCTGGCAGCGTTTGCATTGACTTCATCATTCCAGTCGCGTTGACGCCGGAGGAAATCGAGACGAAAACGCCGAAATTTCCAGGTGAAGATCCGCAGCTTCTCATATTTCTCCCTGCACACGACATCGAGTTCTTGAATGCTCCACCGTGGAAGATCACCCCGATACCGGAAGGTGAATACGGCGCGGGAAATTGGTGGATCGTGCAAACGGGAAGGGCTCGTATCGAGAAGACGCCGCACGGATATCTTCTTTGTCTCGACGGTATCGCGTACCAGCTCGTGCCATACACGGGAAGGAAGGAAAACGAGTATCTTGTATGGAAAAGTGTGAACGAGAAAAAAGTAATTGCGTGTGGACGATGAAAAAGAAAAATGGCGAAGAAGAAGAGAAGTTCGGCATGAACCAGGAGACGATAAACAACTTGATACTTCTTCAGCGAAGAGGCATCGAGTACGGCGGTCATATCGAGAAGAACAAGATCGCTGGAGTTCGCGTTGGAAGGCCGACAAGCGTGGAGACCGATGTCTCGATTGGAACGCCAGATTATGACTTTCACGTGCATCCGAGCTCGATCCCTTCACCGCCATCGCTTGGAAACAAGAAAAAGGAGGAGAAAGAGTTCGTGTGTTCCGTGGCGAAATCGGCCATTCGCACGTCGATGATATCACCCGAGGACACGTTCATTGCCTTGCAGGTGCGATCGATGAAAGGCGTGTCGTCGTTGATGGTCTCGGAATACATAATGACGAAATACTTCTTGAATGATCCCGTCAAGTACGAGGCATTCAAGGAGATTGTCAAGATCAAGTACGGTAACAAGAACGAGACATCCATCATGCGCGCGCTTGACGACGCGTTCGTGCTCATCTTGAACGAGGAGATGGAGGACGCGTACGGGAAGCGGCAGCAGTTCTCCGCTTGCGATGATATCACGATCGAAAAGAATTTAAAAACGAGATGGTACGCGTTCTTGATGGAATCAGGGTTATCGATAGAAGAAAAAGAAATCTCGTACAAGTAACGAGGAAAAACATAATGACAGAACCAAGAAAACCGTGCAACGTTTCAAGATGTCCTAGCAAGAAGAAAGATGGAAATGAATCGTCGTTAAGCGACGTGACATCCGCTCTGAGCGATCGTGATATCGTGAGACTCGCGAGAGCCCTTGGTGGGCGAAGAAGGGAATTGAGCTGGTCGACCATCATGACGCTGGCGTGGATATTTATCAGTTTTCTGGTCGGTTTAGCTGTAGCGGGTGACGCGCTTGTTGGTATTGGGTATGCGGTGTACACGCTGTTATTTTTCATGTACGCCGTTCTTTTGTCGATCGTGCCGGTGCTCGGAATATTCACGCTTGTCGGTGCGGGTAATGTTCAGGTGTCGCTTGCCACGTCGTTTCGTGTCGATATCGCGAACCCGTGGATAAGCTTCGCCGTGAATGGCCTTTATGTCGTGCTCGGGTGGATCATCCAGATATTTATGCTAGGCATCCTGGCATTCATCATCATCAGTTTTATCGCCGTGACAAGGGATTGAAACGTATGGCAATAAATAAAAGAAAGCCGTGCAACGTCTCGAAATGCCCCGATGCGAGCGATCCTCTCTTTACCTATGGAGAGCTGTCCGAATATTCGAAAGACAAGGATATTGGAAAGCTTTTCAGGACATCACTGGCGAGGAGGGCGTGCACGTTTTTTATCTCGGCGATCGCTGCTATCATCATCATTTCCATCATCATGACGCTCGTGTGGCAATCAAGCCCGTGAAGTGTTAAACATGACGATCAGAAAAACTAGCGAGAATGTCGAGTTCGTCCGTTCGCTGCTCGCGAGAAACATTTTCATTTGCAGTAGCTGCGAGCACGTGAGATATTGTGACTTCACCGTGATTTTGACGGGCACTTCTTGTGACGATGGTATCGTCGAGAGAATTGAAAACTCCAAGATCTTGACGGGTGCTATCGAAGTTACCGGAGTGAAAGGTCACGTGTGCCGCATGGAAGGAATCGAGGATTTCCGGTGCAGGTTTTTCCGGGACGACCCCTGCTGGGACGGTGGTCACGTTACCAGGTTCTTGCCGGTAGCAAAAACGAGAACGGTGACGAAAACGTCGAATCTACGTAATATCAGCGTGGAATCTGGAAGAATTCCTTGCGATGAATGATCGCGTGATCGGAATGAATGCATATCACGCTGAATTTTTAAAATCGAAGGACGACCTCTTTTCGAGACTCCTTTCGAGAGATCGGCTCGTTGAAATGTACTCGTGGGGTGTGCCGAATGACGAGGCGATTGACAATCTCGTTAGACATTCCCCCGTGATAGAGATCGGCGCGGGAAACGGTTATTGGGCAAGTCTTGTCGCGAAAGCAGGCGGAACGATCGAAGCGTACGACGCGAACCCGTACAAGAACAAGTGGATGAAATCATCCTCGCAAGGAGGTTATTACAACGTCAGGAAAGGAAGCGTGGAAGTTCTCTTGATTCCAAAGTACAGGAATTGGACGCTTTTTCTTTGCTGGCCTCCGTTCGATGATCCGTTCGCTTTCGACGCGATCGCGTCGTTCAAGGGAGACACGTTTATCTACGTTGGCGAAGAAAGAGACGGAGCTACTGGTAATGACGCATTTTTTGATGAATTGGAGGATAATTGGTGTTTCGAAGAAGGAGTGAGAATACCGCAATGGTTCGGTATGCACGACTACTTCGACGTGTACAATCGACGTGGAATGTCGTGTGATTGAGAATGATTGATAGGAATTGTTTAATAATCAAGAGGACTAAAATATACCTGGCCGATCATAATGTCAACAAGAATAGCATGTAATGTCAAGAAAATTGATGGTTCTCGCGACGGTAATGGCGTGAACATCACGACAACGACACGAACTATTTTCATCATTTTCATCGTGGGATTTGTATCAGGTATCACGACGGTCTATGCCCTGAAAGCCGGTGGGATCGTCGCTTCGATCGGGACTGCACAGAACAAGGACGCGTTTGGTATCGGGAGCTGGTTCCGCTATGACTATGATCTGCCAATCGGCAATAGCAAATATTATGTCTTGACGAACATAACCGGCATAACGACCGCAGGGAGCCCGACATGGGGTGATCTCGTCGCTTCTTCAATTCTCGGGTCTGACACGCGATGGTATAAGTGGAGCATTGACGTGTATAACAAGGAGACATCGGTGAAAGTTCCTTTTTCAGTTTACAAGGCGACACCGGATTGGGAATACCACTTGAAGTACATCATCGAGGGATACGGGAACAGGTCGGTGATCAGCGTCGATAATATGGTCAAGACGGATCGTTATCACACGACGAGGCCGATGTTCGCTCTTGTTGGTGGTAGCAGCACGCCTCCTTTTCTCCAGAGAGGTTCAGGCGGGATATTTTCTTACATAAGTGGTGGAACTGGATACCAGTACGCGTCGAGAAGTGCATACGACTACAGCACGTACATCCTGCTGTGGATGGTGTGTTATTACGATTACACGTCATATTACTTCGCGTTGACCGCTTTTTCGATAAATAATCCAATGGCAGTCGAAGCAACACCGACGCCTGAGCCCGTGTTCGATCTAGTGACGCCGATTGTCGCTGGCGGAGCAACGTCCACCGGAAAAAGGGTCGTGATACTGAATTACGATCAGATGACCGTGTACAGAATGGTAGTGACGAGCACGAACCAGTCGGTCATCAAGAATAATGACGGGATCAATTGTGTCGATATAAACTTCGCTGCCGATTCGTACGATCTGAATGTCTTGAAACCTGGAAC
>Ga0315275_10003199_pt1 | contig 15034 bp, 9 predicted proteins | sample YL17G03_0_MG_FD_205557 | JGI IMG/M metagenome (GOLD analysis project Ga0315275, IMG submission 205557) | Sediment microbial communities from Yellowstone Lake, YNP, Wyoming, USA - YL17G03_0 | ecosystem: Environmental > Aquatic > Freshwater > Lake > Sediment | place: USA: Wyoming | collected... | reverse complement strand
ATGGGAGCCGATCAAAGCTGACGGAAGCTATTTCGGGTGCGCCGTCGTGATGGACCCCTCGCTTGTCGTGGACTTTCCGCAGGACGACCTGAACTACCTCGTGGTGGCGAAGGTGCCGTCGGGATCGCCGGCGGTCTACTACGCCGGGTTCGGCTGGAACAAGAGCGGCGATTTCGCCGGCGGTCCGGACTGGGATCGCTACCGGCAGGATTTCGCCCGGCGGCTGCGCGCCCCGCTGGAGATCTCCGCGGCGGCGCGATAGAAACGGGTTCACCACCTTGGTAGCGCAGCCCTTCAGGGCTGCCCGAAGCAGGGCTGCCCGCCCCGGGCAGCGGGCCGGGGAAGCCCTGCGCTACGCAGGTGGCGAAACCGCTGGAGAAGGACACCGATGGCGAACGACCCGGTGACGAAGGCCTCCGAAGGCAGCACGGAGCAGGTCGTGACCCACGTGCGGGGACTCATCGAGCGGCGCGAGCTCAGGCCCGGTGATCGGTTGCCCGCCGAGCGCGACCTCGCGGTTGAGATCGGCGTCAGCCGGCCGACGGTCCGCGCCGGCCTGCGGGCGCTGGCGGCGATGGGCGTCGTGCAGTCGCGCCACGGGTCGGGCACCTACATTCCCGCCGGCCCGCCGACGCTGGGGAGCGAGCCGCTCAGCTTCCTCGCCGCGCTGCACGGGTTCACGCGCGAGGAGATGTACGAGGCGCGGCGCATCCTCGAGGTCGGCGCGGCGGGGCTCGCGGCCGAGCGGGCGACGCACGAGCAGCTCGCGACGATCGCGGAGGAGGTGGCGAACCTGTTTGCCGCGATGAACGACCCGGTGGTGTTCCTCGTGCACGACATCAACTTCCACCGCGCCGTCGCGGCGGCGTCCGGCAACCCCATCGTCGCGTCGATTGTCGAGATGGTCTCCGAGCTCTACTACGAGCGCCGGCGCGAGACCGCCGCGCGCGCCTCCGATCGCAACCTGCGTGACGCCGCGGAGATGCACCGGCGGGTCTATCAGGCCATCCGCGCGCGGGATCCTGAGGCGGCGCGCGTCTCGATGAACGAGCACCTGCTGCATTCAAGCGCGTTCCAGGCGGAGGAGTCGGGCGAGGGCGGCGCGGCGCCGAAACCGCCGGCGCCTGATCCGGCCCCGCAAACGCCGGCGGCCCCGCGACCGCCGCGCCGCCGCGGAACGGCATGAGCCCGTCAAGGAGCCCAGACGTGACGCAGCCAGCGCGAGTCGGCTACTACCGGTGGGTGATCTGCGCGCTGCTGTTCTTCGCCGCGACGATCAACTACATCGACCGTCAGGTGATCGGCATCCTCAAGCCGACGCTGCAGCTCGAGTTCGGCTGGAGCGAGATCGACTACGGCGACATCGTCTTCGCGTTCCAGCTCGCGTACGCCATCGGGCTCGTGTTCGCCGGACGCCTGATGGATTGGCTCGGCACCAAGCGCGGCTTCGCCCTGGCCCTGATCGTGTGGAGCCTCGCAGCCATGGCGCACGCGGAGGCGCCGGTGTTCGGGCCGGCGGTGGCGGCCGTGCTGGGCCTTGCGGGCTTCGCCTATGCGACGTCGGTGGGCGGGTTCATGGCGGCGCGCTTCGCCCTCGGCCTCGGCGAGGCCGGCAGCTTCCCGGCGTCGATCAAGACCGTCGCCGAGTGGTTCCCGAAGCGCGAGCGCGCGCTCGCCACCGGCATCTTCAACGCGGGCACCAACGTCGGCGCGCTCCTGACGCCGCTCGCCGTGCCGTGGATCACGTACACCTTTGGGTGGTACTGGGCTTTCATCCTCACCGGCGCCATCGGGTTCCTGTGGCTCGTGTTCTGGTTGCCGCTCTACGCGCCGCCGGAGCAGCATCCGCGGCTCAGGCCGGCCGAGCTCGCCTACATCAAGAGCGATCCGCCCGATCCCCCGGCGAAGGTCTCCTGGCTCACGCTGCTGCCGCATCGCCAGACGTGGGCGTTCGCGATCGCGAAGTTCATGACGGATCCGATCTGGTGGCTGTACCTGTTCTGGATCCCGGACTTCCTCAACCGCAATCACGATCTCAATCTCCAGAGCATCGGGCTGCCGCTCGTCGTGATCTACCTCATCGCCGATGTCGGCAGCATCGGCGGCGGCTGGCTGTCGTCGGCGCTCATCAACCGGGGCTGGAGCGTGAACGCGGCGCGCAAGACGGCGATGCTCACCTGCGCGCTCGCCGTGGTGCCGATCGTGCTGGCGTCGCGGACCCACAACCTGTGGACGGCGGTCCTGCTGGTCGGCCTCGCCGCCGCGGCGCACCAGGGCTGGTCGGCCAACCTGTTCACGCTCGTGTCCGACACGTTCCCGCGGAAGGCCGTCGGATCGGTCGTCGGCCTCGGCGGCACGGCCGGCGCGATCGGCGGCATGCTCATCGCGAAGCTCACGGGTTACATCCTCCAGACGACCGGCAGCTACGTGCCGGTGTTCCTGATCGCCGGCACGACGTATCTCGTGGCGCTGGCCATCGTGCACCTGCTGGCGCCGCGACTGGAGCCCGCGCGGCTCGACTGACATGGATCTCGCATCCCTCACCCGGCTGTACGACTTCTCGGGGCGCACGATCGTGATCACCGGCGCGACGGGCGTCCTGGGCGGCGAGATCGCCTGCGCGCTCGTCGGGTGCGGCGCCAACGTGGCGATGCTCGACCGCAATCTCGATCCGGGAAAAGGCCTGCTCGAGCTGATGGGCCCCGAGGCGGCCAGCCACGCCGTGCTCGTGGGCGGCGACGTGCTCGACGCCGACAGCCTGCGGCGCGCCGCGGAGATCGTCGGCGATCGCTTCGGGCGGATCGACGGCCTCCTCAATGCCGCGGGCGGGAACAAGCCGGAGGCCACGACCAGCCCCGACCTGTCGTTCTTCGATCTGCCCGCCGATGCCCTGCGGTGGGTGCTCGATCTGAACCTGCTCGGCACGATCCTGCCCTGCCAGATCTTCGGGCGGGTGATGGTCGAGCAAGGCGAAGGCGTCGTGCTCAACATCTCGTCGATGAACGCAGTGCGGCCACTGACCCGGATTCCGGCGTACTCGGCGGCGAAGGCCGCGGTGAGCAACTTCACGCAGTGGCTGGCCGTGCACATGGCGCAGCAGTACTCGCCGCGCATCCGCGTGAACGCCGTTGCCCCGGGTTTCTTCCTGACGAGACAGAACAGGTTCCTGCTGACCGACGAGCAGACGGGGGCTCTCACGCCGCGCGGACAGTCGATCATCGGGCACACGCCGATGGGGCGCTTCGGCGTGCCGGAGGATCTCTTCGGCGCCGTCCTGTGGCTGTTGTCGCCGGCCTCGGCGTTCGTGACTGGCATCGTCGTGCCGGTCGATGGAGGGTTCTCCGCGTACAGCGGAGTGTAGGCCGCCGGCCAAAGGCCGCGCGGCCTGCGGAGGACCACATGCACGCGCTCAGCGAGCTCACGCTCGACCTCCTGCCTCGATCGCTCGTGGCGTCAGGCGCCGCCGAGTGGGGTCTCGCCCGCGAGGCGGGCGCGCTCCGGCTCGTCGTCCTGGCGCCGCACGGCTCGCCGCTCGTCGCCTGCGTGGAGGGCGAGCGCAGCGAGCACGCCGGCCGCACGCTCGTCGTGGGGCCTGCGAGCGCGCGGAACGCGCAGGCCCTGCGCAAGCAGTTCGCCTGGCTGGCGGCGCGGCCGATCGGACTCAGGGCCTCGATTGGTCTGGGCGATCGCCTCGGCCTCGCGACCCCCGGCCACATCCGCGCGCTGCGCGCCGCCGGGCCCGATCTCGCGCCGGCCTTCGCGCAGCAGTCGATTCGAGAGATGGCGCGCACGAACCGCACGCCGCAGCAGGTGATCGACGCCGCGACATTCGGCGTCTTCGAAGAAGGGTGGCAGGCGGGGATGGGCGCCGACGCGGATCACCTCAAGGAGTCTGGCGACATCGATCGATGCCTGGCGGCGGGCTTCACGCTCTTCACCGTCGATCCCGGCGCGTTTGTCGAGACCGGCACGGCCGTCGCCACCCCGGCGATGATTGACGCCGCGCTGGCGGCGCTGCCGTGGCAGGAGCTGGAGGACTCGCCGGCGGGGCTGCGCGCGCGGTATCTCGGACGCAGGTTCGATCTCGACGGGACCTTCGTCACCTTCGACGAGGAGTCGCTGGCGCGCGCGGCGGTGAAATATGGCGGGGCCGTGGCGCACGTCACGGCGATGCACCGGCACCTGGAGCAGGCGGCGGCCGGCCGGCCGTTCGAGGTCGAGGTGTCGGTCGACGAGACCGACGATCCGACCAGCCACGCGGAGCACGTCTATGTGGCGAGCGAGCTGCGCCGCCTGGGTGTCAGGTGGGTGAGCCTCGCGCCGCGCTTCGTCGGCCAGTTCGAGAAGGGCGTGGACTACATCGGCGACGTGCGGCAGTTCGAGTCCCACTTCGCCGGGCACGCCTCGATTGCTCGGGCGCTCGGCCCCTACAAGCTGAGCCTGCACTCCGGGTCGGACAAGTTCAGCATCTATCCGATCGTGGCGGCGCAGGCGCGAGGGCTCGTGCACGTCAAGACCGCCGGCACGAGCTATCTCGAGGGCCTGCGGACCATCGCAGCGATCGATCCACCGCTGTTCCGCGAGGTGTACGTCCTCGCGCGGCAGCGGTACGAGACCGATCGCGCCAGTTATCACGTCTCGGCTCGCCTCGATCGCGCGCCGGCGCCCGGAGGGCTCGATGACGCACGCCTCGGGATGCTGCTCGACGAGTTCGACGCGCGCGAGATCCTGCACGTCACCTTCGGATCGGTGATGGGAGGCGAGGCGGATCTGGCCGGGCGTCTGCTGGCCGCGCTCCAGGCGAATCCCGAGGCGTATGCCTCGAATCTCCAGGCCCATCTGGCGCGGCACGTCGCGCCGTTTCGCGGGGGGCAGCCACAAAGGCGCTCCTGACACGCGGCCTTCTGTTTCAGAGCATGATGATCGGCGACGGCTTCACGGATCGGTATCTCGGCAGCGACGACATCCGCCGCATCGTCCGCGCCGCGCTCGATCCGCTCGCGCTCGACGGCCGTCGCGTCCTCGTTATCATCCCGGACGGCACCCGGACGATGCCGATGCCGATGATGTTCGGGGTGCTGGAGGAGACGCTGGGGCCGCGCGTCGCGGCGCTCGACTACCTGGTCGCCCTCGGCACGCACCAGCCGATGAGCGACCAGCAGCTCTCCCGGCTCGTGGGGCGCACGGTCGCCGGCGGCCGCGTGGATCGCTCGCGCATCTTCAACCACCGGTGGGACGACCCGGCCACCTTCGTGACGCTGGGGACGATCCCCGCGTCGGAGATCGCGGCGCTCACCGGCGGCCTGTTCGCGCGCGACGTCGAGGTGTCGCTGAACCGCCTGATTCTCGACTACGACCACCTGATCATCTGCGGGCCGGTGTTTCCGCACGAGGTCGCCGGGTTCTCGGGCGGCCACAAGTACTTCTTCCCGGGGATCGCCGGCCAGGGGATCATCGACTTCACGCACTGGCTCGGCGCGATCATCACGAGCGCCGAGGTCATCGGCACCAGCCGGACACCGGTGCGCGCGGTGATCGACCGCGCCGCGGGCTTCATCGACCGCCCCACCACGTGCCTGAGCCTCGTGGTCACGCACGAGGGGCTCGCGGGCCTGTACGCGGGGCCTGTCGGCGAGGCGTGGGAGGCGGCGGTCGCGCTCTCGGCGCGCACGCACATCGTCTACGTGGAGCGGCCGTTCCGCCGCGTGCTCTCGATCATGCCGGAGATGTACGACGACCTGTGGACGGCGGCCAAGGGCATGTACAAGCTCGAGCCCGTCGTGGCCGACGGCGGGGAAGTCGTGATCTTCGCGCCGCACATCAGCGAGGTAAGCTACACGCACGGCGCGATCATCGACGAGATCGGCTATCACTGCCGCGACTACTTCCTCGCGCAGTGGGAGCGCTTCAAGCACCATCCGGGCGGCGTGCTCGCGCACTCGACGCACGTCAAGGGAGCCGGCCGCTACGACGCGGCCACGGGAATCGAGGCGCCGCGGATCGCGGTCACGCTGGCCACGGGCATCTCGGAATCACGCTGCCGGCGCATCAGCCTCGGCTATCTCGATCCCGCGTCGGTCCGTCCGGACGAGTGGGCCGGGCGCGAGCGCGAGGACGTGCTGGTCGTCCGGCGCGCGGGGGAGATGCTCTACAGACTGAGAAGGTAAACGACGCATGCAATCCTTCCTTGGCGATGACTTCCTGCTCGAGAGCGACGTCGCGTCGGATCTCTATCACCGGGTCGCGAAAGACCTGCCCATCATCGACTACCACTGCCACCTGTCGCCCGAGCAGATAGCGACCGATCATCGCTTCCGCTCGATGACGGAGCTGTGGCTGGAGGGCGATCACTACAAGTGGCGGGCCATGCGGGCCAACGGCGTGCCCGAGCGGTTCTGCACGGGTGACGCGTCCGACTGGGAGAAGTTCGAGGCGTGGGCCCGCACCGTCCCCGACACGCTGCGCAATCCGCTCTACCACTGGACGCACATGGAGCTGAGGCGCCCATTCGGGATCCGCACGCTCCTGTCGGCCGAGACCGTCCGTGACGTGTACGACCGGTGCAACGCGCAGCTCGCCGACGAACGCTTCAGCGTGATGGGCCTGCTGCGCACGTTCCGCGTGGCCGTGGTGTGCACGACCGACGATCCCACCGACTCGCTCGAGCACCACGACACGCTCGCCGCGCGCGCCAACCCCGAGACGCGCGTGTATCCCACCTGGCGGCCCGACCGCGCGTTCGACACGGAGAGCCTGGAGAGGTTCAACGCGTGGGTCGGGCGGCTGGAGGCGGCCTGCGGGCGGAGCGTCACGGACTGGCAATCGTTCCTCGCGGCGCTCGAGTCGCGCCATCAGGCCTTTCACGAGCGCGGCTGCCGCGCCTCGGATCACGGGCTGGAGACGCTGCCGGCAGCATCGTGGACCGACGCGGCCGTCTCGCAGGCGTTCGATCGCCTGCGGCGCGGGCACGCGCTCGACGCGGGCGACGCCGCGCAGTTCAGGTCGTCGCTGCTCTATCACCTCGCGGTGCTCGATCATCAGCGAGGATGGGTGCAGCAGTTCCACCTGGGCGCCGTGCGCAACGCCAACACGAGGCTGCGGCGCGCGCTCGGGCCGGACACCGGCTTCGACTCGATCGGCGACTTCGACATGGCGCGGCCGCTCGCGCGCTTCCTGGACCGGCTGGATGAAACGAACCAGCTGGCCAAGACGATCCTCTACAACCTCAACCCGCGCGACAACGAGCTGTTCGCCACGATGGCCGGCAACTTCCAGGACGGCTCGATCCCCGGCAAGCTCCAGTACGGGGCCGCCTGGTGGTTCCTCGATCAGCTCGACGGCATGGAGCGGCAGATGAACGCGCTGTCGCACATGGGGCTGCTCGCCCGGTTCGTGGGCATGGTGACCGATTCGCGCTGCTTCCTGTCGTACTCGCGGCACGAGTACTTCCGCCGGCTGTTGTGCAACCTGCTGGGAGAAGACGTGCGCCGCGGCCGGCTCCCGGACGATCGGCAGGCGCTGTCGCGACTCGTCCGGAACGTATGCTTCTTCAACGCGCGTGAGTATTTCGGTTTCCCGCTGGGCCGTGCGGCCGCAGGCATCCTCAACGCGCCCTGATCCGAACGGGAGGAGAGGTGATGGCTTCATCGACTGTTCGTCAGTCCATCGTGGCGCTTCTGATGTTGTTGTTCCTGGCGGCGGCCACGCCGGCCACGGCGCAGGAGCTGACCGGCGGCGTCGGAGGGACGATCGCGGACAGCTCGGGCGCCGTGCTCCCGGGCGCCACGATCGAGCTGACCAACGTCGCCACCGGCCTCGTCGTGACCCAGGTCACCAGTGCGGACGGCCGGTTCGTGTTCAACGCCGTGAAGCCGGGGTCCTACGTCCTGAAGGTCTCACTCAACGGGTTCAAGACCGCGACCCACGAGATCACGGTCGAGTTGAACCGATCCGTCGAGGCCAACCTGCGTCTCGAAATCGGCGACCTGACGGAGGAGGTGGTCGTGGTGGGCGCGGTGTCCGCCGTCGACACGGTGCGCGCCCAGGTGGCGACCAACGTCGACGCGAGGACCATCACCGAGTTGCCGAACATCAACCGCGACATCACTGATTTCGTCAACCTCGTGCCGGGCGGCCGGAGCGCGCAGGGCACGACGGTCGGCGGCGGGCAGGTCGTCGATCTCTCGGGCAACTACGCGCAGGGCAACGGCACCCGCCGGAGCCAAAGCGTGTTCTACGTCGATGGCTCCGAGAACATGGGCGCGTGGCGCAACCAGGCGCTGCAGATGCCGAATCCCGACACCGTGCAGGAGATGCAGATCATCTCGTCGAGCGCGTCGGCCGAGTTCGGCAAGGAGCCCGGGATGAGCGTCAACGCGATTCTGAAGTCGGGCACCAACGACTTCCACGGCACCGCGCTCTTCGCCACCCACTGGGGTGCGCTCAACGCCAACACGTGGAGCGCCTCCAACGCGGGACGGCCGGTCCCGCCGGACAACCAGAAGTGGATGGGCGCCACAATCGGCGGCCCCATCGCGAAGAACCGGACGTTCTTCTTCGGCTCCTTCCAGCGGTTCCAGGATCGGGAGGCGGGGCAGCAGAGCGGGAATCGCATGCCCACGCAGGCGATGGTGAACGGAGACTTCAGCGCGATCCCCGGGTTCTCGATCAAGCTGATCGACCCGACGACGGGGCTGGCCATCGACAACAAGATCCCCTCGTACCTGATCAACCCGATCTCGGCCCAGTTGAAGGCCCGATACCCCACGATCCCCGAGTACAGCAACGACCCCGTCAACGGTCGCTACTTCTGGCGCTTCGAGCGCCCCTCGCACAACAACGAGTTCCTGGGGAAGGTCGATCACAAGTTCAACGACCGGAACGAGATCGCGGTCTCGTACATGACGACCGACGGCGCGCAGGTGCGGCCGGACAACGTGTCGGGTCTCACCAACAACATTCCCGGCTGGGGCGGCGACACCCAGACCTCCGCGCGCCAGAACACCTTCTCGGTCCGGCACATGTGGCAGCTGAAGTCGAACATGCTCGTCGAGAGCCGCGGCGCCATGGGCCGCCTGCACTCGCTGCGCGACCGAACGGGCGACGCGGAGAACCTCGCGACGCTCGGCGGCGTGTGGCCGGAGGTCAGCCCCGGCGTGTCGCAGACGCTGCCGACGGTCTTCCTCACCAACGGCCCGACGGCTCGCGGCGGGCAGTTCTCCGATCTCGTGCAGCAGAACTTCCGGATCCTCAGCGCGGTGAGCTGGTTCACCGGCTCGCACAACGTCAAGTTCGGCGGTGAGTACCAGTACTCCAACTACTCGCGGTTCCTGAACTACGACAACGGGCAGTTCACCTTCAACGGCGCGTACGCGAACACGAGCGGACCGCTCAACGGACCGTGGCCGTCGCTGTCGACGCCGTCCGGCGACCTGCGCTTCGCCTACTCCTGGGCCGACTTCCTGCTCGGCCGGGTGAACACGTTCAACGCCACCGGCGTGCCGAACGCGTCCTACGAGGGCGGCGCCATGTTCTTCTTCGTCCAGGACCAGTGGCAGGTGACGCGCAGGCTCACGATCACGCCGGGCCTGCGCTACGAGCTCTACGGCACGCAGACCTCCTCGGCCCTGCTGGCCGGCTACGTCGCGGGCCACCTGTCGAACCAGTACCCGACCGCGCCCGTCGGGGTCGCGTTCAACGGCGATCAAGGCATTCCGGACGGCATGAAGAAGCCTGACCGCGACAACGTCGCGCCCAGGCTGGGCATCGCCTACGACCTGACCGGAGATGGCCGCACGGTGCTGCGCGTCGGCGGTGGCCTCTACTACGCCTATCCGCCGCTCAGCATCGTCGAGCAGCTGGGCAGCACGGTCGGGGCGCCGACCAACACGGGGAACAATTCCGGCTTCACCGACCCCTGGGCCACGGCACGCGCGAACTCCCGCGACACGACCTGCCAGTTCACGGGATGCACGATGCCGAGCTTCGATCCCGATCCAGCGAAGCGGACGTGGACGCCGACCAACATCATCGGGTACGCCCCGGACGCCGGGACACCGTACATGTGGCAGTTCAACGCCATGCTGCAGCGGGAGCTGCGGCCCGGCCTGATCGTCGAAGGCGGCTACGTGGGCAACCGCGCAGAGGCTGGTTTCTCCGTTCGCGACAACAACCTCGCGGTCTGGGCCCCCGGCGCGAACGACGGCAACGTGAACGCGCGCCGTCCGAATCAGACGTGGCGGCAGATCAACCTGATCACGAACGACATGAACGAGTCGTACGACGCGCTGCAGGCGACGGCGACACTGCGCCGGTCGAAGGTCTACGCCCGCCTGACCTACACGCTCCAACACTACCTGACGACGGCGGACGATCAGGCGCAGGAGGTGGGGATCAGCAACAGCCCGACCAACTGGACGGACAACCCGCGCGACCTGCCAGGCGAGATCGCGTCGGTCGTGCCGCGCCAGCAGATCCGCGGCTTCGGCACCTACCAGCTGCCACGCATCTCGGGCAACTCAGTCCTGGATGGCATCTTCGGCGGCTGGCAGATCTCCGGCAACTTCACGTGGTACGACGGCGACCAGCTGAACGTGACGCTCGGCCGGGAGAACAACTTCGACGGCTTCGCCGGAGACCGGCCGGACCAGGTCGGCGACATCAAGTACATCCGCACCACGCAGAACGGCGTGGCGACCTGGATCGATCGGAGCGCGTTCACGGATCCACCTCCGGCGACCGCGACTAATCAGTATCCGTTCGGCACCCTGCCGAGGAACGCGGTGCGCGGCCCGAGCCGCCTGTTCATGGACGCGGCGCTGTTGAAGGACTTTCCGATCAAGAACGAGTGGCGGTTCCAGTTCCGGATCGACGCGTCGAACCTCCTCAATCACCCGTACCTGAGCAACCCGGAAGTGAATCTCTCGAGCTCGGACTTCGGGCTGATCCGGACGAAAGACGGCGGGGGGCGCGTCTTCCAGCTGCAATTCAAGCTGATCTTCTAGGCGGCCGTGGCCGCCGGGTCCGGTCCTTCATGACCACGCGCGAGAGGCACCCACACGTCCTGACGCTCGCGATTGGCATCCTCTCCGCCTGCGCGGCCCTGGGTCTGGCGGACGGCCAGACGCATCGGCCGGACCTCGCCGGGCTCGAGCGAATCGGTCGCGTGAGGCCGCGCAGCTCGACCGAGATCCAGGACTCCTACTGGGGCGTCCAGGCCGGCTCGCTCGACGAACGCGTGCTGCAGCGCGCGGCGGCGCTCGGCGTAAAGTGGACGCGGCTGCAGGCGAGCTGGCCCGCGATCGAGCGGACGCGCGGGCAGTACGCGTGGGCCGAGACGGATCGAGCGTTCGACGCCGCCCTGCGCCACGGGATCACGCCGTTTGTGACACTGGTCGGCGGCAACGGTCTCTACACCCCGACCATCCCGATGGAGGATCCCAAACAGGCGGAGATCTACGGGGAGCGGCCGGCGCCGCCGACGCACGATGCGGACGCCATGGCCGCCTGGCTGCGGTTCGTCGACGCGACGGTCGCGCGCTACCGTGATCGCATCCAGTACTGGGAGGTCTGGAACGAGCCGAACCACCGCGCGTACTGGGGCGCGCCACCCGACGCGCAGGAGTACGGCCGGCTGCTCCGCGAAACCGCCACACGCGTCAGAACGCTCCAGCCCGGCGCGAAGGTGATCGGCGGCGCGATGGCCGGGATGTCCGCCGAGTTCGCCGACGGCTTTCTGGCCGCCGGCAACGCGCGGCTGATCGACATCGTGTCGTACCACCAGTACGAGGGCGAGCCCGAGCAGCGCATGATGCGCATGGTCGCGTTGCGCGCCGCGATCGACCGGCACAACCCGGCGATCGCGACATGGCAGGGCGAGTGTGGATACCCGTCGGCCAGCAGCACGCGCGACTACCGCGGCCGCGCGCCGTGGGGCCTGTCCATCCAGGCGAAGTGGCTCCTGCGGCAGGCGTTCTCGGACGTCTTCCTCAGCCGCTCGCAGGTCAGCAATTACTTCATCCTCCACAGCACCGGGAACCGCGACGACCGCCAGCCGCGCTCGTTCCTGAGCGCGCCCGAGCAGGTGCTCGGCTACTTCCCGGTGCGCCCCGACGGCACCACCGACGGCGCGCGAGCCCGCCGCGTGGGCGTGAACGAGAAGAGCCTGCTCGACAATCCCACCGACACGCCGAAACCCGGATACTTCGCGTACCAGAACCTGTGCGCGATCGTGGACAAGACCTACGCGCCGGTCGACCGGCACGCGCACTTCGACGTCCTCGATCCAGGCATCTTCCACGGCATCGGGCCCGCGGACGACGCGTTTCCGTCGGTGCCGATCGTGGCGACCTTCGCGCGGGCGAACGGCCCGAGCCTGCTGGCGTACTGGCTGCCGTGGCACGGCCAGGAGTACCTGCCGCGGCTCGCGCGCGGGCGCCTCACGGTCGAAGGCGCGTCATTTTCCGAGCCGGTGCTGATCGATCTCATCAGCGGCGAGGTGTTCGCGTTACGCGGGATGACGCGGCAGGGCGACACGACGGTGTTTACCGACCTGCCGCTCGCCGACTACCCGTTCGTCATCGCCGAGCGCCAGCAGATCTCGCTCGAGGCGCCGCCGGTCACCTACTACATCGACGCACGGGATGGCGACGACCGCGGCACGGGCACGAGCGCCGACCGTGCGTGGCGGTCGCTGGACAAGGTGAACGCGATGACGTTCCGCGCCGGCGATCGCGTGCTGTTCAGGGCCGGCGGGACGTGGACCGGCACGCTGCAGCCGAAGGGCTCCGGCGCCGAGGGCCTCCCCATCATCGTCGATCGCTACAGGGACGGGCCGAAGCCGCACCTCCGCGGCGACGGCGCCGTGGCAGCCGTCCTGTTGGACAACCAGGAATACTGGGAGATCAACAACCTCGAGATTACGAACGATGCGCCCTCTGAGGATCTCCGACGCGGCGTGCTCGTGCGCGGCGGGAACCTTGGCCGGACGCTGCGCCACGTCTACCTGCGCGGCCTCGACGTCCACCACGTGAAAGGCAAGCTGGGCGCCGAGATGGCGGAGAAGACCACCGGCGGCATCGGGTTCGAGATCCGCGGCACGAACAGTCCGACGCGGTTCGATGACATCCTCGTCGAGGGTTGCACGGTTCGATCGGTCGACAACACCGGTCTCTACACGTACTCGGACTACATGCCGCATCCGCGCGATCCGCGCTGGGAAGAGACGCGCTTCACGAACGTCCGCATCCGCGAGAACCGCCTGACCGACATCGGAAAGAACGCGATGGCCGTGCGGGCGTCGCTCGCGCCCGTGATCGAAGGCAACGTGATTGAGGGCGCGGCCGCGCGCCTCCACGGCAACGCGATCTACGTCTTCGGCTGCAAGGACGCGCTGATCCAGTTCAACGAGGTGTCGAAAACGCGATTCGAGGCGATCGAAGGCGCGGCCTTCGACAGCGACTACAACAGCGAAGGGACCGTCATCCAATACAACTACAGCCACGACAACGGCGGGGGGCTCGTGAATCTGTGCAACAACCCGGAGTCGAAGCCGCCGCGCGGCTACAACGACGGCACCATCGTCCGCTACAACATCAGCCAGAACGAGACGGATCGCGTGATCGCCTTCGACGGGCCGGTCACCAACACCGAGATCTACAACAACACGATCTACATCGGCCCTGGACTCTCCCCGCGGGTCGTCGAGTTCGACACCTTCGGCAAAGCGCCCGGCTATGCCTCGCGCGCGCGGTTCGCCAACAACATCATCGCGAACCTCGGGAGCGGCAGCTACGCGTGGGGCGACAGCCGCGAGGTGTCCTTCGACCACAACTGCTTCTTCGGGAATCACCCGGCGAGCGAACCGTCCGATGCGCACAAGGTGATCGCCGATCCGCTGTTCGTGGCGCCGGGTACCGGCGGGGTCGGCGTCGACTCGGCCGGCGGGTACCGGCTGCAGCCAGGGTCGCCGTGCCGGGACTCGGGAGTGGCCATCTCGCCGAACGGCGGCAGGGATTATTGGGGCAACCTGCTGTACACCGACCGGCCAGACCGGGGCGCACACGAAGCTCAGGGGCGGAGATGAATTGAAGGATTGCAGGATTTCATATGCAATCCTCCAATCCTGAAATCTCAGAGACACAGATGCAGCATTCAGTGGGTCTCGTCGGCTTGGGGGTGATGGGCGGCAACCTGGCGCTGAACATGGAGCGCCACGGGTTCCCGGTGGCGGGCTACGACCTGGACGCCGCGAAGCTGCGCGCGTTTCTCGACGGCCCAGCGGCGGGCAAGCGCATTATCGGCGTCGGGTCGCCCGCGGCGCTCATGGCCGCGCTCGAGAAGCCGCGGCGCGTGCTCGTGATGGTGCCGGCCTGGCCGGCAATGGACGAGGCGGAGCAGAAAGGCACGGGGAAGTGGACGAGGCAGAACGCCCTCGACGTCAGGCGCAGCGCGACTACTTCGGCGCGCACACGTACCGCCGCGTAGACAGGGACGGGGTGTTCCACACGGAGTGGGAGCGGCGCGACTGAAGTCGCGCCCTACGTACCCACGTACGCGAATTCGTAGGGCCGATCTTCAGATCGGCCTCCGGAGATCCGCATGACTGGACTGACCATCCGCAAGGACGGCGCCCTCGACTTCGTGTCGCTCGGCGCCATCATTCATCGGCTCGACCCTGGCATCGTCCCGTTCCGCAAGGCCGCCGGGTGTCGGATCCACGTGAGCGGCGGCGAGTTCAACTGCGCCGCGAACCTCGCCGACTGCTTCCGGCTGAAGACGGGCATCGTGACGGCGATGGTCGACTATCCCATCGGCGACCTGATCGACGAGCGGGTCAGGGCGATGGGCGTGAGGCCGTTCTACAAACACTTCGCGCACGATGGCGTCGCCGGCCCGAACATGGCGACGGTGTACAGCGATCGCGGCTTCGGCCTGCGTCCGCCGGTCGTCTTCTACAACCGGTCGAACGAGGCGGCGGCGCGCCTGAAGCCGGGCGACTTCGACTGGAACAACATCTTCGTCGGCGGCGTCCGGT
>Ga0315275_10003196_pt1 | contig 15041 bp, 12 predicted proteins | sample YL17G03_0_MG_FD_205557 | JGI IMG/M metagenome (GOLD analysis project Ga0315275, IMG submission 205557) | Sediment microbial communities from Yellowstone Lake, YNP, Wyoming, USA - YL17G03_0 | ecosystem: Environmental > Aquatic > Freshwater > Lake > Sediment | place: USA: Wyoming | collected... | reverse complement strand
GGATGCAGATAGCGGGGTTGGGCATATTGTTATTACAAAAGGTAAACACTATCTGGTTTCGCTGTATATGGATGCCGACCGCTTATTGGAGGAACAAGTCCCGGGCCAAGGATATGAATTAATAACCATGTTTTGGCATGAGGGTGATGAACGAATTCGTGCAAAAAGTTTGGCTGGCAAAAAAGTCGGTGCGGATACTGTCGTACCGGGCACAGAATATGTAAATTCTGAGATCGTCAATTTTCAATGGCCGCTAACAGACCTTGAATTGGAAAGGTATCGGTGGTTGGGAAAACAACACAGTGAAGTTCTTGAAAAAATATTTTTCGAAGTTCAACCAGGATTGATAGAACATGAAATAGCATCTCAAATGGAAATCGAATTTATTAAACGGCAGATAAAGCTGGATGTACCAATTTGCGGTAGTGATGAGCGGATTCCAAAGTATCGTCATATTTTGGCGACCGATAAAAAGCTTGAACGATATTTATTACTAGGACCGGTTATATCACGATGGGGATTGCATTCACTTTGTTCACGATCCTTGTACTTTGGCGATCCGCCACCCGAGATAAAAAAAGCATTTCTTGCTGCTGCTACGATTGAGGGCAGGATTTTTGCAGAATTACGGGAAGGTCTAAAATTTTCTAAAATACTAGAGCTCCAAAAACAATGGTATGCAGACGTAGGCTACCCCGATGGTTGGAATTATCATTTTCAGGGAGGTCCAACCGGTTATGTGATTATCGATTGTGGTCAGAATCAAACGGATAATGCTGTTTGTGCTCCTCAACCCTACTCATGGTTTACCACGATACGAGGTGCAAAAGTTGAAGAACTCTCAATATTAACCAAAGATGGCTTAGAGATAGCTTCTCTTGATAAAAAATGGCCAACAATTCAAGTAGAAACCGACAAGGGATTATTTACTGTTCCAGGAATGTTGATAAGGTAGTAAATATATAAGAGGAACGAAGTGTAAAAATATGAAATTAATCAATGACAGGAGGAGATAAAATAAATTGTTATTTTAAAAATATATGGGATGTTCGCCGAACAATCTTATGATTTATAAAGTAAGAAAATTTGAGACTCTGTAATATAAAAAATAATAATCATAAAAATAGAATAAGGAGAAAAAATGGCCAAACCAAAACTTTCCGTGATATTACCGAATTATGGAGTTCCGGCTGATCGATTTTCCACGTATGGCAGTGATACCAAGGATATCTTCGGAATGATAGATATTTGTGGCAAACAAGGAGTGGCTAAGGGTGTGGAACTGCTAATGGGAGATGCGCCGGTTTGCATTAATAAAAACAATATGAAGGATGTTAAAGCAGCACTTAAGAAATATGGCATTTCACCTATTGCTGTTTTACCAATCACCTGGGGTCAAGATTTTATTAAAGGATCATTGGGAAATGCAGACCCTAAAAAACGAAGGAAAGCAATTGACCTAGTAAAAAGTGCCATGGATTTAGCTGCTGAGATTGGTAGTCCTTACGTTGGGCAATGGCCTGGGCAGGATGGCTGGGATTATTACTTTGAGGTAGATTACCAGAAGCTTTATGATTGGTGGGTGGCTGGTTTGCAGGAATTAGCTGACTATAATCCAAAAATTAAGCTTGGAGTAGAGCCAAAACCATTTGAACCACGCTCATTTTCTTTTATTGATACTCCAATAAAAACACTCATGCTAATCAGAGATGTGAATCGTAAGAATGTCGGTCTTACGTTGGACATAGGTCACTCATTATTTGGACATGAAAACCTTGGCTCTGTTGTGGCATTAGCTCAAAAGGAAAACAAGCTATTCCATTTGCATATGAATGATAACTATGGAGAAATGGACTGGGATATGCCCTTTGGTTCTGTCCACTTTTTGGGTACTATTGAGTTCATTTACTGGCTTGTAAGAACGAAGTATGATGGTTGGCACTCAGTTGATATCTTCCCCTATCGTACCGACCCGGCAGAGACAGTTCTGGAAAGTTTGAAGTGGATGCAGGCGATGTATGATCTGGTAGAAAAGATCGGGATGAATAAATTAGATGCATTAATCGAGAAGAGCGATGGCGTTACGATGATGCGATTCTTCCGTGAACTGTTATTAGAAAAATAATTAGTGAAATATGCCCCCCCTATGATAGGGGGCATTTTTTTTGAACTTATCAGAATGAAAACAAGAAAATATATTGCATTTGATATTGGTGCTTCAAATGGGCGCTGTATTATTGGAAGTTATGACGGGACTAAGATTTCTCTTGAAGTATTAAACCGGTTTAATAATGGTTATGTCCAGATTCTTGACCATTATTATTGGAATATGCTGCATATATTAGATCAAGTGAAACACAGCTTGAGAAAAACTGCAGCTATCCATAAGAAGGATATTGTAGGGATTGGTGTTGATACATGGGGGCTGGATTTTGCACTCTTTGATAAACAGGGAAGTATGATCAGTAATCCATTCTGTTATCGTGATCCACAAACCAATGGCATGATCGAAGAGGCGTGTAGAAAAATGTCCCGCCAGGAAATTTTTATGACGACTGGTCTCCAGTTCATGCAGATAAATTCTCTTTATCAATTATTAGCAATGGTGGTTTCTGAGTCACCCATACTGAAGATTGCTGATAAATTCTTGATGATTCCAGATATTATTAATTACTGGTTGACTGGACAAGCTGTTTGTGAATATACCAATGCCTCAAATTCACAATTTCTGAATGTTCGCACCAAGCAATGGGCATATCCCTTGATTAATGCGATGAATATCCCAGAGCATATCTTTCCCGAAATCCTTGAGGCAGGAGACGTATTAGGTCAGGTTCGTAAACAGATATTGGATGAAACAGATTTGCCTGCAATACAAGTCATTGCTACTGTCACTGCGGATACCGGGGCGGCTGTTGCCTCAGTGCCTGCAAAAATTAGCAATTTTGCATATCTGAGTTCAGGAACATGGGGATTATTAGGAGTTGAACTTCCTGAACCCATATTGACAGATAAGGTTCTTGAATACAATTTTGGAAACGAAGGAGGTGTATTTAACACTATTCGTTTATTGAGGAATATTCCAAATCTTTGGTTAGTCCAGGAATGCCGGCGAATTTGGGCTTTAGAAGGACAAAGCCAATCCTGGGAAGAATTAATAAAATTAGCTGAGGAAGCAAAACAATTCCTTGCTTTTATAGACCCTGACCAATCCCAATTCTTAATTCCTGAAAATATGCCTAAGACAATCCAGGAAACCTGCCGAAAAACCGGGCAAACCATACCCCAAAGCAAGGGTGAATTAATTCGTGTCAGTTTGGAAAACCTTGCTTTTAAATATCGTCACACTATAGACAAATTAATAAAAATTCTTGGCAAGGTACCAGAAGCTTTCCATATTGTTGGGGGCGGTGTCCAAAATAAAATACTTTGTCAATTTGCCGCTAATGCTTGCAATATGCCTGTTATTGTTGGGCCAGAAGAAGCAACAGCGCTGGGCAATATTATGCTTCAAATGATAGCGCTTGGAGATTTAAAAAACCATGCTGAGGGTCGGGAATTAATTAGAGTATCATTCCCGACAGAAGAATATTTACCTCAAAATCCTTCTGTCTGGGAAATAGAATATCAAAAATTCCTTGCTTCTACTGGATTGCCGATTATTTTGTAAGAGTCTTATTTTTCTGCATAATTTAGAAATACTAACCAATAATTACTTTAAAGGTTTGTCCGGTTAAATATTTTTAGATATTATTCCATTTATTCAACAAGGTGAAATGTCATACAAAAATTTAAAACGATCAATTCGATAATGGAATTATTCTATTTGGGTTGGGATATTGTTTCATGTGTATATAGAATCAATAAAAAATCTCTGCAAATAGCTGGACAATTCCTTAACAGTTTAGTAAAATAACACGTCTTATTCATTAGAAGTTGGAGGAAGTCTTGGCAAATATTAAGTCAGCAATAAAAAGAAATCGGCAAAACGAAAAACGCCGTCAGCTTAATCGTATTTTCCGCGGGAGCGCTCGCACCCAGGTGAAGGATGCGAAAGAAGCAATTGTCAGTGGTGATAAAGAGAAAGCTACTGCAGAGGTGAACGAAGCGATCCAGAAATTGGACCGTGCTGCGGCAAAAGGTATTGTTCACAAAAATAACGCTGCCCGGCGAAAAAGTCGATTAATGAAACGTCTGGCTTCAATGGAAAAATAAACCAGCGGAGAATAGATAATAATAATAGCGGGAGATCATGTATCTGCCCGCTTTTATTTTAAGCGTATTAAAATAAAGCCATGTTCAACCACGAAAAAGAGATTATCGAAGTAAAAATTTTTAAAATCCTCTCAGATAATGGAATTAATATATCCCCCATCGTCTGGTCCTGGATTCCATTCAGCGGCCACTGGGGGCTGGCAACTTCATTTTTTAAAACGGCTTCTGAAAACTCTCAGTTTAAGGCGGATTTAACCATTAAAAAACGTGCGGAAGAAATCGCAGATCTGGTTAAAGGAGAACTCGAACTCCCCAAAGAATTTGAAAAGGCTGAAGCCATTAAGGGTTATTTAAACCTTTATTTAGATCCGGGGATTTATGCCCGGAACATCATTAAGATGATCTTTGATGATGCAAAATGTTTTGGAATGGGCTTATCTGAAAAAACCATTATGGTTGAATATTCTCAGCCCAACACTCACAAAGCTTTTCATGTAGGCCACTTAAGAAATATGGTGTTGGGGTCATCAGTGTGTCATATCCTTGAGCATGCCGGGAATAAAGTCATCCGAACCAACTATATCGGCGACATTGGACTGCATGTAATCAAGTGGCTTTGGAATTACTTGAATTATCACCAGGGACAAGCTCCTCCAGCGGAAGGAAAAACCCGTTGGATGGGTGAAATTTATGTGGAAGCCATCAGGCGTCTGGAAGAAAATCCGGATTTGGAAATTCAGGTGAGAGAGCTGTTCAAACGCTGGGATGACCGTGATCCAGAAATTATTTCCTTGTGGCAAGAAACGCGCAAATGGTCATTAGATGCATTTACTGAAGTTTATAAAATACTGGATATTCATTTCGACAAGATTTATTTTGAAAGTGAGGTTGAGGACTCGGGCAAAGAAATTGTCCAGGAATTAATTGACAAGGGTATTGCCAAAGATGAACGTCCTGAAGGGGCTGTCGTGGTTGATCTGGATGCTACCCTCGGTACTGAAAACCAGTATCGTGTTGCAGTCATACTCCGATCCGATGGGACATCGCTGTACTCTACCAAAGACCTGTCTCTGGCAATAAATAAATTTAAAGAATACAATCCTGACCAGTCCGTTTACGTAATTGATGTACGTCAATCTTTATATCTCAAGCAAATCTTTAAAATACTTGAATTGCTTGGATATCAGTGGGCGACCAAGTGCTTTCATCTGGCGTATGAGATTGTCAACCTTCCAGGAAACGTAACCATTGCATCGCGAGATGGGACAGTAGTTTTACTCGAGGACCTGATTGCAGAGGCCGAAAAACGCGCTTTGGCAGTAGTGGAAATTAAGAATCCAGAGTTGGATTCTGATGTAAAGAGTGTGGTTGCGAGAAAGATTGCACTAGGAGCATTAAAATATTCCCTGCTGTCCAGGGATAATACCAAAGTGATTACTTTTGATTGGAATACAGCGATGGATGTCAACGGGCAAGCGGCGCCTTATATCCAATATGCATATGTCAGAGCAAACAGCATATTAAAAAAAGTACATTTTTCAATTCCCCCTGAAGAGGAATTGGGTTATACCTTATCCGAAGCAGAAATTGAACTGATAAATATGTTTTCCAAATTTCCACAGGAGGTTGAGCGGGCGGCAAAAGATATGCGCCCCCTGCTTATCGCCAATTACGCTTACGAATTGGCCAAAACTTTTAGCAACTTTTATAATACCTGCCCTGTTCTTACTGCCGAAACTGACATCCGGAATTTCCGGCTTCGCCTTGTGGCGTCTGCCAGGCAGGTAATAGCCAACAGTCTGGGATTATTAGGGATCGATGTCCCTGATGTCATGTAAATAAATATTAAAGGAGATATATATGCAACGGATAAAAACTATTATTATGGGTGCAGCAGGAAGAGATTTTCACAATTTCAATGTTTTTTACAGAGACAATGAATCTCATGAAGTCGTAGCTTTTACTGCCACTCAAATCCCGAATATTGAAGGGCGCAAGTATCCTAAAGAATTATGCGGAAACCTTTACCCAAACGGTATAGATATTTATCCAGAAACCGAGCTAGTAAATTTAATTAAAAAATTCAATGTGGATCAGGTTGTCTTTGCTTACAGCGATGTCCCACACGAATATGTGATGCACAAGGCTTCCCTGGTTTTGGCTGCCGGAGCGGACTTCAGGCTGATGGGTACACATTCCACCCAAATCAAATCCAAGAAACCGGTTGTGGCGGTTTGCGCGGTGAGAACAGGCTCAGGAAAAAGCCAGACAACCCGTATGGTTTCCAAGATAATGATTGAAATGGGCTATAAAGTGGCTGTAATCCGCCATCCAATGCCCTATGGAGACTTGGTTAAACAACGGGTTCAACGCTACGCTTCTTACGCCGATCTTGACAAGCATGAATGCACGATCGAGGAACGTGAAGAATATGAACCGCACCTGGATAATGGCGTGATAGTATATGCCGGTGTGGATTATGCCGATATCCTTGCGCAGGCTGAAAAAGAAGTTGATATCATTCTCTGGGATGGCGGAAATAACGACTTCTCATTCTATGTTCCTGATCTGCTCATTGTAGTTGCGGATCCCCATAGACCCGGACATGAAACCCGTTATCACCCGGGTGAGACCAATGTTGACCTGGCAGATGTGTTTGTCATTAATAAGGTCGATACTGCTAACTCTGAGAATGTTATCCGCGTGCGGGAAACCATATCCAGTCTTAATCCTAAAGCGATCATCATCGAAGCTGCTTCTCCCTTGTTTGTAGATGACCCGAACATGATCAAAGGAAAACGGGTATTGGTAATAGAAGACGGACCGACTCTCACGCATGGCGAAATGGCTTATGGTGCAGGGTGGGTGGCTGCCAGGCGCTTCGGGGCGGCCGAGATTGTTGATCCCCGCCCATTTGCAGTTGGTTCAATCGCCCGTACCTATGAAAAGTTTCCCGGAATGGGTCCTATTCTCCCGGCAATGGGTTATGGCGATGCCATGATCGCTGACTTGGAGAAAACGATCAATCAGGCGGATGTGGATATGGTCATTTCGGCAACCCCCATTGACCTGACACGTATCATCAAAGTTAATAAACCGATGCAGCGTGTACGTTATGAATTACAAGAGATTGGCCAGCCAACCTTACGTGATATTTTGAAAAAAAAGTTCAGTAAATAGTTAATAATCGAAGCCATTGAAATGTTTGATGGCTTCTTTTTATTTAATAAATGACGTGTGCCTTATAATAACCTCATGTTTATTGACGAAGCGGAAATCATTGTCAGTTCTGGCAAGGGTGGCGACGGGATGGTTCATTTCCGGCGGGAAAAGTATATTAATCGCGGCGGTCCGGATGGCGGAGATGGTGGGAGGGGAGGAAGTATTATATTTAAAACTAACCATCATTTGAATACACTGGAAAAATTCCGCCATCAAACGCGGTTCATCGCTGAAGATGGGAAACGCGGCGGTCCGAAAAACCAGACGGGCAGATCAGCTGAAGATTTGGTGATCAATCTGCCCACCGGAACACTGATCTACGATGCAAATAATGGTGAATTAATTGCCGATCTTGTCAAGGATGAACAAGAAATTATCATTTGCTATGGTGGCAGGGGGGGGAGAGGAAATACAAAATTTGCAAATTCACGTATTCAAGCGCCCAAAATTGCTGAAAAAGGGGAGCCGGGAAATGAAAAAAACCTAAAGTTAGAGCTTAAATTAATTGCTGATATTGGAATTATAGGTATGCCAAACGCGGGAAAATCAAGCTTGTTAGCAGCGGTGACCAACGCTAAACCGAAAATCGCTAATTATCCTTTCACCACACTGGTACCAAATCTGGGTGTTGCAATTTTGAACGAGGATATTACCCTCGTTTTAGCGGATATCCCCGGTTTGATTGAAGGCGCGCATACAGGCCTTGGACTGGGTGATACTTTTCTCAGGCATATACAAAGGACCAGGGTTCTCATCCATCTTTTGGACGGGCTATCAAAAGACACATTGGCAGATTATTCGCAAATAAACACCGAATTATCGTTATTTGACCCAGAGTTAGGGAAAAAACCTCAAGTTGTTGTATTAAATAAAATTGATTTGCCTGAGGTGTTGGAGAAAATTAATAAAATTCGTGAATTGTTTAAGAAAAAAGGGATTTCTCTTTTCTTTATTTCTGCATTAACCCGGAAAGACCTTGAACCTGTCCTTTGGAAAGCAAAACAAAACCTGGATAGTGCCGAAGTAATTGAGACTATTCATGAAATGCCCATATATCATCCAAGGTCAAAGGACAAACCTTACCAGATCAAGAAAGAGAATGAAGGATGGAGGATTGAAGGCGCCGCGATTGAGCGGGCAGCAGCCATGACCTATTGGGAATATTTTGCTTCAGTCCGGCGTTTTCATCGCATTCTGCAAACAATGGGGATTGAAGATGCGCTGCGCGAAAAGGGTGTATCAGACGGGGATACTGTTTTTATTGGAGACCATGAGCTGGTCTGGTCCCAGGAATGGGAAGATGATGAAGATTAAACCAAGGATTGGCATATTCGGCGGAACATTCGATCCTCCCCATATTGGACATCAAATTCTGGCTATGGAAGCATATGATGAATTGAAGCTGGATACCCTTTTTTGGGTTTTGGCGCCGAACCCACCCCATAAATTAGGATTAAGGATTGCTCCCCTAAGATTACGCATCAAAATGGTCAAAGCCGCCATTCAGTATGATGATATTTTTGAATTCTCCAGCGTGGATATTGACCGGCCGGGTCCACATTATGTATTGGATACTTTAAGAATTTTTAAATTACAACATCCTGAAGCAGAATTATTTTTTGTTTTGGGTGGGGATTCATTGCGAGATTTGCACACCTGGCATGAACCGCATGAATTTGTTGATGCGTGCGATTGGTTGGGTGTCATGCATCGTCCTGGAGGCAAAATTGATCTGGCCGATATTGAAAAAACTTTTCCGGGGATCACCCAAAAAATTCTCTTTATAGAAGCACCGCTGCTTGAAATTTCTTCGAACCAGATCCGAAAATTAATTTCATCAGGTAAACCTTACCGGTATTATTTACCACCGGAAGTTTATAAAATTATTGTTGAGAATAACCTGTACAAAGATGAGACTTAATAAAAAAGAATAGTTTACTAATAATAGAGGCATAAAGTAAAGATGAAAAAAGTATTATTGGTTGTGGGGATATTCTCATTATTGATTTCAGGATGTCAGTTTATTACGATTGAATTACCAACTCCTTCTGCTCCTGCGCCAGTGTTAACTTCTTCCCCAGAATTTGCTGTGACGGTTTCTCCAAAAAATACCGTAACACTACAGGCAACTATTATAGTGTCTGAAAGTCCATCTCCAGTCCAGATGGCTACTCCTTCCCCTTTACCGCTTCCATCCATTACCCCAACTTCACAGCCATTGAGTGTTCAAACCGGTTCGCCAGCTTACATTCAAAATTATGTGCATTCAGATGCGGGCTGCGCCTGGCTTGGTATCGCGGGACAGATATTTGATGCTAATAATCAGCCGGTAATGAATCTGGTGGTGAATGTAAAAGGAATGCTGGGACCATTAAAAGTTGACAAAATCGCAGTGACAGGTATCCCGGAAGCCAATGTTTATGGACCTGGTGGATATGAGGTAAAAATAGCTGACAAAGCTATAGCCTCTGAAAATACTATGACGGTTCAGGTTTTTGATTTAAACGGGTATAGCCTATCAAAACCGATATCATTTAATACTTTCTCTGAATGCAGTAAAAACCTGATTATTATTAATTTTCATACAAAATAATTTGGGTGACACTTGGAAAAAATAGACCTTATCAAAATAATAAAGAAAATTTCTGACCGCTGGTATTTTCATACCTCGCTTATGATTATCGGCGGCTTTTCTGGTCTTTTTTTTAGTTACCTTAATCCACCTGTTTTTGAATCTTCTGCGGTGTTCTCCGTTACCATAGATTACACCCAAACAGGAGTTCTGACGGATATTCAGGAAGATCAGGCAATGCGCGGAGTCGGTAGCGTTTTATCATCTGACCAGGTAATTATGCAGACACTTTCACAATTAAGAAGTGAGTTTAGTCAGGAATTAAATCAATCTGATTTCCTTAATAATTCTTATTTAGACAGAGAAGAATTTAGATGGACGCTTAGATACCGGGATCCTGATCCAGAAAAAGCCGAATTAGTAGTAAGAACATGGGCAAGGAGCGCGAATTTAATTATTCAGGAAGCGTTAACTCACTCACAATCAAGCAACACGTTATTAAGCAACCTGAATGAAATGAAAATTTGTTTACAAAAATCACCATACAGCATTGGACCAGGTTATTGTGGATTTAAGGATTTGGAATCCTTTCTCGAATCTGTCGGCAAATTAAGCAGTCAAATTCAAAGCGAAAAAGAGAAGAGCCTTGGCATATTTGACGCCCTGTCGGTATCTCTGGTCAACAAAGGTCAAGTTTCTCCATTGGCGGTCCGTGGACAGCAAAACTTGCTTGTTTTAAGTGGAGCGATGATCGGTATGGTAATGAGCATAATTTTCACGGCAGTTAAGGTTATGAAACGGAGCTAATCCATTTGAACCAATCGATTCTGCATAAATTGCAAAGGATTACCTGGTATCTTCTGATTGCTTCACTTCCTCTTACAAGCATGCCATTGGTAAAAAAAATTTTGGATTCAGATTCGGTAGCCAGCCCGGCTATTATTTTTGGTGTGATCTTGTTTTTCATGCTAATGGCTGGATTGGTTTTCAAAGAAAAAATTTTGGTTTCAAAAAGATCGCTTCCTCTCTCTCTTTTTAGTGGTGTGGCAATTATTGCTTCACTTCTCTCTTTTTTTATGCACGTCCCGGCATTTAAAGGTATTAGACAATTGGATCCAATGATTTCAGCAACTGCGACTTTAGGAATCGGATTTTTGTTTTTTTCCATTGCCAGCTCTTATCCTGTTAACTCAGATATCAGAAAAAAAACATTGAAGCTTATTAATTGGACCGGACTGATCATTCTAATCTGGTGTACTCTTCAGGCTATAGCTTGGTATGGCAGCAACCATTATCCCCAGTGGATGTTTGAAGTTCAAGGGGCTTTATCAGCACGTGTTTTATACAGACAAAGGGTTACAGGTTTTGCGCTGGAGCCTTCCTGGCTGGCACATCAGCTGAATATGCTGTATTTACCACTTTGGCTATCAGCAACGTTAATTGGACATTCAAGCCATTCTTTCAAATTAAAAAAAATCAGTTTTGAAAACCTTTTGTTGGCAGGGGGTATGCTTATCCTCGCGTTGACGTTATCACGGGTTGGATTTGCGGCATTTCTTTGTATGGCGGCACTTGCGATCGTGTTAATTCATCGCCACATTGTCTCGGCAATTAATACATGGGTTAACGGTAAGCAAAAAATCCGGATTAAACTGAATCGAAAAAGTATCTCGTTGATTATTATTATTTTGTATGCCTTGATGGTTATCTTTTTTATTTTTATTTATAGCCGAGTCGATCCTCGTATGGCTAATCTTTTTAAATTTTCATTCAATCAAGACAATCCTTTATTACGGTATTTCAACCAGTTGAAATTCGGCGATCGGGTAGTTTATTGGTTGACAGGCTGGAATATATTTAATGAATATCCAATTCTCGGTGTGGGTTTGGGGAATGCCGGATTTTATTTCCCGAAGAATATACCTGCTTATGGTTGGTCTTTACTGGAAGTACGCCGATTACTATACCGGTCTCAACTATTAATGAATGTTAAAAGCCTGTGGTTCAGACTGCTTGCAGAAACAGGAATTATAGGTTTTTCGTTATTTATAGGGTGGATAATTTCCCTTCTCGATAATTTTGCTGATAAATATAAATCAGCAGAACCGATTGAGCGAACGTTGGGATTGGCAGGATTTCTGGTGGTTTTAGGGTTGATGTTTGAAGGGCTGAGCATTGATTCCTTTGCAATGCCCTACTGGTGGATTTCTTTAGGTTTGGCTGCATCATCTTATAAAGATAGATATCCAGGGTTGGAAAAATCTGATAATAAAAATGGAACAGCCGCATAAGACGAATTCTTGCCTGATTGTTTTTGCAATACTATTAGGGTTAGGGGTAATTTTTCTTTGTTGTACTTTTATCTTTTTTGTTGCTTCGGTTGTGCAATCAACAAAAGATAAGCTCCTGCCCGTACCCCATGAAAGCAGGGTTGATATAACTTCATCAGGTGATAGCGAAGAGTCAAATCCTGCGTTAAAACATGATAATTTAACCACTCTGGAAATCCTTAACCTAACAGAAATCCCGATAAATGACCCAATTGATTTAGCAAAGAGGTTAAGGGGAGTGGCTGATGCCCCGGTTCTTAAGGAAGGTACGCCTGAAATCTATAATGTCGGTGTAATAAAAATATTTTGGAAGTTGGATGTGGATACAAATCAATATATTCAGACTGATGCCCAGCTTGAATATATTACCCCTCATCTTAACTTTTGGGTTGAAAAAGGGATTGAATTTGATAGGATTGAACTTCAAGAATTGGCGGATGAGTTTGAGACAAAAATCTATCCAACAAATCGAAAAATTTTTGGAAGTGAACGGTTCCCGGGTGTAGACCAAGATGAACACCTAACGGTCTTATTTGCCAAGGGTCTAGGTGGGGTTGGGGGGTATTTTTCTTCCACTGACACATTAACAAGGCAGGTTGAACCTTATTCCAATGAAGCGGAAATGTTCTATTTGTCCGCAGATTATACCTATCTGGATGATGTATTCACTTTTGGTGTTTTAGCACATGAATTTCAGCACATGATCCATTGGAATATTGACCGTAATGAATCCGCCTGGGTAACCGAAGGGTTATCTGAACTGGCCGTTGAATTAAATGGATATGACACTGGGGGATTTACATATTTGTTTGCTTACAATCCTGACTTGCAGCTTAATTTTTGGCCTGGAAATGATCAGGGTGATTCAGCGCCGCACTATGGTGCTTCATATCTTTTTATGCGATATCTTTATCAAAGATTCGGGGAGAATGCAATAAAGGAATTGGTATCTTCGCAATTAAATGGTTTTGATAGTATAGATGCTGTCTTAAAGAACATTGTGAATGATTCAAGCAAACCTCTTACTTCTGAACAAATCTTCCATGACTGGAGTATTGCAAATTACTTGAATGGGGTGTCTGATTCCAAAATTGATGATAAATATGGTGAAATACCATTCTTTCCCAATTTCACTCCAACAGAAACCCTGACTTGTGAAAATTTGGAATGGCAAAAACGCACAGTCAACCAATTTGGTACGGACTATATCCAAATTGATTGCAACAGCGCTTACCGAATAGAAATTACAGGTGAATCATCTGTTAATTTATTGCCAGTCGATCCACATTCTGGGGAGACTTATTTCTGGTCAAATTATGGCGATGAATCGGATATGATACTATCCCAGACTTTCGATTTTTCTGCTATAAGTTCTCCGATTAACCTGAGTTTCTGGACCTGGTATGACATCGAAAAAGATTACGATTATTTATATCTGACAGCTTCCGAAGATGGCAAGAATTGGCAGATCCTTAAAACTTCTACATGCACAGAAGAAGATCCCACTGGTGCGAATTACGGATGTGGATTGAACGGAAAATCAAATGGATGGATAAAAGAAGAAGTTGATCTTTCCATGTATGCCGGAAAAAAGGTAACCTTGCGATTTGAATATATTACTGACATGGCGGTCAACGGTGATGGTTTTGTAATTGATGATGTTTCCATTGGTGCAATAAATTATTTTTCAGATTTTGAAAAAGATAAGGGAGGTTGGTCGGGTGACGGGTTTGTTCGGATTATGAACTTTCTTCCGCAAAGTTTTGGTATCGCGTTGTTAAAAAATGAATCAGAAGAACCTGAGACAAAAATTATCAGTACGGATGGCTTGAATTATTCCGAAAATGTGGAAATAATCCAAACCCAATTCAAACCGGTCATTGTCATTAGCGGCATGACGCGTTTTACCCGGCAACCCGCTGGGTATCGCTTAAGAATAACCAGGATTAATTAAACCTACTTTTGGTTTTTAAATTCCTGCAATTCTGATTCAAGCACAGCTCTTTTTTCAGCGATTGCGCTTCCTAATTCGGCGCGAAGGCTTGCAAATCTTTCACGTATTGCAGTTTGAGTTTCTTTACCGCTCCCGGGGGCTAGTAAAAGAATGGCTGCACTTCCCATGATGCCGCCAAAGATCGCTCCCAGCATAAAACTAACCGCTTTTCTCATTTTTTTCTCCTGATTTAATAAGGATCTAATTTATTTCAAAATGCAAATTTATCGTTTTTTCTGCCCATAAGTATAGTGTAATCGCTATTTATGTTCAAAATTGTTAATCGCCAATGGGTGGTGTCGCCGGGATTAGCTTAATCCTGATAGTATTCCTGTCAGCATATTCTCTTGAACTTACTTATTGGACTAATTACCTTAACCGTGTGACGGTTCTGGCGTTGCTTGGTTTATTCATTGGAATCCTGTTGGGGATATCATCATTCACAAATAGCTTTGTCCGACTTTAAGATGGGTCTTCTGAAGATTCGGTAGAAATTTAGACAAGTTCCACTTTTTCTTTAAGAAAATCCACTCGCGCCTGCAACAAGTCATTGAGTACCCCTAAAAGATATCTTGGTGTGCTACCTTCATTTTTAACGCTGGCGGTTACACTGCCAATGATTGAAGCATGCATAGGATCAAAATGAGTTTGGTAACCAGCCAAAAAACCACCAAAGAAGGCATCATCAACGCCAATAGGATCTATACAA
>Ga0315275_10003193_pt1 | contig 15045 bp, 11 predicted proteins | sample YL17G03_0_MG_FD_205557 | JGI IMG/M metagenome (GOLD analysis project Ga0315275, IMG submission 205557) | Sediment microbial communities from Yellowstone Lake, YNP, Wyoming, USA - YL17G03_0 | ecosystem: Environmental > Aquatic > Freshwater > Lake > Sediment | place: USA: Wyoming | collected... | reverse complement strand
GTCAGTATTGGCTCCATTCTGGGCTCCAGTAATGTTCTTGGAACCCCTAAGTTGTCAAATACTGCCATTTCTATCGAGTCGTAAACCTGACATTCTTACCGAGTTATTACAAAATAACTTACTGCCGCAGCACCTCATTGCTTCTCTCTCCAAACTTGTATATATTTTTTGGCCTATTGGACGAATTTGTCAAAATGATCTTCGAATGCAAATGAATCCCGCTCAACTTGCCGGAAAGGCAAGAAAAGCCATGCAATTTGCGCATGCTCCGTATTCCAACTTCAGGGTTGGAGCAGCGCTCTTGTCAAAAGAAGGAAAGGTCTACACCGGCTGCAATGTCGAAAACAGCTCCTATGGCCTCACAATCTGCGCGGAGCGGAACGCAATCTTCAAGGCATATTCTGCCGGGGTCCACGATTTCAAGGCGATAGCTGTTGTCTCAGACGACCCGGGCTTCACTCCCCCTTGCGGAGCTTGTCGCCAAGTCCTGATCGATCTGGCGGGCGACATCGATTTCATCATGGTGAATAGCAAGAATCAACTCAAGATAATGACGCTTAAGCGCTTGTTACCTTATGCCTTTACCACAAAGAACTTAACAAGAACCAAAAGATCGAGAAAGTAGAATGGATACATCAGCTCTACACAACGTTCCCAGAAACACCGGATGGATTGAAGTGGTTTGTGGCTGCATGTTTAGCGGCAAGACAGAAGAGCTGATCCGCCGTTTGCGACGCGCCGAGATTGCCAGACAGAAGGTCGCAGTTTTCAAGCCAAGAATAGACAACCGATACAGCTCGGAGCACATTGTTTCTCACAATGAGCAATCGCTTGTTTCGCAAGTCGTGAACGACGCCCATGAAATCCTGGGCGCGGCGGGAGATGCACAGGTAGTCGGAATCGACGAAGGGCAGTTCTTCAAAATCAACATTGTCGATGTGTGCGAGGAACTAGCCAATCAAGGGAAACGGGTGATTGTAGCCGGCCTTGACCAGGACTACAGAGGCAAACCCTTCGAACCCATGCCGCAGCTGTTGGCGATAGCCGAGTATATAACGAAAACGTTGGCGATTTGTGTGGTTTGCGGCAATCCCGCAGACAGAACTCAGCGAAAGACAGCCCAGAGCGAGCGTGTTGTTGTCGGCGCAAAAGACATCTACGAAGCTCGCTGCCGCAAGTGTCATCATTTTTCGCCAGACTAACGATTCTTTTGCCCATCACGCCATCCGAATGCGAACAAGTCCCCTCCAGGAAGCTGCTCGACATCTTCAGAACAGAATTCCGTTCAGACCAAAGCTGGCCGTCGTATTGGGATCGGGTCTGGGGGACTTCGCAGACTCGATGGATGTTCAATTCACAGTTGAGAACTCAACAATTCCACATTATCCCGCATCTTCCGTCCAAGGACACGCGGGAAAGTTGATCTTCGGCACTGTTCAAGACGCTGGCGTTCGTTCCCTCCCTTTCGTCGCCTTCAAAGGTCGTGTCCACTATTATGAAAGCGCTAACCTTGAGGATGTGCTTTTTCCGATTAGATTGGCTCACCGACTTGGCGTCAGAACTCTTCTGTTGACGAATGCTGCTGGGGGTGTAAACAATAGATTCGAAGCAGGACAACTCATGCTTATGAGAGACTACATCAACTTCACGGGTCTCTCAATCCCATTCGAAGGGAGTGCACCAAATCCAATAAGGAAGTCTCATCAGCTCGATCGACAGCTTCAATTGCTCTTCAAGGAAGCGGCAAAGGATATCGGCATCGATCTGAAAGAAGGAACATATTGTTGGTTACAGGGTCCCTCATATGAGACTGCAGGAGAAATCAACATGGTCCGGGTTCTCGGTGCAGACGCCGTCGGAATGTCTACCGTGCCGGAAATTGTCAAGGGGACGGAACTTGGAATGAAGGTTGGTGGAATTTCTTTGATATCAAACCTCGCCACAGGGCTCTCAGCAACCAAGCTCTCCCATGATGAAGTCACAGAGACAGCAAACAGAGTAAAGGCGAGTTTTGCCGCGCTCATGAAGAACGTTATCCTCAAGATACGCTGAGCCCAAGCACACCCAAAGCTTACGGGTCAGTAGGTCGCCTTTTCCCTTCCTCCTTAGGCAATTTTGTCAAAAAATGCTTCGACACATCTCCCTTGCGACACCAGATTTCGCTTCATCGCAGATAGCGTGCGCTGGAATTCGCAGAAATGGTGGTCACAAAGAGGAGCTTGGCAAGATCTGAACGAAATCCCGGAAGTTCGCTCTTGAAAGGTCATTCATCCAATTCTATCGAGACTCATCAAGAGCATCAAACCAGGCAGATAGATAAGAGAGGAAAAGAAGATAATCCTGGAGAATCTGTTTTTCCGTATTGTTGCCATTTCATTTTCACTTCTTGCAGCCTCGACAAACTTAAGAATTGGTACAATGAAGAGAAGTCCCATCAGAAGCGAACCAACCAAATACCAGCTCCCTGCTATTCTGAGGAGTGTAAATGAAGTACTCGTCAGCAGAAGGAGAATTGAGTACGCGAGCAAACTGAATCCAATCCGTCGGCCCTTTTCATCGATGACAGGCAGCATCTTGAACCCGGCTCGCGCATAGTCTTTCCGATACATCCAGCCCAGAGAAAGAAAATGCGGCATTTGCCAAAACACGAGCATTGCGAAGAGCATGATGGCCGGCGATGACACATCATTCCGCACGGCAGTCCATCCAATAAGTGCAGGCAAAGCTCCCGGAATAGTGCCCACAATTGTATTCAACGTCGTACGCCTCTTCAACGGAGTATAAACAAACAAATAGCTGAGCAACGTGAGTAAGGCAATTCCTGTCGCAACACCATTAACCTTGAACAAGAGGATGGACAAGCCCACAAATGCGAGAGACAAACCGAACACAAGCGCCACCCTGGGTGTCATTCGGCCGGAAGGGAGCGGACGACGCTCTGTGCGCTTCATGAGACGGTCATAGTTGCGCTCGATGTACTGATTCAATGTACCGGCGGCACCGCCAACGAGGAGCGTCCCCAGTGCCGTGTAGAACAAATGTAGTACATCGATACCGTTTCGAGAAGCAAGATAGTAGGCGCAAATTGTAGTAAGTACCGAAAGGCCAGTCAATTCGGGCTTCATCATTTCGCTGAATCGAAGAATATCGATTTTTGGTTCCACGTTGTCGTGGTTGATTGGTGTTGTCACATTTGCACGTTGGATTGTCGGGATGGCAGGTCAGCCTCATCGCTACGGTTCATCTCAGCGACGCGATTCTGCCCTTTCAATATGCATGGCCAGGAGCGATTTGTCAAGTATAATTCGTGTACGCGACAGCTCAGTCGAGGCTAAGGTGAGTTGACTACACACTGTGAAAATCCATCGAGCCTCCATTGCCGCTTATTCCTGTTGAACTCTCTCCGGTATTGTGCTATATTGTGTTCGAATTTTCTTCCTCTGGTTCACCTATCGACTTGAAATCGGACGACGCATGAATTGGATTGACTATCGCGACCTAAGCTCTGGGGAAGGCACCTTTTCCCGACTCTTCGTCGACTACGTGACTGACTACTCAAAGGTGCAACAGTTCTATAACGGAAATGTTCAAGATCCCAATGACTGGAGACGCCTCCTGAAAGAAGTATCGGAAAGGGTCTTAGACCGGTCCGCGATTTCCCAGATTCTTTCCCGACAAAATCGTGACTATCATTGTGGCGTTCGGACTCTCGCCAACATCGATCTCCTTCTCGATGACAACACTGTCGCTGTTGTCACAGGTCAACAAGTTGGCCTTTGCACAGGACCGATGTACACCATCTACAAGGCTATTACGGCTGTGAAACTTGCTGCGAAGCTCACGGTCGACTATCCTGATCACAAATTCGTCCCGGTGTTTTGGCTTGCCGGAGAAGACCATGATTTTGAGGAGGTTAGCTCCTTCTCCGTCTACAATGCGGCAGGCGAGCTTGCGAGTTTTGATTACAAAATCGAAGGGAAAGACCACACATCGAATTTTGGAGCTGTCGGAGAAATTGAATTTGACGCATCAATCGAGAATCTCTGGAAATCCGTTCAGGAGGCTCTCCTTCCGACGGAATTCCGGCCAAAAGTGCTTGAACTCTTTCGCACTGCCTATCAACAGGGAATGACATTCAACAAGGCCTTTGTCCACCTGATGAATGTTCTCTTCGAGGATTCAGGCCTTATTTTCCTGACTTCAAACGATGCCGATCTCAAGAAGTTGCTACTCCCGGTCTTCCAGAAGGAGCTCGCATCCACTCCCCGTTCTTGTCAGCTCGTGATTGAGCAGAGCGCTCTGCTGGAACGGCAATATCACGCTCAAGTCAAACCACGGTCAATTAATTTGTTCATGTTCCACGAGAAGGGTCGTTATCCCATTGAGCCCCATCCCAACGGTTACGCGCTGAAAGGTACACGCCAGCACTATTCGCAGACCGAAATGAATGCGCTGCTACTCGAGAAACCCGAGTTGTTCAGCCCCAACGTTGTGTTGCGGCCTCTCTGCCAGGATGTTCTCCTGCCAACGATAGCCTATATCGGTGGGCCTGCAGAACTCGCATACTTTGGTCAATATAAGCCGCTGTACAAGGAATACGCATTGCCTCAACCCATGATCTATCCGCGTGCGAGTGTCACGCTTGTTGAGGACAAAGTCGAAAAAGTTCTGGAAAGATTTTCGCTGGAGCCGCTTCAGTTTCTCGGAGATGTTGAATTCCTGAAGCAGTCAGTGGCAGAGGAAATTTCGGATTTGAAAGCCGAAGAATTCTTCACAAGCGCATCGAATACCGCCAAGGAATCTCTGAGTCAGCTGCGACCGGCATTGCAGTCGATTGATCCTACCCTCTTGCCTGCGCTTGAGAATACCCTGGGAAAGATTCAAACTCATCTCGACGTCTTGAAAGAAAAGACAATCGCCGCGCAAAAGCGCCAGCATGAAGTTTCTCTCCGTCAAATCGACAAGGTTGCCCTAAATCTGTATCCCAACGGCACGTTTCAGGAGCGTCAAATAAACGTTCTGTATTTCCTCAACAAATATGGACTCGAATTCCTTCGCTGGCTGTTCACCGAAGTCCACATCGACAAATTCAAGCACCAGTTGTTGAAGATCTAGAACGCTCGGCGGAGGCTGAAACTCGGCGTGTCCCCGTGTCAAACATTTCTCACACCGAGGTCAGATCACCATGTTTGTTTGAGGATCAAAGAACTGAGCCTTCGACATATCGATGGATAATTCGAGAGGCTTTCCGATTTTCAGATTGTTAGATGGAGCAACACGGGCAATGTACTGACCTTCATTTGACCCCGTGTTGAAATGAACGTACACTTCGTTCCCCATTGGCTCCAGAACCGCCACCTCTACTCGTACATTCGAGCCAGGTCCTTTGAATGTGCCCCTTTCGAGAATATGCTCAGGTCTTGAGCCAAGGATTACTTCTTTCCCCACATAAGGCTTTAGCTTCTTGGTATGCTTCTTATCGATGGAGAGAGCAATACCATCCCCTTTTGCCTTGAAGATCAACCCACGGCGTTTGGTAACAACTCCTTCGAAAAAGTTCATTGCAGGGCTGCCAATGAATCCGGCCACAAATTTGTTCCTCGGATGATCATAAATCTCAAGCGGCTTGGCAATCTGTTGCACAACGCCATCCTTCATTAAAACGATGGTGTCCGCCATTGTCATAGCTTCGGTCTGATCATGCGTCACATAGATCATCGTCGCGCCCAGGCGTTGATGTAGCTTTGAAATCTCAGCGCGCATCTGGACCCGAAGTTTCGCATCGAGATTGCTCAAGGGTTCGTCGAAGAGAAACACCTTTGGCTTTCGGACAATTGCCCGTCCGACGGCAACCCGTTGGCGTTGCCCCCCTGAGAGAACTTTTGGCTTTCGATCAAGATATTGCTCGATGCCAAGGATCGCTGCGGCTTCGTTGACTCTGTTCTGGATCTCTGCTTTCGGAAATCTCCGCAACGTCAGGCCAAAAGCCATGTTGTCATATACAGTCATATGCGGATAGAGCGCATAGTTCTGGAAGACCATGGCGATGTCACGATCTTTTGGCGGAACGTCATTCACGATCTGACCGTCAATACGAATTTCGCCTTCCGTCGCATCCTCCAGGCCTGCGATCATCCGAAGCGTGGTGGACTTGCCGCATCCTGAAGGTCCGACAAGTACAACAAATTCTTTGTCTTTCACATCGAGATCAAAGCTCTGAACGGCAACAACATTCCCTTCATATACTTTCTTCACGTTCTTGAGAGACACGCTTGCCATCGATGAACTCCTTGCTCTTGGTTTAGTTCGACAAGATCAGCAGTTGATCAGATTTGAGAAGAATCCTTAGAACCTACTTATCATTTGTCTCTGCAGACGCATGGCGAACGGCGATTCATGGAATTGTGAAGGATTCGAGGTGGAATGCCATGTCTTGTTGATGATCGCGACCGCAGAGGAACACCGCCCAATTACGTCTTTTTTGGTTTGAAACGCAAATCCCCCACGATTGTGGTCCCAGAAAAAAAATCCCCACCCCAGAAGCCTCGGTATGACGGCTCGTAAAGTGAGGACGATGAGAGTTGAATGTTCGCTTTTAATTACGCGGGCGACTATGCCCTCCTCGTTCTCTGCCACCCGGACGCTCCCTTCGTTCCTGTGAGCGCTTCTGCAGCTCTTCAGCTACGTTTTCACCGCCGGGGAGCAATGCTTTTCGGCTGAGGACCATTCGGCCGTCGGCGTCAATACTCATCAGTTTCACCTCAAAGACGTCGCCAAGGTTGAAGAGATCTTCTACCTTGTTGACGCGATGAGCATCGAGTTGGGAAATATGTACCAGGCCTTCTTTGCCGGGCAGGATCTCAACGAAGGCACCGAATTCCATGATCTTCTTCACTGTCGCTCTGTAGACTTTGCCCACTTCCGGGGCTTCGGTCAATCGCCGAATTGCACTGAGAGCGGCGTCCGCGGAGGTCTTTTCGACAGCCGCAATGGTTACCGTCCCATCGTCTTCGATGTTGATTTCAGCACCACTGTCTTTGACGATTTGGCGAATATTCTTGCCGCCGGGGCCGATCAAAGGTCCGATCATATCGATAGGGATCTTGACTGTTTGAAGGCGCGGAGCAAATCTCGACAGTTCCTCTCGGGGTTGAGATATGGTTTTGCTCATCTCGTCGAGGATATGCAAGCGCCCTTCTTTTGCCTGTTGAAGCGCAAGTTCAAGGACATTGAACGAAATACCCTTGACCTTGATATCCATCTGAAATGCCGTAATACCATTGGTTGTTCCGGCTACTTTGAAATCCATATCGCCAAGATGATCTTCATTGCCCAGGATATCGCTCAACACGGCGATTTGATCACCTTCCTTGACAAGTCCCATCGCAATACCAGCGACCGGTCGTTTCATTGGAACGCCGGCATCAAAGAGTGCCAGACTTCCTGCACAGACTGTGGCCATCGACGAAGACCCGTTCGACTCCAGGATATCCGACACGACGCGGATTGTATAGGGAAATTCACTTTCGCTGGGAGACACGGCCATGAGCGATCGCTCGGCAAGATTTCCATGGCCAATTTCTCGGCGGCCCGTTCCACCAACACGACCAACTTCACCGACGCTAAACGGCGGAAAGTTGTAATGCAGCATGAACCTCTTCGTGGTATCTGGAAACAGCCCTTCGAGAGTCTGTTCGTCAAGTTTGGTACCCAGCGTCGCCGTCGTCAGGCTCTGAGTTTCTCCCCGCGTGAACACCGAAGAACCATGGGTTCTCGGCAAGAGACCGATTTCACACGTGATGGGCCGTATGTTGGTCAAGCCTCGGCCATCGAGTCTCTTCTTCTCGCTCAGAATCGTCGACCGCATTGCCCGGCGCTCCAGGTCGTGAACGATTTCATCGATCTCAAGGCCGTTTTCTGGGTACTGTCCGTCCAGCGCCTTGTGAACATCTGCATAGACGGCCTTCGTTGCTTCCGACCGCTCTTCTTTGCCCAGCACCGTCCTGCTAAGTTCCTTCAGCCGGCTCGCCGCGATGCTCTCCACCGCCGCAATCATTTCCGGAGTGGTCTTTCGTGGTTGAATGGGACGTTTCGCTTTTCCGATTTCGCGAGCAAGTTCTTCCTGTACTCGACAGAGCGTTTTGATTGCTTCATGTCCAATTCGTAATGCCTCCAGCATGTCCGATTCAGAAATCTCCTTCGATTGTCCTTCCACCATGACAATGGAATCGGAGGTCCCCGCGACTGTGACATCAAGATCGCTTCTGTCGAGGTCGGAGAATGTTGGATTAATTACCCATTTGCCGTCAACCTTGCCAACGCGAACTTCGGCAATGGGCCCGTCGAACGGTATGTCGGATACCATCAAGGCAGCTGAGGCAGCGCAGGCGCCGAGCACATCTCCATCGTGTTCCTTGTCGGAAGAGTATACCGTGACAAGGATTTGTGTCTCATTGCGATAATTGTCCGAGAACATCGGTCGGATGGGACGATCAATCAGCCGCGAAGAAAGAATCTCTTTTTCGTTGGGTCGCCCCTCACGTTTGAAAAATCCTCCGGGGATTTTTCCGGCCGATGCGGTCTTCTCCCGATATTCGACCTGGAGAGGAAAATAGTCGGCTCCTTCGTTGGCTTTGCGTTCACTTACCACGGTCGCGAGAACCATTGTGTCAGCATACTTGACCATAACTGCGCCGTCCGCCTGTTTGGCGAAGCGACCCGTCTCAAAGGAGAATGTCTTCCCTTCGATCAGTACTTCCTTTGTTACCATAGTGGTTTAACCCTTCATGTAAAAGACGTCCGTAGAATATTCCACGGCTGATCATTCCGAACGAAGTCGCTATTTGCGAATGTCGAGATCCTGAATGATTTTTCTGTAGCGATTGATGTCCTTCTTCATGAGATAATCGAGAAGGCGTCGACGTTTGCCGACCATTTTCAATAACCCGAGGCGAGAATGGTGGTCGCCCGCATTTTTTGCGAAATGCGGGGACAACTCATTGATGTGTGCGGTCAGAATGGCGATTTGGACTTCCGGGGTTCCCGTATCGCTCGGTCCTTTGCCATATTTCTTTGTGTACTCGGCTTTGAGCTCTTTTGTTACTGGCATGATTGTTCCTCGTAGGTACGTTGGACTGTGTTTGATTTCATTGTATTGCCGCTGCTTGATACTGTTCTTTTAGTTGCACACTCTCTTCTTTGTCTCTGTTCATCTGGACGATCAATTCCTCTGCAGAAGCAAATCGGATTTCATCCCGGAGTCGCCGCTCAAAGATCACCCTGATATTGTGTCCATAAATGTCTGCTTGAAAGTCCAATATGTAGACTTCGACGATTCGTTGCCCATTGTTTTCGAACGTCGGGCGAACACCGATGCTGGTAATACCAAAGCGAGTCTCTGCGCCAAGCAGGACACGGACGAAATATATTCCGTCTTTCGGGACAAGTTTCTTGGCCGGCGTGACCTCGATATTAGCAGTCGGATATCCCAAGGTGCGACCGCGCATGTTTCCTCGGGACACGACGCCATCCACTGAGTAGGGTCTTCCCAGCAGGCGCTTGGCTGTCACGATATCCCCCATCTTCAGAAGCTCCCGGATCCTGGTACTATTGACAGGTTGATTGTCGATAAGGAAGGGTTCAAGGGCGAAGCTCACAAAACTGAATTCCTGAGCGAGCCGTTGGACCTCCCGCACACTCCCCTCGCGATCCCTTCCAAAATGGTGGTCGAATCCTTCGACAACCTCGCTTACCCCTGTTCCCTCGATAAGATATTTCTTGTAAAACTCACGTGATGTCTGGCGGGAGAAGTTGTAGTCAAATGCCGCCGTAAAAAACAGGTCGATTCCGAAATCGCGAGCTACTTGCTGCTTTTCTTCCAGCGAGGTGAGCAACTCGACCCCCTGTTGTCCACCAACAATTTCGCGCGGATGGGGCTCGAACGTGATCAGGATGCTTCGCCCGCTCCGTCGCCTGGCACGATGAACCGTTTCGCGGAGGATCTCCTGATGGGCACGATGCATGCCATCGAATGATCCAACAGTCACCACCGAGTTTCTGTCGTACGGAATTTCGCTAAGTTGACGCGCTAACTTCATATGCTCGATGTTGACGTCGATCCAAGATATCCCGCAGTTCGATCAGTTCTTCGATCGAAAACGCATTTTTGACGCTGTGGGCTCCAATTCGGGTCCTTCGCAATTCCTGGAGTGTCGCTCCGCAGCCAAGTTTCATTCCCAGGTCATCGATAAGCGTGCGGATATATGTTCCTTTCGAACAGACGATCCGGAATTTCAAGAGCTGCTGTTCGTATTCCACAATCTGAAACTCCTTGATTTCAATTTCTTTGGAAGCTCGCTCCACCGTCTTCCCCTGGCGTGCAATCAGGTACAAGGGCGAACCGCCGTATTTTGTCGCCGAGTACATGGGTGGAATTTGATCCTGCCTGCCCAAAAAGGATTCGATGGTCGCAACCAGGAGCTCTTGAGTGACATATGAAGCATCCTTGCGCTCCGAGACCTCGGTTTCGGAATCACAGCTTGGCGTACGCACTCCCAGAAGAAAAGACCCTTCATATTCCTTTTCCATGTCCACGAACAAGCTCATCTTCTTCGTCTGTTTGCCGGTGCAGACGATCAGCAATCCCGTCGCGCCAGGATCAAGGGTGCCTGCATGACCGACCTTTCTGATATGGAAAAGGGAGCGGATCTTCTTGACGACGTCAAACGAAGACCAATCGCGAGGCTTGTCGACCAGGAGGGTTTCGCCCTGGTCATGAAAGTCCCACGCAATCTTGACCTCCGGGTTCATTGTTTGTCCGTCGGTGGTTCATCTTCTTTGTGAATCTTTCTGAAGAGCTGCTCGAGATTCATCGCGGTATCCATCGTTTCGTCGAGGTAAAAGGAGATCGACGGCGTGTATTTCAATCGAACATTGCGTCCAAGCGTTTGACGAACAAATGGCTTCTGCGATTCGAGCATCGCCAGTGTCTTTTGTTTCTGGGTTGCATCGCCAAATATGCTGACGAAGACCTTCGCGATCTTGAGATCCGGACTCATGCGGACTTCGGTAACAGTGATGAAACCGAATTCCTTCATGCTGAAATTCCGCTGGAAGACGATTCCAATTTCTTCCTTCACGATCGATGCAACACGTTCCGTTCGAACTGACACGTTTATCCCCCTATTCGAGTGTTCGCTTTGTTTCGACCATCTTGTATGCTTCAATAATGTCGCCCACCTTGACATCATTGAAATTCAGAAGCGAAATACCGCATTCAAACCCCTGGGCCACTTCTCGTACGTCATCTTTGAACCGCTTCAGGGCATCAATCTGTCCATCGAAGATAATGACGCCCTCGCGAACCAAACGAACCTTATTGTTCCGCGTAATTGTTCCGTCTTTAACTTGGCATCCCGCTATTGTTCCGACCTTGGATATTTTAAATACCTGCCGGATTTCGACGGTTGCCAATACTTCTTCGGTGATCGAGGGGGCGAGCAGACCTTCGAGCGCATTCTTCACCTCATTGATGGCATCATAAATAATGTTGTACAGGCGGATATCCACATGTTCCGTCTGCGCAAGTCGACGCGCATTAAGATTCGGTCTGACGTGGAAACCGATGATGACTGCGCGAGACGCTGCTGCAAGCAGGACGTCGCTTTCGGAAATTCCGCCGACACCCTTGTGAATAACGTGAACTTTCACCTCTTTTGTCGACAACCGCAACAAGGAGTCCGACAGTGCCTCGGCGGATCCATCAACGTCCGCTTTCACGATGACAAGCAAGTCTCGAACCTGGCCGTCACGAATTTGGGTTGAAATATCATCCAACGTGATACGGCGACGCTGACGGAAATCCTGCTCGCGTTTCAATTGTTGCCGGCGTGTGCTGATGTCGCGTGTTTCGCGCTCATCGTTGAGGACGACAAAGAGATCGCCGGCCTGAGGAATCCCGTCGAAGCCAATGACTTGGACCGGCTGGGCTGGATGAGCCACTTCGACACGCTGTCCCCGCTCGTCGAACATGGCGCGCACGCGTCCACTCCACATGCCGCACACAAATGTGTCTCCAATTTTCAATGACCCCTTTTGAACCAGTACTGTTGCCGTGGTCCCCTTTCCCTTATCAAGCTCCGCTTCGATCACGACACCACGTGCCTCGCGGCTGGGATTCGCCTTGAGGTCCAGGACTTCTGCTTCCAACAAGATCTTCTCGAGCAATTGTTCGATATTCTTTCCTGTTCGCGCAGACAGTGCAACGACCTGGTATTTCCCCCCCCATTCTTCGACCAGGACTCCACGGTCGGCGAGCTGTTGTTTGACTCGATCCGGATTGGCCTCGGGCTTGTCGATCTTGTTCAGGGCAACAACGATTGGTACGTTGGCCGCTTGTGCGTGGCTGATCGCTTCGATCGTCTGCGGCATAACGTTGTCGTCGGCTGCAACCACGAGCACAACGATATCCGTTACTTGTGCACCCCGCGCCCGCATCGCGGTAAATGCTTCGTGGCCGGGCGTGTCCAGAAATGTGATGTTCTTTCCATTGTCGAGAGTCACTTCATAGGCACCAATGTGTTGAGTGATGCCCCCGGATTCGCCGGCAACGACGTTTGCACTGCGAATGTAGTCGAGCAGCGACGTCTTTCCGTGATCGACGTGTCCCATTATGGTGACGACCGGAGCGCGCGATTTCAGCGATTCTTCCGGATCATCAACGTCTTGAAGAATGTCTGCAGTAAATTCTTGTTCAAAATCGACCTGGAAGCCGAATTCATCAGCCAGGATTGAAATGGTATCTTTCTCAAGTCTCTGATTGATCGAAACCATGATGCCGAGGCCCATGACCTTCTGAATAGCCTCAGCCACAGAAACCCTCATGAGATTCGCCAATTCTCCAACGGTCACGAACTCTGTCACTTTCACGCGCGTCTTATCGCGTTCTTGTTGCTCGAGAATCCGTTGCTCCTGTTCTTCTCGTTTCTCCTTCTTCCTTCGACGAATCGCCGCTCGCACCGTGACCGTTTCGTCGGTCATTTCTGCCAGGGTCTCCCTGATGGCTTTTTCAACTTGTACGGTGTCGACTTCCGCGCGGCGTGACTTCTTTTTCTTCTTAACTTTGACTTCTTCTTCTTCAACAGCCGTGGGGACGACTTTGATTTGCTTGCTTTCCTCGCGAATCTTTTTCTTCTTTTTCTTTTTCTTCTTGTCCTCTTCGCTTTCCGCCGATTCGGCTGTTGCCGGAGCTCCGAATTCCATCTTTCCTTTGATTGTCAGACCGCGCTGGGGCCTTGCCTGAAGAACCTCCAAGGGAGACTGCGGGTCTCGTTTCTTCGGCAGACCAGAGACTTCCACCGTTGGCTTCGGTTCTTCGATGGCTGGGGCAGGTTCTAAAGGCGGTTGCTCGAGGCTCAGTGACGTCGGTGCTGGTTGTACTGTTACGCTGAGATCTAATGATTCCAGAGCAGGGATGGTCCCGGACTCCTCTTCCTGGATGATTTCAGGCATTGCCGTCTCTTCATGCTTCGCCGGTGAGGGGACGTGGAGCACCTCCTCGACGACACCCTTTTTCTCGACCTTCTCTGAAGGCTCTTTCTTTCTACTGGTTCTGAATTCCTGCACTTTCTTCTGATGCCGCTCTGCAACGTCCTTGTCCTTCTTGAAGTGATTCATGATCGCCTGCATCATGTCTTCGGACACAGGGGTCATGTGATTCTTCACCTCAAAACCTTTCTTCTTGAGAAACTCGATAATCGTGTCGCTCGAAAGGTTCAGCTCAGTTGAAAGCTTGTAGATCTTTATCTTTTTCGACGTTTGTTCCGGCATTTGTTCTTTCAGTTAGTCCTGACTACACTGTCATGCAAGTTTGGGAACGCATCCTAGCTTTTTGGAGTCTCCGTCGGTTCATGGGATGACTCTTCTTCCGCGGAAGCTTCGGCCGCGGGCTCTTCCTCTTCTTCGGACGGAGCCTGCGGAACGGGTTCTTGTTCTACCTCGGGTTGTGCCGCAATGGCAGGGATACTCTCATCGCCTTCTTCCTCGATCTCAGCTTCCTCGAGACCCCTCTTTAGCATTGCCACAATCTCATCAATTTTTTCGGCTTCTATACCAAGCGTCGTCACGAGCTCTTCTTTTGGCGTCTCGATGACATCGCGAACGGTCTCATAGTTTTCATCGAAGAATTTATGGAAGAGCACATCACCCAGCTCTTCGCGGAATTCGGAGAGGTCCATATCGTACTCTTCTTCGCCTCCCTCCTTCATCACCTGAATTTCAAACCCCGTGAGTTTCGAAGCGAGACGCACATTCTGTCCGTTTCTTCCGATGGCGAGCGAGACCTGGTCATTCGCAACGATAACGACCGCTTTCTTGTTTTCCTTGTCAAGCTGGACTTCTTTGAGTTTGGAAGGTGCCAGCGATCGCGTGATGAACTGGATCGGATCCTCGGTATAGTTGATGACGTCGATGTTCTCATTATTCAGTTCGCGCACGATCGCATGAATACGTACGCCCTTCATACCGACGCAGGCGCCGACCGCGTCGATTCGATCATCGTGAGAGAGCACGGCGACTTTTGCACGATCGCCCGGTTCCCGCGCGATCCGCTTGATTTCAATCAGGCCATCATAGATTTCAGGGATCTCGATTTCAAACAGGCGCATGAGAAATTGCGGATCAGTCCGTGAAATAATCACCAACGGATTGCCAGCACCCTTGCGAACCTCTTTGACAACAGCCCGGAGCGTATCGCCCTTCTTATAGCGTTCCTTGTAAATTTGTTCGCTGCGGGGGAGAATCAACTCATTCTTGTTATGGATGACAAGGATCTCTCCCTTCCCCTTTCGAATCTGGTAAATCTCGCCTACAACGATTTCTCCCATCGAGTTCGTGTATTCGTTGAAGATCGCCTCACGCTCGATTTCTTTGATGCGTTGATTCAGGTTTTGTTTTGCGCTAATCACGAGACGCCTGCCAAAGATCTGCAGCGGCACGATCTCCACAAATTCATCGCCTACGTCAAGCCTCTCTTCGGACTTCTTGTTC